>Ga0307981_1000076_pt1 | contig 99860 bp, 69 predicted proteins | sample OrgLakmetagen987_FD_201849 | JGI IMG/M metagenome (GOLD analysis project Ga0307981, IMG submission 201849) | Saline water microbial communities from Organic Lake, Antarctica - #987 | ecosystem: Environmental > Aquatic > Non-marine Saline and Alkaline > Saline | place: Antarctica: Organic Lake... | reverse complement strand
AAATTTATCAGGAGATATTTTATATTTAACTTTCATGTTTATAAATAAAAAATATATTCATTTATTTAATAAAGCATCATATACGATTTTATACATATTTATATATTTTAGTCGTCCAGGAGTTTATCCCAAAATTACCTTTAAAAATTATCTTCCAAAATTACTTTTTGAAATTACCTTTTTAAATTACCTTTTAAATTACCTTTTAAGATTACCTTTTGAAGTTACCTTTTAAATTACATTTTGAGATTACCTTTTGAGATTACTTTTTGAAGTTACCTTTTAAATTATCTTCCAAAATTACCTTTTGAAATTATCTTTCAAATGATAAACCAGCCTGTCCACTAATCACTCTCAATATATCATAAAATCTCATATAAACGATGATTCTAAAAATGTCATTCTTTAGAATATTGACAGCATTATCAGTGAGTTCAAATTTAATCCCCACATTGTCTATATTAGATAAATTAGCAGCTCCAGAAGGTTGAAATTGTTCAGGATAAATTGAAAATGAATAAATTCCTGATCCTTTTTTAACAGTTGAGTTGTGTTTATCATATGGAACAACTAAGTTAAAAAATTTAAAATCTTTATCTTTTTCCCTTTGCCTTGAAAAAAAAACAATTTGAACAGATTTAAATATGTTAATTTTTTCTTGAATATCGAGAGTGTAATAATCGATAAATCTTTGCCCAGGGACGAGGGCGTCTGAACTAGTACCATCTCTAAATGATCCTCTTTGAATTGCAAAAAACATTTCAATGCAAGGATTGGAGAAATCAAGCTCTTTGAAAAAAGAATTATCCACCAAATCTTTAAATTGGACAAATGAATCTCCGGAATCTTTAACAACATCGATTAAATATTCCATTTTAGTGGATATTAATTTTTTTCTTTCATCAGTGTCTACGTAAATATATTCAGCTATAAATTTAGTTTTCAATGGTAATCTTCTTCGGAACTCACTAAATTGGTCAAAATATGCAACTTCATTAAAGTTTTTTAATTTAACACTGACATTAACTTTTGTGTGCAATAGAGCGACTAATGGGATAGATAATCCAATATTTTTGCAAAACCATAAATAAATGGGAATTAATAATTCGTATTCTTCTTTTTTTGAATTATCAAAGGTTGTCAGCTCAGGAACATTGCCGATCATTTCAGAATGGAGATTGTTTTTTAATTCTTTTTTAATAACGTCATACCACATGCACATAAATTCTCCTGTCATTTTACAAATAAGTTGATCATCAATTCTAATTTCAAGGTAATCAATAATGTTGTATCCAAGATTTCTATTCCATGCAAATTTAGCTCTAGTATTTGAATTTAAGCTGTTTTCGAGTAATTCTAAAATAGAACTTAGGCCATTCGTCCCATTAATGTCATCTAATAATTGATTATTTCCGTCTATTTTTTGGTTTAAATAATTAATAAGATTTGCATTAGTTGTATCAATAGTATTCTCTAATTGAAGAGGGAAATCTTTCATGATACTCGAGTCAACAACGACATCCATCATATAATCATAAATATCAGTGTTTGAAGTGAAACCGTCATATTTCGTATTTATCAAATTTATTTGGCCAAATAAATTTTTAGCTCCATTTTGACTGTAAATAAAATCATACAAAATGTTGAAAAAATTATTTATCTCATTTCCAATATCAATCCCGTCAACTTTTATTTCATCCCATAATTTTTTTTTGTTGGGGTCAATATTTTGACTGTAAGGATTAGAGTTTAAACCCAATGAACTTAGGAAACTGCTGTATGTTAACCTAAGCGAATCAGTAATATCGAGAGCATTATTCGTTGGAAACGGCGAACCGGGAGCTGAATTAATATATTTATTTCCAGTGATCAATACAATATCCAAAATGGATCCGTGATCATCGTGAAAGTAAATATTAGGGGAATTTTCTATCCTATTGGTTATATCATCCACGATAATGTCAAATTTTTCAAAATAAAATAAGTCTTTCACAATGACTAAATCTGTAAAATTAAGTAGCCCTCTATTATTATCAAACGTTTGAAATTGCTCACCGAGCCTGATTAATTTTAAATTCAAAAATGATCTAATATCGTTCACCGAATTTTCAGGAATTAAATTAACATAATCTAAGGAATTTTTGTAATAATTGTAAGGAACAAAATTGCTACTATCGTATATATAATTAAAATATATTTGAGATATTTGGCTTAAATATGATAATAATTCAGCACCCACATTATTTTCATAATATTCAAACCCCAACAGAACATTATTATAGAGATCATTGTAATTTCCAACATAATTGGTAAAGATGTAGTACCATATGGATGATATTAAATCAGAATAAACAGTTCCAGACGAATCAATATTGTTTATTTTTTTGACGGGATCACTTGATATATTTTGATTTCTGTCAATGTAGACCGAATAATTAGGTATATCTTCAATTGAAGTGATAAATAAATTAACAATGTCTAACAAAATATTTTTTACAACATCATTATATACAGCTTCTTCTCCAATTGCATTAAATTGCTCAATCACATTAATGAATCTTTCAATGATGTAATCGGGGATTAATAATCTTTCAGATGAATTAATAGCGCTAGATATGTGGTTTCCAGGCCTAATAATAGAATGTATTACAATGTCACCGTTAGCAACTTTAACAGTTTTAACCGTATCGTGGAGAGAATTAATGGTAACAAAATTATTTTGGAGTAATATGTAATTGGATATATTATTTTTAATCGCAACGCTTTCAGATTGCAATTGCGCGATGAGAGTTGACCTGTTTGATGGAATTAATCCTCTTTCATTGAGGTATCTATCAATGGATAAGTAGATATCTTCGTTCATTATAAACCAAATATAATTCATAAAATACATGTTTGGTTGAGGTTGTGGTAAAGTACTAGGAGGAGTATGAGGAGAAGTGAGAACATCTGTCCTTTCCCACAGTTCAAGATTATCAAAATATGAAGTGAATTTTGAAGTCCTAAATAATTCTCTATTTTTTCTATGGAAATCATCAACATTATTTTGGGCTTGGTTTGAAAAAGGGTGATTAACTGTGTCTGGTTCATTAGCTTCTGGAAATAATACAAATTTATCAGTGTAATTATCTTTAAGGTCGTCTGGGGGGGAAGGTAATAACGAATAATTAGCGAAAGTAGTATTTAAATTATAAACATCTGTCCCAACTGATACAACTGGAAATTTTCTATAAAATGTGAACTTTGACGTTTGTGTGAGAGAATTGTAAATTTCAATCATTAATTTAATATTTTTAAATAATCCGAACCGTATGTTGTCTAACAATATTGATCTAACATTTTGAACATCAGCTGAACCATTAATATCTTTATTATTTTCAGTTAACGTGATGTCAAAAATCTCGTAAGAATCAAGATGCGTGTATGGAACATTACCATATGTGTTTGAAATGCCTGCTCTAAATACTGTCTCACTGTCAACTTGGTTAATTCCTCCAATAATGACATAGTTAGCAGTATCGGTGTTATAATGAAATTTAATATTATCATCATTGAACGTTGCAGTGTTAGAATCGTCAGACACTGCAAAATTAACAAAATCATTTAACATGAGGGTTTGAACAACATTTGAATTAGCCAATGGTAAAAATAAATTATTATTGATCACATCGTTAAGGTCGGCTCTCAAAAATTTAAATTGAATTGAAAATTGATCAAATTTGAAGAAATCATCAAGTATCGAATTAAAATAAAATTCAACTTGTTGTTGTGAATTTAAATTAGATAAATCGTCAATATGTTCTGTTTTGAATACGCCAGGATTAAATTTTCCTGTTTCCAATTCCAATCTCATTTCGGAGAACGCTCTAATCTCAATGGTTAATTTTTCAATTTGCTGTTGAATTAATGATTCAACAACGCTGAATCCAGATTGATCAAACGTGTCATTTGGATTTCTAGGAGTGTTCCAAACGATTCCTAAATTTCTCAACAATGTTTGAACTTCTCCAATGGTTAGAGTTTTCACAAATATTTCAACATTGGGAATGGTCAAACTAAGAGTAAGTCTGTGCAACAGGTCTCCCTTAGTAGGAATATCAATATTACCTTTTTGGCCAAAATGGATATTGTTTTTAATATTAATATCGTGCTCCGATTTTGAAAATAAAGTATGTCTTCTATAAACGGTTTTAAAAAAAGTAATTTCAGGATCTGATGTTAGGAATAAATCTTGTGGTCCTTTCGCAATGAGCTCCAATATGCCAGCTGTCATAATAGATCGTCGTATAGAATTTAAAATGAAATATTATTATATATAATACAAAACAATGGAATATCAAAGAACGTATGATCCCAAATTAAATGGTGATTTTATTCATAAGTTTATAAATAAATGCAACGTATCAACGACACTTATGTCTTTATTCGTCGTTTTCACATTATATTTATTATTTACAATTTATTTAGGATTATCATCAGATGATTCTTATTTTGAAAATTTTCAAGTACGATCAAGTGGAAAACCAATTCAAGGGAATTCACTCGTTAAAGTAAAGCCAACAGTTCACAATATGGGCAAGATTGCAAATAATAATAAAAAAGGTGCAAACTCAAGCATAAAATATAATGTAAGAGGCAATAATGCGGGAGGACATAATGTAAGAGGCAATAATGCGAGAGGACATAATGTAAGAGGAAAAAGACACAGAAAACATAAAAGAGGGAATAGATATAGTGGTAATCATCACAATGTGTATTATAATAATGACGTACCTTATCGTTATCACAACGGTGGGTATTATAACATATATCGTGATAACTTGAGAGATCAATATTACGATGATTATTATAATGATTATTACGATGGTCCATTTAATTATTACCCAAGTCATTTCGATGTAAATTATGATCCACAATTATCCGAACCAAACATGATTGACGTTGACCCAGTACCAGTTACAGCGGTAAACACCCAAGAAAATGATGAAGAAAATAACGAAAAAAATTATGATAAGATGATAGAAAATAAAATAAAACAAGAATTAAACAAAATGAAAAATAATAATGGTAACGGCGTGCTAGCAAAAAACAATAACTCAACAAGTAACTTAACAAATAATTCAACAAATAATTCAATAAATGATTCAAAAGGAGTGGTCAATGATGGACACTTGGATGTTAAATTAATCGGTTTATTCATAACATTGTTAATTATGAGCATAATAATGTCAGCGTTTTATTTAAAAAATTAAATTATTTATTGAAAAAATGAATGAGTGTAATTTTTACATATAATTTTTAATCTAAACTTTATTTAGTTATGCCTGGAGGATTAGTCGAGATTGCATCCTATGGAAATCAGGATCTGTATTTGACGGGTGTTCCCGAGATAACCTTTTTTAAGGTGGTATATCGAAGACATACAAATTTTTCATTAGAGTCGATACCATTAACATTTGATGACCCAGTTGGTTTTGGAAGGACAAGTAATTTGGCGATAAAAAAAACGGGAGATTTACTTCATAAAATCTACTTAGAAATAACTTTGCCAGAAATGAATCTAAAAAGACAAATCATTCCCGATTTTACAAATTTAGAAGCTGAATCAAAACAAGCAGAGAAAGATTTAGAAACAGTTAAGACATTTTTGAATTTAAATAAGCGAGCTTATGTTGCAGGTTTTAGTGCATTTGTAGCAGAGAATACTTTAAATTCAGATATAATGATAACAGAGACTAATAGGATATTTGAGGAACCAGGTGCAGAACAAAAGAGTGTTAATTTTGAGCAATTATTATCGTCGAATAATTTAACAATTTATTTATCCAATGAAATAAGTTTAAATAGCATAGTGAGTGGATTTGATGCATCAAATACTAAAACAGATATTTTTTCAGCGATGACTGTTGGGATAGACAAATCAATAAAACTTCAAGATGTGTATTTTAAAAATGAGCAAAATTTAAAGAAAACTTTAGAGGACGCAAAAAATAAGAATATAAAGTTTGCTTGGATCGACAAAATAGGGCATGCTATATTCGAATACGTCGATGTTAAAATAGGAGGTTACAGAATGGATAAAATAACAAGTGATTGGATAAATGTATGGCACGAGTTAAGTCAAAATAAAAGTATGTCAAAAACGTATGATGAAATGATTGGACACGTTACAATATTAACAAATTTTGACAGGAATAAAAAACCATCTTATGTTCTGAGAATACCAATGCAATTTTGGTTTTGCAGATATAGTGGTTTATCGATACCTTTAATATCATTGGAGTATCATGATGTGTCCTTTGAAGTTAAATTTAGAAATTTAGAAAATTTATCTTTCATTGAGGAAGATAATCTTATAAAATTTAGAGGAGACAATGGATTGAGATTGGATGAATATTCAAGTGAAACAAGAACAAATTTCGACGCTAGGATATTGGCAGATTTTATTTATTTAGACAGAATAGAAAGAAAAAAATTTGCTTTATCGAGCCACGAATATTTAATAGATCAAATTCAAACATTGGAAATAGACAACGTGACACAACCATCTTTGCAATGTTCTTTAAAAAATTTTTTCCACCCAGTCAAAGATTTAGTGTGGGTCGCGAATAAAACTAGATATAGAGAAAATCTAGATGGTTTTGATAAAAGCAGGTACAATAATTATTCATTGACTGATGATAATAAAGGAAATATAATTAACACATCGTCAATGAGTTTCCATGGGAAAGAAAGATTGATTAAACTAGATTATAAATATTATAATTATTTGATTCCATATGAGATGTACAATGCGACACCTTCAGATGGGATTAATGCATATTCTTTTTCCTTATTTCCTTTAGAACACCAACCATCAGGTAGTTCTAATTTTACCATTTTGTCCAGAATAGTAATGAATTTAGAATTTTCTCCAAAAATAATAACTGGTCAAAGATTAACAGAGCCAATAGACTTAAAAATATTCGCCAGAAATATAAACGTAATAAGATTTATGTCGGGAATGGCTGCTCCAGCATTCACATATGGATAATTTTTTTTATATCGTGACTCTATAGATATTGTTATGGTTAACGACACTTATAAAATAACAGTTAATTATAAAAATTTAAAAAGTAAATCATTTCAAAATAAATTCCCAAATTCAACTTTAGCTTTAAAGAATGCACTTTCAATGTACAAATTTCTTGATAATGAAAATGATGTCGCTACGCGTAAAAATTGTAATTTTTACAGTGGAGGATCTGAAATTATAGAAAACATAAGTGAAATTATTTTAGAGAATATATCAAAAAATAAAAAATGTATATTTCAAATTATAAATAATAAATTAAAATTGTCCAGGAAAAATATGATGGACGGTGGAAATGAAGCAGATAATACTATAAATGAAGCGGAGAATACTATACAAAATATTATTCGACCTTTAATAGAAGAATCTATATTTGGCGGTAAAGAAAATGATATCCATCAACCTTTAACAAATAAAATTAATCCACCTAACGACGATAATAATAAAACTCCACAATCAATACAATTTCCAGAAATAAAACAGGATAATTTTCCTTCAAATGCAGAAGATTTTCCAGAAATAAACACAGGTCCTCTAACATTAAATACGAATAGAGAAATACTTGATAAAAATAATAATTCTTCACAATCACCAATTTCACCTAACTCTGAAAATAAAATAATAGAAGAAAATAGCCATCACAATATAAGAGAATTATTTAACATTCAATATAAATTTTCAGGAAAAGAAGGCAAAATTAATGATGACTTAATAAAAAATGTTCAAACCTCTTTGGATAATATGAGATCAACTTTAGAATCAAACATGTTAGAATTAAATGCATCTGACATTCAAAAAAAGAAAGATATAGAACAAATATCTAAATTAGTGACAGAGTTAAATAAAAATATAAATGATTCAAGTTTGAAGTATGGTTCATCATATTCAAATTCTAACAATGTAAATCCAGATTATATGTTTTTAAAAGCTGACGAATATTTAGATAATGAAATTAAAAAGATTGATCATAAAAATATTAATAATTATGAAACGATGGGAGTAACGAACCATGATAACTTTAATATTTTATCAAATGATAATAATGACAATTTAAAAAATAATTTAATGAAGCAAGAACAATATTTAGATTTACAAAGAATGTATCAAGATAAAAAGAATTACGAAGATAAATGTATAATATTATAAATAAAATATGAAAAATAAAAAATAATTTGAGGAAAAAACAATTTAGATTTACAAAGAATGTATCAAGATAAAAAAAATTACGAAGATAAATGTATAATATTATAAATAAAATATGATAAATAAAAAATAGATAACGAATACGAATTAAAAAAAAATAATTTGAGGAAAAAACAATTTAAGGGAAAACGATTTTACAATTACAATTAAAATGAACAAGCCTAAGTTAAATAAAAAGATAAACGATGATGGAATAATTTATTATATTTCGAAATATCAGCCAAATAACAAAATAACAGTTTATAATTTTAATTCATCTAATAATGTGGAGCAACTAAAATACGATTATTCATCAGAAGAAGAAACCCTAAATAGAAAAAACAGAGATCCCTCAAAACTATTTCCTTATTTGTCGAATAAAAGTCAATTATGCAATTTGAAAATAGACGATAAATCTTTGAATTATATATCAGGAAGAGAAGACTCAGCGAGAATAACGGTCGTGTTAAAGATAGAACTTGAATATATGAGCAAAGATAAAGGAATCTTAGGGAACTTAATAAGAGATTGTGTAATAACTGATGCAACAAGTGGTGTAGGTGGGAATACGATATCTTTTGCGGGAGAATTTAAGCATGTTCATTCAATTGAAATAGAAAGCCAAAGATATGAATATTTATTGAATAATGTTGATATTTATGAATTAGACAACGTTATTTGTTATAACGATAATTGTTTAAATGTGATTTACAATATCTGTGATCATGATGTAATATTTTTCGATCCACCGTGGGGAGGCAGAGGGTACAAAAATGTGAAAAATATAAGATTGCAATTGTCAAATATTGAAATAGAAAACATATGCAACGATTTGATGGATGATAAAAAAATGCTAAAAGTCCCAAAATTGTTATCTCTAAAATTGCCTTTAAATTATGACATTGAATATTTAAAAAAAATGATAAATTACAAAGTAAAAATAGTTGTTATGAAAAGAATGCAAATAATTTTAATTCATGCTGTAAACAAGAAAATAGGAGAATAATTTAATTTCGTCGTTATCAGTGTTAAAATCATTAACTATATTAACGCGTTCATCATTAAATTTGTACCATTTATCATTGTTAAAATTTTTACAATAAGTAATATAATGTCCACAATCAATTCTACCATAATGATTGCTAATTGCTGTTAAGTCATAAGTAAAACTGTAATTTTTATTTTTATAAACTTGGAAATTAATTATTTTATTAATTATAACATTATCAACATACGGAGACAAATTAATACGCATGGGGACATTTATTTTAATATTTTTTTTTTCAAAATTGCCTCTGATTATATCAAATCTTAACAATTGAACGATTAATATTTTGGGCAATGTCCATATTTTAATAGTTTTAACAGCGTCGTTTTTTAACTTACAATGATTACAATAATATTTATTGTCTTCTGTTAGTAATTCATCTTTGGTGAATGAGCTAATGTATGTGTTCAAACAAGGGTTTGAGTCTTTATAAACTGGTATTGATAAATTAGTGAAAGAACTGAAAGAATATTTATCATTGTTGCATTTGAGACATTTAATCTTAGATATAAACATTCCAGTGAATATATCGACAAAAGATGAATATGCTAACTCAACATTTTTTTTCCAATATATGTAAGATTTAAAAATAAGGTAATCATCAGTTTTATTAATTTTAAACTCATCATATTTTTTTTTTAAGAATACGACACTATTATTGTCACGATTACTATTACAATCACCCTTATAATTTTTAATTCCATTTTTTAGAAGGCGAATAATTTTAGTATTTTCATTTTGAAAGTGATTCGTAAAAAATATGTTGTTAGATGAGGATATGAAGAAATTATTATTATTTGAAAAATTATAATCGCTAGAATTGATGACTAAATTATAATTATTGTTTAAGAAAATTTTAATTTTGACATTTGTTTCTTCACCTAATTTATTTATCATAAAATTAAATAATTCGTGGACATCGTGTTGTTCATTTAGAAAATTTGAATTTAAAGAGATAAAGTTTTTTAAATTGGTAGGATTAATGGTGCATATATTATTCCATATTTCATTGTAAATTTTAAAAATATTAACGATTAAAGTATCATTCATTGAATTGTTATCGACGGTGGTATTTTTTTTTCTTAAATTGTTTTTTAAAATAATTATCCATTCTTCATGGTTATTTAATAATAATTTTAAGAATGATTTGATTGTGTTTAAACATTGCAACGATGAATTTAAATAGCACGAATTACCAAGATTTATAATTCCTCTAGACCCTCGGTGTTCATCGGATTTAATAATGTTACCAATCGACGAATTTATATCCTTATCATTTAATTGTTTATTTTCATTTATATCCTTATCATTTAATTGTTTATTTTCAAGATTCATAATATTGTTTGCAATATACAATTTTATATGTAAAAGAAAATGTGTGAACAAACTTATTATTTAAAATATAAATCATGAAATTAACACAAGTACAAAAAAGAACGATTGCAATGATGATATAAATCTTGCTCTTGTTGATATCGGCTTAATAGAATAATATCTTGGAAAAACTTGATTTTCGAAAGAGTAAATAATAAGGTCACTGTAATGAACATTATTATCTTCATCAACGATATTATCAACGTTATTATCAACGTTATTATCAACGTTATTATCAACGTTAGTAACGTCAACAACATTGACTGCATCAACGTATTTAAAATCTTTATTTAAAAAGAGAGAATACACAAGAGAAAATATTATAAAATTAAACAATAAGAATACCACTTTAATTTGTAAACTTTTAATATTAATATTAATTGCCATTATAATAAAGAAGGAGAGATTAAATTTTTTCGACCAACATCCATGTTTTTCCAGGATTGATCGTTACGTCAACACCGTCATTCGATAATAACGTTAAACATATGATCGACTTATCATTATTATTTTTAACGAATAAGAACGAATAGTTTACTTGATCGTTAATTTTATTAATAAATAGTTGATTATTTTTATCTTGGTCAGGTAAATTGTTGCCGATTAAAAATTTATAATTGGTAAAATCGTAGGTGCTCATCGGATAAGGAATGTCGTTAACAACCATAAATATTTTAATTTTGCGGGCTTCAGAATTAAAATTAACATTGTATGTAATTTTATAATTACCAGATTTTATAATAGAGCAATCACTATCTAAAATATAATTATTTTCAATAATATGAAAGTTCATTGGTAATTCGACCATTTTATTATTAAATTTAAATAATACAGGGTCGTAAATGTCGTCATCATTTAAAGAACTGAAATTTAAATTATTTTTTATGTTTAAGAATGTAACGTAGGATATATTACCCTTATCGCCGTAACCAGGATCGTATGTTTCAGAATCTGAACAATCTTCGAATAAATTATTGCCCATTTTAGTATTATCATTTGTTTTAGAATCATCGCAACTAATTAGTGCCCAATTAACATCATCATTGATCGGATAAACGTGGCAAATGTTATTTAGTAAACAAATATATAAATTAAAATTTCGATCTTTAACAAGATCATTGGTTTGATATATTTTCGCATCGTCATAAAGTCCTTTGTACATAGATTTATTTATTAATTGAGGTTGATTTTGATATTGAGATTGATTTTGATATTGAGGTTGATTTTGATATTGAGGTTGACAAGGATAAAACGATGATCTCATTTTATTAATTAATTCAAAAGTTTGATCATCTTTATTTTTAAAAAACACTGTGTCTCTATCTATATCATAATATATATTGCCATAATTTTTTTTACCATAAGTAAAGTTACAAGCCACTATTATTTTTTTACTCATAAATATCTATGAATAATTTTATCGTAAAATTCAGTAATTATTTTATTTTTAATCTTTTTAATTGTTTCTATTTTAAAAACGCGATTATATATTTCATCTTTTTCAATTCCAGCATTTTCCATAAATTTATTTTTTAATTGATCCAGTTTCCCAGCATAATTTCTGATAAAATTTATAAATTTTTTATCATTGGGATCGCTGTTTATACTATCCAAGGATAATTCGATTAATTCGTAAGATTTCTTATCAGGATTATTGACTCTTTGTTCTAAATACCAAAACGTCCAAGCCAAACAATATCCATCAGCGTCAAATGTTTTTCTGTTAATAACTTCATTTTCCCTACTGATAGATTGAAATGACACATTATTCTTAAACATAATTTTCGGAGGAATATATTCGCATTTAACATTTAAGTCAGTAAATATTTTGCATAATTTATCATTGATAAAAATGTCTAAATTATCAGAATCAGAATATGGTATAGTACCATAAGGTTCAAATCTTTCAATACAACAATTAATTTTATCATATATTAACATGTTAGCGTGAGTAGATTCTGACCCCGAATTTGAAACGATTATCGTAAGTTTTAAAACTATGAACCTAATATTTTTAGATGACAAACACCTTTTCAAATATAGTTCAATAGAATCATCTATATGATTAATATATTCATTTTTCCATATTATTAAATACGACGATATTTCATAAAAAAATAAGATATACATTTCGAGTAATTTACCAAGAACGTTAGAGTCATTTTTATATTTAGAACTTAAACAATTTAAATAAAGTGAATTACGAGTGTCAAATTTTAATTTTTCTTTGAAGTTTATTTTAAAAGGGACTCCGACATTGTCATATTTAATTAATAATATAATCGTATATATTATATTGTGAAGTGTATCAGAATTAAAAATAATTACATTTTTTGAGATGTGGCCTATTAATTCTTTATTAATAAATTTAAAATTACGATTGTTATTTTTTAAAGGATAGCTACGATTACAATATTTTTTTTTTACATCGTTAAGTTTTTTATCATTATAACTTCCACATAATAATTTTTTGGAAGTTTCACCGTTTATATTTTTATTGTTTAATTCAGAATGTGACAATATGTTTTTTAAGTTATCAGAGTTAATATATTTTGATTTTAGAGCATAATGAACGGGAGTATTCATGAGTTTGTCGTATTTAGTAAATGATGGTTTTGCTTTAAGAATCAAGGATAATATATCGTTTCCAACTTTAGGATGAATGTCAATAATTTTCAAAGCCAATAAAATAGGGTTATATTCTCCTTCAGACCCAGAATAAGATGCATCAATATTATCATTATTCAACAACAATTTTGTAATTTTGCATTCATCGCACTTTGACATAACGTCATTTTGAAGTGATGAAACGAGTCCATTAGTATGAGTAGATGTGACAAAATTAATGTTTAAATTAAAATCGCCATTAATCAAATATTTAACTATTCTATAATTTTCATTTATAATTGCGACTAATAAGGGAGTTGCGTAATCAGGATAATTTAAATTTATTTTTTTCAAAGGTAATAATTTAAGAGAATCAATATCCCCTTTTCCAACAATTTTATTTAAAAGAGTATATCCCCATCTGTCAAGTATTTTAAAGTCAATCAATTCAGAAATGGATTTAATTTTTAAAATTTTATCTAAAAATTCATAATTATAGTTGTCATTTTCAGCTAATACATGGAGAATAGTGCAATTATCCTTATCAACAATATTGACCAGTGAAGGATGTTTTAGAACACAATTAAACAAAGTTTCAAAATAGCAAAAATTAATTAAAATATGAAGAGGCGTGTATCCATCATTATTTATAATTTTAAAATCGTTAAAATCGTAGAAGTTAATAATTAGATTAAAATCATCTTTTGCTGCAGCCAAGTGCAGGTAAGTATTTCCATTGTTTATATTTGATTTATCTATCTTCATAATATATAAAAAAAGAATATAATTATTTAGCTACCACAAGCTTCACAATATTCACCATTAATGGAGCAAGAGTTAACATCTATTTTATTTTTTTGATAATTATCAACATTTTTATTTATTTGGGAATTATCAATAGTTTTGTTTAATTTTTTATCTGATCTATTTTTATTAATTTTATTAATCTTAACTTGGTCTTGTCCGAATTTAACGGCTCCTTTTGATGGTTTAGATCTCAAGTAATAAATACCAGTTTTATCTCCATTTTTCCAAGAGTAGAATAATGCTTTTTTTAATCTTTCAGGATCTGGATTACCAATGAATAAGTTTTTACTTTGACTTTGATCGATAAACGGCCCTCTGTCAATAGATTGTTGTACGACAGATTTCATTTTCATTTCGAAGGCAGTCTTATAAACTTCTTTAATGTTATCAGGTATGTCGTTAATATTCTTGATTGATCCTCCATCATATATAATTGTTTCTCTCATATCATCGTTCCATAATCCCAATTCCATGAGATCATAAACGAGATATTTATTAAATATTACGAAATCTCCAGTTGCAGTTGATCTAGTATACACATTCGTCATACATGGTTCAAAACTTTCAGTGTTTCCCATAATTTGAGAAGTGCTAGCAGTAGGCATCAATGAAGTGAGTAAACTATTTCTAGTTCCATATTTTTTAATACTGTTTATTAATTCAGGCCAGTCTTTACCAACATTAAATTCATTTTCATGTTGCATTAATAGATCTTTTTCCGAAATTCCCCACAAATGAAACTGAAGTTTACCTTCAGAAAATGGAGAACTAGGGAATGTATTATAATGCCCATCTTTAATAGCTAACTCATTTGACATTTTTAGAACACCATAATAAATTGTTTCAAATATTTTTTTATTCATAGTTAACGCTTTATTAGACTCAAAAGGGTATTTGAATAAATTGTAAACATCAGATAATCCTTGTACTCCAATTCCCAAGGGTCTATGTTTTACATTAGAAACTTCTGCTTCTTTTACTGGGTAAAAGTTGACGTCAATAACTCTATTTAAACTTTTAGTTGCAAATTGAGCAACATAACATAAATGGTCATAGTCAAAATATGTTTCATCATTTTCATCTTTCTTCACGAACATAGGAAGGCAAATAGATGACAAATTGCAAACTGCAACTTCCTCTCTAGAAGTATATTCAACTATTTCAGCGCATTGTCCTGTCAATATTCCATTAAACATTCCCATATGTTTTTTTGGTTCCGAAAAACAATACGAATCATATTTTGCACTATTATCCGACACATCAATGATGTAAACATCATCATCATCGCAAAACGAATCTTTGATGTTTAAATCTAAATAATTTGTTAATTCAGGTTCTAATCCATGATCCATTAATTTACAGATGACGGAAAAATCAATGTGAAGGTAATATTCATCATTATTTAATAACGTGCTCGCATCAACGTTCGTTTCGACTCCTAATGTTTGTAACATTAATCTAATCTGTGTTAAAAATTCTCTGTTTTTCGATGAATACTCTAATCTTTTGTTATTGATATTTAGATTGCAATTTGGAGAATCAATTAAACCGTTAAACCATCGTATTCTAGTTGTTAAACTGTTTCCATGAGGAACATAATATTTATGGAGAATATCGTCATAAAAGTACAAATCATATCGATTTACCATATCAACTAATTTTAAATATTCAAATTTAGCAATGTTAAATTTATTTTCCAGTTCAATATAACTATTGTCATTATTTAAATTTGAACATTTATCAGAACAAGAATACCCATGAGTATAAGGATATTTCATATCATTTGAACCGTCGAATTCGATCAAAGGGAGATTAAATTTAATTAAATTTTGTCCTTTTTTTAAGTTAACAGCACAAACAACAGATGTGTTTTGATTTTCATCGCAACAATAGAATTTATGATAAGGTGTGCACGTTATTTTTGTATAATTAGACAAAAACACATTAACCATATCGACATTTTCCCCAGTTTTAATTACAGTAACTTCACTCCACTCTGATCCGTTCCATACATTGATCGTTAAATTTTGCAATGATGAGATTTGAATGTATCCTCTATCAGTTAAAATCGGAGTATCACCATGGACGCAAAGATTACTGGATTGTATGGTTCCAATATTTTTTTGATTAGATTTTTCATTAACGCTGTCAGAATAATGAATGTATGGCATTCCTGTTTCAATTTGAGAATTGTTTACATGGTCAAAAAGTTCATTTGGGCTAATTTTATGTGTTACTTTACCTTCTTTTTCATATTTTAAATATAATTTATCGAATTCTTGACCGTATGTTTCGGTTAAACCAGGACATTGATCTGGGCACATGAGTGACCATTTGCATTTATCCAATTGATCATAAAGGTATTTTAAACTTTCTTCACTTTTCCCATCATTCAACAATAAATCAATTTGGTCAGAGATGGATGTTTCTTCTTCGCATCTTTTCATGAATAAATCGCAAATCCACAATCCGTAGAATAAATCTCTAGCTCTCATACTTTCAAGTCCAGTGTTTCTTCTCATTTCGCAAAAATCATAACATTCAGAATGCCATATAGGAAGATAAAGGGCAAATGCTCCATTTCTTTTACCAGATTGATTAACGTGCCTAGAAACATTATTTAAAACTTTAATTAAAGGCACGATTCCGTCTGATTCTCCGTCAGTTCCTCTGATCAAGCTTCCTTTAGATCTAATATTTCCGATAGTTATTCCAATTCCACCAGCATATTTACTAATTTTACTAGATCTGGAGATTGTTTCGTTATACATTCCTTCAATGGAATCATGCATATTTAAAAGGAAACATGATGATAATTGTGGTCTAGTTGTTCCAGCATTAAATAATGTTGGAGATGCGTGCGTATAATATCTTTGTGACATTAAATTGTAACATTTAATTGCATCATCAATATGATTAATATGAATAGCTAAAGCTACTCGCATAAACATATGTTGCGGTCTTTCAATAATAATTTTACTTTTTTTGTTAATTTCCTTGCATTCGTTAATGTTCAAATTGAGGTTAGTCAAATCTGAGAAATGTCCAATTTTCTTTAAATAGGATCTTTCGAGTGTTTTAAATCCGAAAAAATTAATTTCAAAATCCCTTTCGTAATCGATGGATTGATTAATTACTTCGATGTTTTCAGAAACAAATTTATAATATTGATCAGATATGCGAGGTTTATGGATATAATCGTTTGTCCTATAATCAATGTATCTATTATTATACAATTTATCAGTGACATCCATAAAATTTGAATCCGTTTTTTTGTGAAGCCTATCGATGCACAAAGCTGCTGCTAACATATTATATTCAGGGTCATATTGTATTTTCTCAGCCGCTTTAATAGAAGATATGAGGTCAATTTGTTCAGTCGTGATGTTATTATATAATCCTTCAACTGTTTCTTGAGCAATAGTAAAAGGATTAATTCTCGTCAATTTTAATCTTCTCGCAATTTTATAAATTTTAAAAATAATTTTATCAAAAGATACTGTTTCCAACTTACCATCGCTTCTTCTTACGTTCATTTTTTCGATAATAATGTCATCATCGTTTTTCTGCTCTGAAGAAGCGACATTGTTTTTTTTCGAAATATTTCCGAGCATCCTTATGAGTTATTTTTGCAAATTATATATTGGGAAAAAACGAAATATATGATTTATGTATACTGGTTATAGTTTATCTGTTTTAGTCTTTTTAGTTTTCCACTAAAAAAGTTTGAATAATTCCACCCTTAAAAAAATTGAATTATAATATAAATAAATTCAATTTTTTAGATGGATATAAAAAAATAATTATATTGATTATATCATATCTCAAAATGTCTTTAATTTCTAAGATAAAAAAAGTGCAAGATAAAGAAATGAGTACACTAAGTGACAAATTAAAAGAATTATTAAATGAACATCCAGGAACGATGATAAGAAAAGAATTAGATAATTTGATAAATGAGAATAATTATGAGACGAACAAGGGTGAACCCTTGCTAGACGCGTCAAATTCACGATTTGTAGTATTGCCAATTCGACATAATAAAATCTGGGAAAAACATTATAAAACACAATTATCCAATTTTTGGCAAGTGAATGAGATTGACATGGATGGCGATTATAATGATTATATGAGTCTTGAACCTGATGAAAAAATATTAATTGAGAAAATATTAGCATTTTTTGCAGCTAGTGACGGAATAGTAAATTTTAACTTAGAAGAGAGATTTACAAGAGAAGTCCAAATTTTAGAAGTGAAGGTAACATATCGCTTTCAGCAAATGATGGAAGATATTCATTGTGTGTCAGGGGAAACATTAATAATGACTGATAACGGATATATACCGATTAAAAATTATGTAAACAGGGAAGTTAATGTATGGAATGGAAAGCAATTTTCAAAAGTTTTAGTAAGATACACAGGAAAAAGTGAATTATACAGAGTGATCCTTTCAAATGGAATGTGTCTAGATTGCACACCCAATCATAAATGGTATTTAGAGAATCATTTTATAAAATATACAAAATATTTAAAAAAGGGTGAAGAAATTGAAAAATACGATCTACCAGTTATTAATGAAGAATTAATTCTAACAAATGCCTATAAACAAGGATATTTTAATGGAGATACGTTAAGTTCAGATGAAGTTCCAATAATTGTAATTGATAAAAAAAAATTAAAGTTGATAAATATTTTTGATTGTAAGTTCACAGAAGAAGCAGATAAACTAGAAATTTATTTTGAACCGAGTGAGAAAAAACATTTTGTTCCAATAAATTATTCAATTAGATCAAAATTAGAATGGTTGAGTGGATTATTAGACAGTGATTCGTGCTTGGAAAATTTTGATGATATCGACGCAGACACTAATGAAATATTTGTAAGAAGCGTGAGAATAAAAAATAAAGATGTGTTTCAATTGAGAAGAATTCAGATATTATTGACAACTTTAAACATTAATTCGACAGTGTCAACTAATAATTCAACGGATAACTTAACAGCGTCAATTGAGGAGTATAATCTATTAATAATAGAACATGGAGAAGTGCAAAAACTTGTAAATTTTGGATTAAACCCTCTAAGATTAAAGCTAAATTACTTTGATGAAAATTGTACGAGTGGATTTTCTGGGATAAAAATAAGTGAAATAATAAAATTAGATAAAATATTTGATACTTATTGCTTTGAAGAGAGATTGGAACATTCTGGAGTGTTCAATGGAGTATTAACGGGGCAAAGTGAAACGTATTCATTATTATTAGATACGTTAATAAAAGATGAAAAGAAGAAAAAAGAATTATTTAATGCTGCTCAAAATGTTCCATCTATTAAGTTAATGGCAGACTGGACGATTAAGTGGATTGAGAGTGATAAAAGTTTCGCTCATAGAATAATTGCGATGTTGATCGTTGAAGGAATATTTTTCAGCGGTGCGTTCGCTGCTATTTTTTGGATAAAACAGTACAAAGGAATGAATAGAAAAGGAAATTGCGATAGACCATTTATGAATGGGATGGTAAAATCAAACAAATTTATTTCAAGAGATGAAGGATATCATGCCGATTTTGCATGTGATATTTATAATGAATTTATCGTAAACAAGTTACCAGTAAGTGAAATAAATGAGATATTCAATGAAGGAGTTTATATTTCTAAAAATTTTATGTCTGATGCGATTCCGAAAAAATTAACAGCAATGAATGATAAATTAATGGGTAAATATATAGAATACGTAGCGGATGGCTGGTTAGTAAAATTAGGAGAGAAAAAAATTTATCACACTAAAAATCCATTTGGATTTATGGAAACAATCGGAATGGATGAAAAAACAAATTTTCATGAATCAAGACCCACTGAATATCAAAGTGCATTTGTGAACAGTAAAAAAAATAAAAGCAAGGTTAAGAACGACGATCCAGACGATTTTTAGACCCATTGATAATGAGGATTGATATTCATATCCATAGATGCATTTATTAATAAATTTCTCAAATAGTCGTAATCAGGTCTTTTTTCAAAGTGTAATTGTCTGCAATAAGCAATAAATTTTTTAAAACAAGGGTGCAATTTAAAACACAATCTTTCAAGTGGGCAACTAAACTTCATTTTTTCTATTTTCATAGTATGCTCATTTTTATTATCTCCATTATTATCTCTTTTAATTCCTTGCCACGGTAATCTACCTTTTGCAAAATAAACTAACATGTATCCAAGTGACTCCAGATCATCTCTCCTAGATGGTTCCATACCTAGATGCACATTAGTACTTGCGTATCTAGCGGTTCCAGTTAAAGATCTTCCATCTTTAAATGGAATATGCTGATTGTTTTCTATATATTTTCTAGACAATCCAAAATCAACAATATATAATTTTTTTACATTTTTACATCTTCCAACCATAAAATTATTAGGTTTTATATCTCTGTGGATATATCCTAAATTGTGCAAATGTTCAATGACTCTAAGAGAGTCGATTCCAATACATAAAATAGTTTCCATTGTAAATTTTTTGGAATATGTTCTAAAAATATCTTCCAAACTATAACTTAAAAGTTCCATTGACATAATCCTTCTTCCTTCAACAGTTTCAAAATATTTGTAAACTTTAGGTGAATATTCATAATTATGATGCTCTAAATATTTGTAAATTTTATATTCCATTTTAATTCTGGATATGCAATTGGAGTTTTCAACTTTTAATGCAACCAATTCCCCATTATTTTTTTGATCTTCCGCTAAGTAAACTTCACCAAATGCGCCTTCACCAAGTGTATTTTTAGATAAATATCTATTTGCGAGTAATTTAGAATTTAAATTTTTATTATTTTTAGAAGTGTCCATTTTTTTATTGACTAATTAATTGAAATCAGATTTTTTTTTTGATAAATAATTCATACAAATATATCAAATTTATTCTTGTATTATATATAAGTATTGTGGACATCTTCCAATATGAGTGATTTTTATTCTAACATTGCGCCAAATTTATTAGATGTAAACAATGTGCCTATATCAGATAATGTTATAAGTAAAACAAGTGATTATGGAAATTATCGCACAATAAGTGAAAAAATATGTAATATGATGAGTGAGTTTTATGATAAATTTATTAAAGAAAATAAATTAACTACGTTATCAATATTAGTTGTGATAGCATTATTGATATACAGATATTTAAACAAAAAAGAAAACGACGAAGTTGTCGATGATTTAGATAACGAAGAAGACCATTTAGAATACAGAGAATCAGATAAAAATTCTGAAATAAAAGAGCACTTTAGTGGAGTAATATCCGATTCTCCAAATCCTCAAATTGAAAAAAATGTAAATTTTAAATTAGACAATCATGATAATATCGATTTAAATGTGGAGAGAAAAATGGAAAATGTAAGGAATAAAATAAAAAATCAAACGTCCCATTTGTTAATAAATAATCAACCAACTTTTAATCCACTATATCCAATTAACACCAAAGAGCCAAATTCAAATATTAATTATTTGCCCGATTATATACCAATTTATTCAAATGGAAGGGTAATTTATGAGCCAAATAAAGAAAAATTAAATATAATCAATGGAAAAAATTTGAATTGCGGAAAAAAATCTTGTGATGTCGATGTGGATAAATCATATGGTGTTGGTGTAAATAAATATAGCGGATTAAATGATGGATTAAATAATTTATACAAGAACCCATCATTGTCTTATTACACTGGGTTGACCAATTCTTATTCCAATGTGAAGGACATGGATGATGTGAACCAATTAGGTTATTCAAATGCATTTAATTCAAGCACTGGAAGTTTTGTAAATAGCATGATACATATGAACAAGAGGAATGTGAATAATTATGGCGATGAGGTAAATTTCAAAAAAAACAATATGATAAATAATGTGAAATAAATAATTTTGCAGTTTTAATTACAAAAAATATTTAAATTTGAGTTTAAATATTATGTTTAAAATGTTGTTCATGTTAAAATTAAAAAAAATATAGAGTTATAATATAATAACAATGAATAAAATCCAATTACCAGTAATGGGGGAAACTCAATCGGGAGGTTTTGATAATGATATGGCCAAAACGTGTGGTATAAAATGTTTGAAAATTAACCGTTCAGACATGATAAATGATGGAAAAATTTCATTGAGCGATAATGTTTTAGTCATTCAAAATTCGAGCGAAGAAAAATTAAAAAATAATATTTATAGAAAACAAATCGAGAATGGATATGTGACCCTTGAAGATATATCAAAAATTCAATAATATTATTTATAAACGTTTAATATAACAATGAAATTATCATTATTTTATTTCACAATGGGATTATTTGTCGGATTTATGTATTTATATACTTGTGACGAGATGAATTATAATATTATTAAAAAAGGAAGAAAAAAATGTTGTGCAAATTTATAAAACTCAAACATATGTTAAATAAAATTAAATTAATTTCTTTTATAATTGGATTATTATTTGTTTGCTTATTTCACAAATCTTTGACTAAAAATTGTACAATTGTGAGTTAAATTAAAATTGCAAATGAATAAATTAAATTTTAATGGCGAATGAATAAATTAAATATCAACGTCAATTATTTCTTCAAATCCATTATCATCAGAATGATCTAGTATTCCAACCATTCTTAATGCGTCACTTATTAATTTTGTTTTTAAAGCTAAATCTCTTCCATCTTTACCGGACACATCTGGACCTTTATTGAATTCAATAATTTTTGGATTAAGTTTTGAATCTAATCCAATGTCCGCCCCCAATAACTGAAAAAAAACATTATTTTTAAACTTTTTGTCGGGGTAAAAATTTTTATGATATGCATTAAATATCATGATGAATAATTTTTTTATATTTTTAAAAGTGTATTCTCCTAATTTATCATTTTCATTTTTAATTTTATTATTTTTAATTAAATTTTTCTCATCATCAGTTAAAATTCTATTTGGATTGTCAAGATATTTTATGAAATCTTGATGGGTCAAAGGGTTTTTTTCATAAACTTTTCTGTCAATATATCCAGTTGTTATATTTGGTCCACTTTTTAAGGAGTTTTTTTCAAATTTATCTTTTGTATAATACACAAACCCATCGTTGAACATATGAACAGTATAATTATTTTTATAACAAATAATTAGTAAATACACTCTGAGGTTAATTTTTCTATTGTCGATTAAATAAGTATCCTGCAATAATTCTTGGGCGATAATGTATCCACCACTAAATCCTTTAAAAATATCATAAAAATTATTGGTTATTTTTAATCCTTTTTGCCTTTGAATATTTTTTTTTAAAATATACACTTTGTTTTTGTCATATTCTTTTTTAAACCTCATTAAATCTTTAAAATTATTAAGGACATAAGAGTTAGGAGATATTTTCTTAACTTCTTCAATAGAATAATATTTCACTAAATTTACCCAAAGTGAATCTTTTCTTGTTATGTCATCAATGTTGTTGACCATGAATATTCTCTTGTCATTATTTTTCGCGACATCTTTTTTTAATATTTTTTTTGCTTTATCCATTTCATCTTTAACATTATTATACGAGCATGGTAAATGGAGGACCCAATCATTGGCACTTTCAATGTAATTATTATATTTATTAATTTTGTTAATTTCAAATACATTTTTATAAGTATTATTAATATCCTTACGACAATTAATTTTGTTCCATATTATTTCATTATTTTGATATTTAGGAATGTCAATCATGTCTTCAATATTATCATAATAATTACAGTCATTTGAACAGGAGTAAACGTAAATGATAAAATAAAAAGCCAGTAAAAATAAACAAATATGAATGAGCATTATAATTTAAGATACAAAAAATAATTTAAGATACAAAAAATAATTTAAGATACAAAAAATAATTTAAGATACAAAAAATAATTTAAGATACAAAAACTAATGTTGAGCAATTTTATTTTCAAGGTCAATGTATCTTTTGATAGGGATGACACTTTGTTCTAATTTTCTAAGAGATTTTGGAAAAATATTGTTAATTTCATCCTCATTACTTTGGCAACATGGAAAACAGAAAAATACATTACTCAGAATTCTTTTTAGTTTGTCCAAAACATCTTCAATGATGTTTGAGCTAAATATTTTAGCATAAAATAAATTGCATAAATCCATGATCATATTTTTCTCAACATCCATCCAAACTATACCGGTTTCTCTAGGTATGATAACAAGAAATAAGTAATACAAAAACTTTAACATTAGAACAGCCACATCTTTTTCTTCAATATTAATTGAAAATTCAGAAGAAGGCAATAAACACATGAGCATAACGCAGCATCTGGTCAAGTTGGTGATGGCTCCAGTGTCACTGGATAATAATTCAATATCTCTCATCGAAAATTTTTTATCTCTATTTAGATCTCTTGTTAAAATACTAACTATTTGATTCAAATATTGCCTTATAATTACGTCTTGATCTAAAATTTCACAAGGATGTAATAATTTATTAACATCATTAGGTTGATATTTATCACTGTTTAAAATTGTTAACATTTCATTCTTGAGTGTCAATTCTGGATCAGTCGTCATTTAAGTTTATATAATACTTTCGAAAATAATATATACTGTTTATTTTATTAAAGGATGAACTGCGAAAACTTTCTTCAATTTACGATAATAATTGTTATTTTTGCTATAGTTTTAAAAAATTTAAAATTTCCAAATATGAAAAATAATGTGAAAGATTATATAAAAAACAATGCGAAAGACAATGATAAAAACAATGTAAAAAGCATTGATTTATTCATGAATGTCAATGATTTTATGAATATTGATGATGATGAAGATGGAAGTTTAGAATTGTCAAAAATATTCGAAGGACGACCCCCAGGGATTGATCCAAAATTAGATTATAATTATCCAATATCGAATGGTCGAAAAAAAAGTCACTGTGAGGGAGAATCGTTAGGGAAATATTCATATTTATCAAATTGCAATAATAACGTAATAACGGTCGATGATAATTTATGCGAGTCGGAAAACGCGACATTTTATGATTCAGAGGCTAACGATGATTTTCACGATGGATTATCAGAAGATAAAAATCATGGAATTAAAGTAATTTACTGCAAAAATAGAAAAAATAAAAATTATAAAAATGATGAAAATAATAAAAATAAATCAATTAAATTTAAAGAATACGATAACAAATTCCACAATAGTTTTTTTAAGTTTAGGGAAACGACCCATAATAATTCGTCATTTTATTATGATCCTGTTGATAGAATGATTGATTTAAAATTATCGGGATTAAATGGACATAGTGAACACAATTTTAAAATAGGTGATATATTCGATAATGCGACCGTTGCAAATGTAAATAAAAGTGGAATTAACAATATTCCAAACGATAAATAATTTAAATTTTTAATAATTGGAAAAAAAATAAAGTTAATTTTCAAATTTCCGAGCGCGAATTTTTTTTAAATCTCCATAGAAAAATTGAAATTTAGTATACAAGTAACTTAAAAACAAAACGAATATAAATAAAATAGACCCTCTTATCCAAGATATGAACTTGCAAATTGGAAATTATGGTAACAATGGAAGGTCGATCAGACCTCAAAATGAAAGAAGAACATTAATTAAAAAAGATAGTGAGTTTGAAAGTGATATGGACTCCAATGTGAAAAAATCATTGATAGATTTTATTTACGGGAGAATTGAATTACCAAGATATAAATTATTGGACAATCATGAAAATTTATCAAGTTTCCAATCAAGAGTTGAAAAGATAGATAATTCACCAAGTGCAAATATGTATATAGCTGCAAATTACGATGGTGAGCATCATCTTTTAGTATTTGTTAAAATAAGAGAAGAATATTGCTCATACTTGATTTACAGAAAATCTCTTAAATATAAAAAAAATGATTTGGATGTGAGTAATATAAAATTTAAAAAAGTAAACAGTCAACTGGATATTGAAATATATGATGGAACAATAATAGATGGAGTATTGTTGGATGATTCGTATGGTCCAAATAAAAATAAAAATCAAAAATTCGTAGTTGAAGATTTGTACATGTTTAAAGGTCAAAAGATGACAGATATGGACATGAAAGATAAACTTGAACAATTTAAAAGATATTTAACAAACATTAACAAAGTTGATTTTAATAATAATAAATTAGACAACATGAGTTATGAAGTCAACAGCATGATAAATCTAGAGCACATAAATATTATATCTAATAAAATTTATGATTTTAAAAATACCAGCCAAATTAAAGGATTAAGTTTTTATCCTAAATATTTTGGTGTGAAGTATATATATTTGTTTCCAAATTCTCAAAATAGTAATTCATCTAACCCAAGTAACAATAAAAACAAATTAATGACAGGTAATGGTAAAAGGACTCTGTCAATATTAGAATCAAGATCATCTGCGATTAACAACATTATGAAACCTTCAAAATATGCAGATCCAAGATTTTTTGATAAAGGCTACGGGTCTACATCTACATCTGAATCAGACACAGGATATGAATCAGAAAATGACACATATGTTAATAAACGCGCAATAAATGACATCAATTTAGGAAACGATGAAAATGAAAACGATGAAAGCGAAAACGATGAAAGTGAAAACGATGAAAGTGAAAACGATGAAAGCGAAAACGATGAAAGTGAAAACGATGAAAGTGAAAACGATGAAAGTGAAAACGATGAAAGCGAAAAAGATAAAAGCGAAAACGATGAAAGCGAAAACGATGAAAGTGAAAATGAAATGATAAAAAATAAAAAAAGAAAAAACAATGAAGGTAAAAAAAATAGTGAGAATAACAATGGAAGTGAAAAAGTAGAAAGAGAAAAGGGAAATAATGAAAGTGATAAAGGAGAAATAGAAAACAAGGAAAGAGTAAATAATGAAACATCTGATAAAAAGTTAAAAGTGAAATGCTTAATGGCAACATTGAGAATGAAAAAAGGAAATTTGCCTGACATTTATAAATTAAATTACGCTATTAAATTGGACGGCGTTATAAAATATGAATATTTAGATGACGCGCATATACCAGATGAAAAATGCAGTAAGATGTGGAAAAACATATTTAAAACTAATGATCATCCCAAATTAGTAAAATGCAAGTATTTATCAGATAAAGAAAAATGGTTGCCCGTAAATTTAGAGGAAAATAAAAATAGACCTACTTATGATTATGAAATTATGAAATCGATGGAAATACTAAATATAAAATTTAAAATTAAAGTTCAGAATCAATAAATATTACAATAACTGTGACGTTGTCAGATGATCTTTTTTTTAGTGCAAAATCAGCCAACATTTTCGCCATATTAACGTTAGTGTTAATTCTTTTTTTTAAAGTAGAATCATAACAATTTGACAATACAAAGTTAACAACTTCACTATTCGAAGCTACATCCCATAGTCCATCGCACGCCATAATTATAAATTTATCTGATTTTTCAATTTTATAATTAAAAATATCTGGCCTGTGTGTTACATAAGGAGCCGAATCTCTATCTCCGAAGGACCGCGAGACGGATAAATTTTTAATTCTGTGATCCGATCCATCAAATCTGACTATTCCCCCTAATTGCTCAATCCTACATTTTTCTTCAGGCCAATTTGGTTTGTGATCTTTGGACAAAGGTATGGCTATATTGTTTCTACAAATTATAGATCTTGAATCACCATTATTTAGCACATTAATCCAATTTTCTTTTAATCCCTTTTCATAATAAACTATGATGTGGCCGGTTGATCCCATTTCTTTTGAATAAGATTTTTTACTTAATTCATTTTGAATTTTATCATATGTTCCATAAACATATCTTTTAGTCAGCGGATATTTTACTTCTTTATTTATAAAAAATTTTAATATATTATCCTTTAAATATTTGGACACTTCTTTACCTCCGTGTCCATCAAATAAAGAAAAAAAATCAATATTTGTATTCTCTTGTCTTTTTTTAGTTTTATTCATAAATATGCAATGTTCGTCTTCATTTTCCTCTCTTAATCCTCTAACACTAGCAGAATGTGCCCTAAGCATTATGTAATTATTAATTATTATAAAATAAATATGCAAATAATAATGACTCTTATATAATCATTACTTTTTTACAAATTATCTTTAAAATAATGCTTATTTAAAAAATATTATAGATCTTATTTTAAAAATATTATGGGCCTCGTTTCAATAATACTTGGACTAAAAGTTAATGATCCATTATTAAATGGCAGTTTTGTTTTTTTAGAAAAAAACAACGGTCAGCGAGCTAATCTCGCTAGTCATGCAAAGCTCATTAGTCGACTGAACGAAGTGAGAACCTTTAGGGTTTATTTGCTCATAAAATAAACAAATAAAATAGTAAATATACCTCCAATTAATAACATATTCGCCAAATTAAATGAATTCGGCATTCCTCTGTTTTGAACGTTGGGAAAATCAAGTTCGTTTAAATAGTTAGGTGCGTTTAAAGAATTAGGAGAGTTATATGCGTTTAAAGAATTTGGCGAGTTTAAAGAATTTGGCGAGTTTAAAGAATTAGGAGAGTTTAAAGAGTTAGGTGCATTTAAAGAATTTAGAGAGTTATATGTATTTAAAGAATTTGGTGAGTTTAAAGAATTAGGTGAGTTTAAAGAGTTAGGAGCGTTTAAAGAATTTGGTGAGTTTAAAGAATTTGGTGAGTTTAAAGAGTTAGGAGCGTTTAAAGAGTTAGGTGCATTTAAAGAATTTGGTGAGTTTAAAGAATTTGGTGAGTTTAAGTTTTCGTTATCGCTTTGACTTCTGTAAATGCAATCAGGGCAATTAATATTAACATATTCATCATTATTGACGATTGGTCTAACGCATCGTGGTTGATTATGTCCGTATTGATTGAGTGGGAGTTTATGATCACAATAATTTCCATAAATATTTAAAGAGTTTTTAAGGCGGTGGCTATTTTCAGGATCAAATTGACTAATTTTTGGCACGACGCTAAAATTACCATCTTGATACCATCTATTCCCCCATCTTGTTGGATACAAAAGAGTATTTTTAGATCTGTTATTGTGAACAGAAAATGTTTCATTTTTAGCCATTTCACCACGACCAGAGCAAAACATTAATAAGACAAGTAAAATAAAAATTCCAGCTATGGCATAATTTAATTTACCACTGAAATTATTCATACTGATAAAAAATGACGTTTATATAAATAATGAACAAAATAATTATACGATCAATTATCATTTTGGTAATTATTAATAATCGAGTCTAATTCATTTTGAATAATCTTAGACGCATTATTTTTCATTCGAATACAGTGGTCATAATTAAATTTTCTGATAAAAATATCGTATTCTTCTTTTTTAACGTTTGTTAAAAAAATTTGTAAATGGTTAATCTCTTTTTTAATTTTATCAATTTGCTCATTGCTTAACTCTAAATATTGTGGGTCATTTTTAAGATTATCTTCAACAGTGATTGTATAATAGTTTAAATAATTATACGCAAGTATACTTTTTTTAATATCATCATCTATATTTTTATAATCATTGGCATCTTGCAATGCGTTATCAATGTATTTTAAATCATTATCATCATTAATTTGAAAATCTTTTAAAATATCAATTTTATTTTGTATTTTGGACGATTCCTCAATTGCAGAAACATTTAAAATACCATTTGAATCAATTTTAAAAGTGACGGATATTCTAATTGTTCCCCTTGGCATCAAAGGTAAATTAACTAGTTCAAATTTACCCAATAAGTTATTTTTATCAGCCAATTCTCTTTCGCCTTCATAAATACAAATAGTAACGCTGGGTTGATTATCAACGAATGTTGTGAATGTTTCTTTTTTTGTACATGGAATAGAATTATTTCTGTGAATAATTTTTTTCATTATTCCTCCATTAGTTTTAATTCCCAAAGACAATGGAATAACGTCAATTAAAACTAATGAATCAAATTTTTCATTGTCAATTTTTAATAAAATTGAAGCTTGAACGCATGCTCCGTAAGCGATTGCTTCATCTGGATTAATGTTCATTTTTAATTTGTGATCATTATTAGAGTCCAAATTGAAAAACTTTTTAACGTTGTTTACGATAATCGGAATTCTCGATGATCCACCGACTAAAACGATATCGTCTATCATATTTTTTTTAATTTTTTTTTGAGATATAACATCCTCAAGTGGCTCAATTGCCCAATTGATACATTGAAAACATATTTCCTCGAATTTTGCCCTAGTCAATTCACAACTGAAGTCAATATCACCATGCATATTTTCAACTATCATATTGGATACAATATTTCTAGACAATGATATTTTACATTTTTCAGCTTCAATTTTAACTTTAATTAAAGTTTTTTCGTTTTTAATGACTTCAATAATATTGATATTTTTATTTTTTTTAGAAAATTCGAAGAAAAACCATTTAACAATTTGTTTGTCAAAATCATCTCCTCCTAAAGAAGAATTACCAGAAGTAGCCAATACAGTGTAAATATCGTTTTCGCATTGAAGTAAGGAAACATCAAGAGTACCTCCTCCAAAATCAAAAATGACGACATGTCTATTTAAACAATCTAAATTATTTTGAAAACCATAAGATAAGGCTGCGGCAGTGGGTTCATTAATCATTCTCATAATATTTAATCCAGCCATGTGTCCAGCAAGTTTAGTGGCTTGTCTTTGGCAATCATTAAAATAAGCAGGTATAGTGACCACAACGTTTCTAATTTCAGTTCCTAAAAAGTTTTCAGCAATTTCTTTCAATTTAATTAAAATGAAGGATGTAATTTGTTCAGGGGAATATTTTTTGTCATTTATAAGAATCATTGGTTTATTATCATCAGAAACAACTTTAAATCCCCAATGCATCAAATTGCTTTTTAAAGATGTGTCATCATAAGTTCTTCCAATAATTCTTTTAATATCGTAAACAGTATTTTTGACGTTAGATTTTAATTTATTAAGAGCTTCATCTCCTACAATAATTTTGTCATCTGTAAAAGAAACAATTGAAGGTGTTGTTCTATTCCCAAATTCATTAGGTATACATACAAATTTATTATTAACGTAAGTGTAAACGCAACATCTAGTGGTCCCTAAATCAATTCCAATTGGATTAACATATGTGTTCATTTTATAGTTGGAGCTTATATTATGATAATATTTATTTACACCATTTTGCGACACACCCGTAAAATTGAATATTTGTATCGAGACCTTGATTCATAATAAGCAAAGAGCTACATAGTTCTTCTAAAAAAATATAAACATTTTTATCATAATACTTTGAGAAATCGTCATAATCTTCAGATGTTTTTTTTAGATCTAAAGGAGAATCATCGTATTTTTTCAAAAAGTTAACCATACTTAAGCATATATCTGTGGGCAAATGTCCTTCATCGAATAATTTTTTTGAGCATATTAGAGCATTTTTTAAATTTTTTTTAAAACACAGATAAATTAAGCGCTTAATTTTTTCAGGGTGAGGTTTTTCACATAATTTAAACACATTATTTTCATTAACTAAATTGTAACTTTTATGAATTACTTGTAAATTGTGGATCGCTTTTCTTAAGTCGCCATCTGATATGTAAACAATAGAGTCAATCCCAGAATTATCAAATATTATATTTTCTTTTTCACAAATGTATAATAATTTTTTTTTGACTTGATAACTTGATAATAACTCATATTTAATAATGCTGGATCTACTTTGAATTGCTTCAATAATTTCAGACGATTCGTTGCATGTGAATATAAAAATAACTCTACCACTGTTTTCATCAATAATTTTGTTAATCAATTGTTGAGCTTTTTTTGTCAATTTATCAGCTTCATCTAATAATACTATTTTATGGTTTGCATAAATTTCTTTATGATCAGATTTAATTGATAATTTCATTTTGCAAAAATAAGCGATTGACTCTTGAACAGTTTTAATCCCTCTTTCATCCGAAGCATTAAATTCAAGCATTCCTCCTCCTTTATTGTAATATGGCCCTAACAGAACTCTTGAAATACAATGAGCAGTGCTTGTTTTCCCAGTCCCAGAAGGTCCTGTGATAATCAAATTATGGGAAAATTTGCTTTTAATAATTTTGTCAATTTGACTTTTTTGGCTTTTATTTAATATTAAATCCTCTGGAATTTTAGGTCTGTATTTTTCCGTGAGCATCATTTAAGTAAATGAGTTAAATAATTTTTATGTTTATTTTCGCGCACAATAATTTAAATAAACATAAGCACATTTTAAATTAAATAAGTATCGGTGATGATTCTGCTCATTTTTGGTTCATATGTATAATACTCTAATTTTTCATTTGTGAAATCATTGTTTTTTTCGTCGTTGTAAGCATTTAAACCAGATAAATTTATAATAAATTCTTTTCTAACATCAAAATCATCGCTGTTAGCAACTTTTTCTGCAACAATATTCTCGTTAATCATATAATCCTTAATAGTTATAACGTTATCTTCAAAAGCTTTAAAAATTCTATATTTAAACTTAGATTCAAAATAATAATCCATTCTTTTAGATCCCCATTTATCAAATATAGATAATTCATCATGTATGTCTATAATCATGGGTATAACATCACCAACAGAAATTGGTTTTCTTAATATTCTTCCGACTGCTTGTATAATATTTTTTTTAGGAGTAGATAAAATAACAGTGTTAAGATCAGGTATATCAAGAGCTTCCGCTGCCATACTAAATGTAGCAAAAATGACATCAGCCTTGTACGATAATTCTAATTCTGTTTTATCCATACCTCCCATACAATATCCAGTTGTTACATTTTTTTTCAAACAAACACCTTTATTAACTTTATTAATAATAATAGAATCAACTTTTCCTTTTAATATTTTTAAATGTTCTCTTCTAGCACTCAATACGAGTACTTTTCTACATTCTAAATTAATAATTTGATTAATAATTTTGCATATGAATTTATTTCTGGGTTCAATATTGCATATATCACTGGTCATTCCAGAAATGTTAAGTTCTTTTTTAATATTCCCAGTTTTAGGATCTTTCATTCTCATGGTTTTTTCGCAAAACTTTTCATCTCTAGAAATATATTGAAATGATTTAACATAAACATTTTCGGTTCCCTTTCTTTCAACTTTAGAAATTATATCCCCTAAATGCCAAGACGCAATTTTTACTAATCCATCAGTTCTATCAAATGTTGCAGATAATCCAATTGTATATTTAAATCCAGTTTTAAATAATGAAGATGAGAATGTTTTTGCAGGAACATGATGGCATTCATCATATATTACGAGTGAAAAATTTGAGAATGTATCAAAGTGATAATTTTTTTTTGAAATACTATGTATACTTCCTATAACTATATCTTTGTTGAATGTGTCCAATTTACCAGCTTTAATTATTCCAGTTTTTGCATTAGAAAACATTTTAATTCTGCTTTCCCATTGATCAATTAAAAAGTCTTGATTAACTATGACTAAAGTTTTAATGTTCAATCGACATGCTATATAAATGGCGAGGACTGTATTATGAGTGACAGAAAAGTTACTCAATAAAAATCTTCCTTTTTTGTTATTTAACGTAAATCCATAATAATTCCCAAATTTTACATATCTAAATGCAATGTTGCACGATTGAGATATTTTATTCCTTTCGATAAATTTAAATAAATCAGCATGTATTTGAGCAGAATTATTTTTAAATGTTAAATGATTTTTAATCCCGAGTGAATTTAAAATCACAGTTAATTTTTTGAGTAAATATTTATTATTTATCACTGCTGTTTTTTTATTTTTAAATACCCCATTGAGAAACGCATATTCGATAATTCTCCTAGATTTTACAGAAGTAATATTGGATATATAATTTAAAATATTTATTATTTTTTGTGGAATATAAATTGTGTCATATTTATTTTTGTACAACCCGAAAATATAATAATTTATTTTGAGATTGTCCAAATTCGAATTTTTGATTGATTCTAAACTGGAATTTACAAAATTTTTAAATTTGGGAAAATATTGATCATTAACATTTTTAGAATAGTCATATGAACTCAGTAAATTTAAATTGCTGTAAACATTATCATAATTTCCTAGGTCGACGCTGTATTTCGCCCCTTTTAACTTGCATATATATTCATCATTGTATTTGATTCCTTCTATGTATTCTTTAACGGGAATATCAATTAATTTTCCATCGCAATCTAAAAGTGTTAAAATATGCGACGAATTGACTGTGTAATTAAAATTATTGGATTGAATAATTTCGATCAAGTGATCAGATCCTCTTGCTAATGACTCAACTGTTACTTTTTCAGATTTTTCATTAATAAGGGAATCTCCCACTTGAATATCTTGTATTTTTTTGACACTTCCGTCATACATAAGTACTTCAGTATTTTTAGCAAAACATTTACCGTATCCAGTGTGTAAACACATGATTCCGCCACCTATATTTTTAATTTTATTGAGGCATTCTTCTGCTATTAGTTGTTGATCACTTCTTAAATTTCCTTTAAATTCTAAATTTATATTATCATTGATATAACTGGGGAATGATTTATCAATATAATGGCGAAATTTTTTATCTCCAAAATGTTTGATTCCATAATATCTTGGGACATAATAAGCTTCACTTGTTTCTTTAAAAATTTTAAAAGATTCAACTTTTAAATTAAAATTGCTCTCTTTAGGTTTAACGATTAAATCTTTTTTAATTTTAGACACATCTTGAAGAGATAAATATTTTTTAAGCAAGGCAAAACCATGATTAGTTATGTCCTTATGGTTAATAATTTTATAATTATTAAAATTGATAAAATTATCAACACCATTATTTTCAATAAACTCGTCAAAATCACAAATTTTATCGTTGTCAAAATCACAAATTTCATCGTTGTTTAAATCACAAATTTTATCGTTGTCAAAATCACAAATTTCATCGTTGTTTAAATCACAAATTTCATCGTTGTTTAAATCACAAATTTTATCGTTGTCAAAATCACAAATTTCATCGTTGTTTAAATCACAAATTTTATCATTGTCAAAATCACAAGAGCGGTAATTATTAAAATTTTCAGTCATTATTAATTTAATATAATAATTAATGTGGCTAATTCTTTATAATCTAATTAATTAATTGGCCGTGGAAATAAAATGTTACAATATAATATAGCAATTCTCAGAAACAATGAGTGACAATATGGATAATATAACATCAATCATGGAAGAAAGCACAGAAAAATTTAATGAAGTTGCAAACGACACAATGGGAGTGATTGGAAAAAACAAATATTTATCAGCGGCGTTAACCTTGACATTAGTTCTCTACGCTGGATTTGCTGCTCCAAAATTACCTGACAATGTAGCTTTAATGTTTGAAAACCCAATTGTCCAATTCGTAATGGCAGCAATGATAGTTTATTCTTCTGGTAGTGATCCAGTTGTAGCAGTGGCTGCTTCAGTTGCATTTATGGCAACTTTATATGCAATCAATAATATAAAATTGGGACGTGTAGTTTCGGCTGTAACTGCTGAAAGAGAGTTATTCGAAGACCAAGAATATGTTCAAGAAGTAGTGTATCCTCAAGTCATCCCAAATAATTATGTAAATGTTGAGGAACAAAATAACCCTCAAGATGTACAAAATTTAAATGAAGAAATAGGGAACGAGCAAGACGAAGTTATGAATGAAATAGTTGAAGATATTGCTCCAAATTCATCGGGAAATAATAACAATATGGCAACAATTGAAGAAGCTGAGCAAGATTCTTTGATACAAGAACTTCCACCATCGAATTCTGGATTAAACCACAGACATAATTCTGAATTTAGACAAGCCCCTCAAGTAATTCAACATCAACCATTTAGATTTGGTTCACGTCATTGTGGATCTCAAAAGGGGGGGAAATGTGGATGTAAATCAGGAAAAACATGTGCAGTTTGCGCAAAATATAGAAATTCATTTTACCCTCAATATGTAAGAAATAGTCCATGGGCTTATGAAGCAAGAGACAATGTGGAAAGAATAAGAGGGTATGATCCACATTCCAGATTAAACAAAGGTGGATTAAATTTTCCTTACAACAGTTAAACTTATTTTAGTCATTTTTAATATATATACATATGTTTCCTGAGAAGTTCATTGATTGTTTAATTTTAATAATTTTTATAATATCTTTAAATTATGTAATGTGTTGTTACTTTTTTGAAAAACAAAATAAAAAAAATGAAAAATTCATTGTGGCAGATGCTCAAGATATTCATAATTATGATAATCTTCGGGAAAAAGTGTTAGAAAAAGATAATTTTTTTAATTCACAATTGACGGATCCAGATAAGGAAACGATAATTAAATACAACGACAATATAAAAAATATATTAGAACCGTCGCGCGGCCGAAAAGAATTATTAGATAAGCATCCTTATTTTAGACATTCTTATGATAAATATCCTTATGAAAAATATTCTTATAATTTAAATAGGCTTGACAAGTATTTTAATAATAAATATCCTTATGATAAATACAATGAATATTATAATTTGATAAAAGAGGATGATCGAAATTTTTCAGAAAATTATGATTTGCAATTTGTATCGAATAAATGTGAAAATGATTCAATTAATGATAAATATAAAAGGAAAAAGTCAAATTTTGTAGTTTACAATCCAGACGATAGTAATTTTAAATTGTCGCATTATAAGCGTCCAAATGCAACATTCTCAACTCCGATGGAGTTGACGGATATTAAAGGATATAATTATATGAGTTATGATTCAAGCATACATCCATCAAGAATAAACAAAAGGATATTAACAATAAATTCAAAAGGTTTAAGTGATCGCGAAAAAAATATTCCAAACGGACAAGGTTATGCATTTCACGACTCACCTGCATTCACAAGTTGAACATTAATATAATCTAAACAACCAAGTATAATGAAGACGAACGCGAAAAAATCTAAAAAATTATGTAAAAATTTAGAAAGTGACAAGGATAATATTATTAATGACGAGGAAAATATATTTAATAAAATATGTCCAGGCCATATTTTCACTCCATCAGTTTACCCGAAGCAGGAAAGAGTAATAGCATTAGGTGATTTGCATGGTGATTTATCACTAACTTTAAAATATTTAAGATTAGCCAAAGTTATAAATAAAAATGGAGATTGGATTGGAAAAAAAACTTTTGTAGTTCAAGTTGGAGATCAATTAGATAGCGGAAGGGAGCCCGGAGACAGTTATGATGATGATATGATTAATGATATAGAAGTCATGAAATATTTAACAGAATTAGATTTGAAAGCAAATAAAGAAGGAGGAAGAGTTATATCGTTATTGGGAAATCATGAAATATTAAACGTGGAAGGAGACATAAGATATGTTTCCAAAAATGACTTAACAAATTTTAACCGAGATGGTGATTTACAAAAAGCAAAAAAAGAAAGAATAAAATCTTTTAAACCCGGAAACGAATATGCGAAATTATTAGGATGCACCAGACAATCTGCAATAATAATAGGGAATAATTTATTTGTACATGCAGGAATAACATCTCAATTTATGGAAGATTATGAAGTGAAAGACATAAATGATTTTTATAAAATAAATGATTGCATCAGAAAATGGTTATTAGGAATGATAAATAGAGATAATGTATCATCATTATTATCAGATTATAAAAAAAGTATATTTTGGACGAGAATTTTAGGTTCTTTGCCTGCAGACGTGGATGTGTTGGATGAAAAAGATAAATTGATAAACGAAGAAATTTGTTCAGATTACATAAAAAAAGTTTTAGATGTTTTAAAAGTGGGAAATATGATTATTGGACATACTCCTCAATTTATTTATGGTACAAATGGAGTAAACTCAACGTGTAATAAAAAAATATGGAGAGTTGATATAGGAGGATCAAAAGCATTTAATAAATACGATGTATCTGAAACAGAAAAATCAAAAAATAGAGAAGCCCACATGTTAGAAATAATAAATAACGAAAAAGGTGAGAAATTTAACATAATTAATTAATTATTTTTTTTTAGTGTCAGAAATGCCTTTTTTAACATTGTTATTAAATTCGGAGTCTGAATCATTTTCCATAAATTCAGACGCTTTATTCCATTTTTCAATTCCGGTTACATTTTTGGGAACTTTATTTCCATAAGCGCTGGCAACTTTGGCTGCTGAAAACATTGTAAGTTCACTATTTTTACTCCTTTTCATAATTGCGTTTCTCAATTCTGCAAATTTTTTCATAGAAGGATTAAGTGGCCTTTTAGCTGATCTTCTTTTCTTTGATCCTGATTTAGGTGTAGATTTAGATTTGGATTTAGTAGCAGGTGTACGTATAGATTTAGATTTTGATCTAGATTTAGACCTAGATGTTTTTATTTTGGGAGATTTAGATTTAGATTTAGATTTAGATTTAGATTTAGATTTAGGTTTAGATTTAGATTTAGATTTAGATTTAGATCTAACTTTTCTCACGGATCTTGACTTAGATATTGGTTTATTTCTTTTGTTTGATTTTCTAGATTTTTTGCTGGAACTTCTGGATTTAGATCTGGATGTTTTTCTTTTGGAAGATTTAGACCTAGCTTTCCTTGGTTTCGATGTAGATTTTATAGATTTTTTACTAGAACTTCTGGATTTTTTAAGTGGCTTATATTTCATGGTGGCGGTTTTAGAGGATTTTCCTTTGGATTTCGATCTAGATTTAGATTTTTTTCTTTTGGATGTGGCTCCACCGTTCATTCTTGACATATCGTAACCGTCTTCATCATAGTCATCTATTCCCATTGTTAAAGTTATACTTATATTTTAGAAAATAAACGAATTATATATATATATTTAATCAGTTTGTGAAGAAACACTTAAAAAATATTGAATGATATATGTATATAAACGTATACTTGAACACCATTAACTATTAAATGGGTGTACCTGGCTTTTTTGGTTGGTTGATAGAAAAATTTAAGAGAAAGATTAACTATCGAGATGGATTTTTGATCAGATCTAAATTAAATGGTTCAATTGACTATTTATATTTGGATTCAAATTGTCTATTCCACCCTCAATGTTTTAAAGTGTTGCATCAATATAGTGGTAAAAATATAAATATGACAAATGATGAACTAGAAACAGAAATGATTAAACAAATAATGAATTATTTGTCAATTATTATAAACCACACTAAAGTAAATAAGCAAATTTACATATCAGTGGATGGAGTTGCCCCAATGGCAAAAATAAGTCAACAAAGAAAAAGAAGATATAAAAATATTGAAGATAACGAAATGACAGATGAAATAAGAAATTATCACAATATAGGACAAAAAAATAATGTAAAATGGAGCAATATAGTAATAACGCCAGGAACTGAATTTATGGAAGCGTTACATATATCTATTTTACATTTTATACATTCTTTGAGTTCTGATTTAAGGGATAAGATAGTTTACTCTTCTTATCATGTTCCCGGAGAGGGCGAACATAAAATTTTAAGCAATATGAAAAAAAAAAAATCAAATAATGATGTATTTGTAGTTTATGGATTAGACGCCGATTTATTTTTTTTAACAATGGCGTCCGGACATAAAAATATTTATTTGTTAAGGGAGCACAGTGAAATAAAAAATGGGGTTAAACACCCAGATGAAGAGTTAGTCTTTGTATCTGTTGACGAAACAAGAAAAATGATACATGGCATAATGGATGACTCTTCGAATAATTCGATAAATGATTTTATATTTTTGTGTTTTTTCATTGGGAATGATTTTATTCCAAACGTACCATCTGTAGACGTAAAGTATGGAGGATTAGATACTTTAATAAATTATTATAAAAAAAATAAATTATGCAAAATGAACGACACTTATTTAATAAAAATAGAAAATGATTTAGCTAAAATAAATTTTAATTTTTTGATGATAATATTGAAAGATATATCAGAATTTGAAGTAAAATCGATCATAAATATAAATAAAAAAGACGCTGCGCATGAAAAAAATAAAATAGGAGCATTTGATAAAAAAAATTATTATGAATTGGACATGGCAAATATGGAGAGATTGAATTTTTATAATTTAGGGCATATGCAAAACGATTCAACAACCCGCGAAATAATAGGATTTAATAATAGCATATCTTATTATAATAATTTTAATTTTAATGAGAAATCATCCATAATGACTAATAATTATGGATTGAGAGTGAATGATTCTCCAGAGGATATGTCCAGAAAATTTGGTGATTTTAAATTTGCATACTATGATCACTATTGCAACAGTGGTTCAGATCAAACGTTGGCCGTAAGAAATATTTGTAAAAATTATTTTGAAGGTTTAATTTGGACTTTGGAATATTATTTAGATAAGTGTAGATCATGGACTTGGCATTATAAATATAATACTGCTCCATTTTGCTCAGATTTACATAAGTTTATGAAATCAAAATTATTTTTAAAAACGATGGATAAAATATATGACGAATTATCTGGTGATAATAATTTTGGAAAAGTTAAACCATTTACACAATTATTAATGGTAGTTCCTCCAAAACATAAAAATTTAATACCAGAACCCTATTTAGAGATAATGACAAAACCTGAATATGGTTTAATACACAATTTTCCCGAAAAAACAAAATTGGATTATTTAAATAGAAGTGCATTTTATAAGTCAACACCATTTTTACCAATGATAGATTTAGACGAAATTGATGACGCGATGAAAAATAAAAAATTTATAGAACTATATGATAAATTAGACAAAAATGTAACAAAGAGGAATAAAATATGTAAGGATCGCAATTTTAAAAAGAGGTTAGAATAAGTGGAAAAATATAAGTGTGAAATATATAAAGTAAATAAATGCAAAATGATAATAATGCCAAAGTTAAATTAAAAATATTTAATAAAAAGATGGAAAAATTATTAAATCATGATGAAAAAGATTACGACACTATACCTTATAGATTAGAATTGATAAAAACATTATTGGATAATAAAGAAGTTAAGCCTTTATTTGATCCATCAGACTCATCTACTGAAAATTTTATAAATGATGGAGATTGGAAAGTTGACCATTTATATAAATCAGATAGCATATGGGAACAGTATAAGCTTTATCACTCGGAACCTAATGATAATAATTTAAATAGCTGCCATGTTTTGGGTAAAAAAACAGTGGACTTTGGGAAAACAATGATGGATATAGGTGGAGAATTGATTTATAAAAAAAGTGGATCATCAGGACACACTTTTAGAGCGAAGATAAAAATTGGCGATAAAAACAATGAACAGTCTATAAAGTATGCTGTTAAAGTTGTCCCATATTTGAAAAACGATATATATGGAAAAATTGACGACGTCCGACGTCCAGAAAATTCTGAATTATTAATGATAAAAGCATTGAGCCGTTTTGTAGTAAAAGGAGAGACACAGCACATTGTGCTCCCTATAACTTGTTTTAATTCAAATATAAAGCCATTTTTAAATATTGAACCTAAATTTGTTGGAAAAAGCAAAAAGTATATAGAATTTCAAAAAAGATACAAAAAGGGACAATATTGTAACGTAGCGTCAATATTATTGAGCGAATGGGCCAATGCGGGTGACTTATTGAATTTTTTAAAGAGGAGATATCTAGAGTTAGATCTAACACATTGGAAAGTTATTTTTTTCCAATTATTGTCAGTATTAGCAATAATTCAAAATAAATATATTAAATTTAGACATAATGACTTGAAAGCCAATAATATTCTTGTTCACAAAATAAATAATAAAAAAAAAAATGTGAGATATACCATAAATGAGTCGGTTTACATAGTTCCTCAAGTTGGATACATAATTAAATTATGGGATTTTGATTTCGCGTGCATACCAAATAAGGTAGATAATTTCAAGGTATATGCGGAATGGACTGATTCGATAAATGTTCGACCAATACAAAACAGATATTATGATGTCCATTATTTTTTTAACACATTGATTAACTTTATTCCAGAGTTAACTAAGAACAATTTAATACCAATAGAAGTTAAAGATTTTATAAAAAGAGTCCTTCCTCCTAAATTTAGGAAAGAACCATTTTCAAATGATAAAGGAAGGTTAATGGTGAACCAGGAATTTGTCACTCCTGAAAAAATATTAAAAGAAGATATATTTTTCAGTGAGTATAGAAGAAATAAAGAAGGTATAAAATAAAAATAGCTCACGATTTTAAACGTCCATAGTGTTCGATTTTTAAATTTTTTCAGCGAAGCACAGAGTGGGCGGGAATTTTTTTAAATTTATAAATGATGTAGCATCGAAAAAATACAACAATATTGTGTTTTATTCATAATCTCAATTTTTATATTACCATTTTATATAATCAAATTAATTACATATGGAAGAAAAATCAAATAAGAATAAAAAAAAGCAAAATAATAACAATTCCACGCTTCCGAAAAAATTAAAAAAAACGACTGTATCTATCAATAATAGAAAATTAAAAAGAGTTAGCCATTCAAGCAATAACTTTGATTTAACGGTAAGTGTTTTAAAAAAATTCATAAACGGTGAAGATTATGTTTTTTCTTTTCCAAAATTATCTAAAATATCGGTTGACTTATTAAAAAAGCCAAGTAATTATGACTTTGGTAATTTTTTTGAAACTAAATTTGAACAAATAGGAAAGGTGAAAGGAATTTATATTTTTAACAGAGAAGGAGATAATGATGATACGTTAGTGAAAATAAGTAAATATAACGAAAATGAAAATGATATGTTTTACTCTAAAATGAATGATATGAAAGTGTGTTATTTATTGACGGATGTGTTTTTAAAAAATGTAAAACAAAATTTTTTATTAACACCAATAATGAATTTTGACTGCACTGAAGACGATTTAAATGATTATGTAAAATCAAAAATATTAGAAAATACTGCTGTTGACTCATCAAGTAAATCAAGTGAACCAAGTGAATTAAGTAAAATATGTGTTCAAATTTATGAAAATTTTGATAATTTAATTTCATTAAAAACATACATTTCTAAAAATAAAAACAATTTATTTAAATCTGACAAATTTGGGAAAAATTTGTTATTTCAAGTGATTTACATTTTATCTAAAATATTAGAACGCTACCCAAATTTTCATTATGGTGGTTTAAGTATTGATTCTTTTTTTGTTAAAGAAAAAAAAATAAAATCGATTGATAAATTTGTATTGGATGATTCTAAATTTACATTGAAAGATTGTGATTTTACGTTGAAAATAACTAATTTTTACAATAGTAAAATTAACAGAAATAAAGACGATAAATCTGAAAAAGTAAAATGCGATGCGTGTTCTTTTTTCGACGATGAAAATATTAAAGAATATTTATCTCCATTACAAGATGAAATTGTAAATAATAACGAAGATGATTTAAATAATATAGGATGCTTAGAAAACGATTGTATTTATAAAAATCCTTTATTAATTTTAAAAAAAAATAATTTCTTTTCTGATTTTATTAGTAGTGAAAGTATGAATAATGATCACAGTAAATCAGAAAGAGGACTCTATGATTCTTTGACTGATGAAGAAAAATCATATGATAATAGAAGATTCGTAGCTAAAAATAAAATAATTGGTAAAAAGGTGGGAGGAAAAACTATAAGTGGACATCGTAAATTTAATAATAAAAGTAATATGAGTGATTTTAATAATAAAAGTAATATGAGTGATTTTAATAATAAAAGCAATGTGAGTAATTTTAACAATGAAAACGAAAGAGAAATATATGGAAATAACAAAGGAGTAACTAAAAAAGATTTATTTGAAAGTTTAGGAGATTTTAAAACAAATGGAGAAAATTCATTTGGAAATAAAGTGTCCGACAATTTTTCAGGATTAGCTCCCGAATGGATGATTCGTCAAAATCAAAATCAAAATAAAAATAATAGCAATTTATCTGACCAACAAGATGGTTCAATGGGAACCATGTCAGGAATACCGGGAATGCAAGGAATGCCTGGAATGCAAGGAATGCCTGGAATGCAAGGAATGCCTGGAATGCAAGGAATGCCTGGAATGCAAGGAATGCCGGAAATGCAAGGAATGCCTGGAATGCCTGGAATGCAAGGAATGCAACAAGGAATGCAAGGAATGCAACAAGGAATGCAAGGAATGCCTGGAATGCAAGGAATGCCTGGAATGCAAGGAATGCCTGGAATGCAAGGTACGGACATGTCTGGAATGCAAGGGATGCCAGGAATGCAACAAGGAATGCAAGGAATGGATATGTCTGGAATGCAAGGAATGGATATGTCTGGAATGCAAGGGATGCCAGGAATGTCGCCATCTCAAGGGCATATGTCTCATAATATAATGGGAGGATTAATGCCAGGGAATGCTCCAGGTCAAGAAATGTCTATGAATAATTTTTCCCAAGAATTTGGTTACAATGGAAAATCAAATGATAAATTAAATTTACCAACATTGGACGAAAATTTAAAAAACATGAATGCAAATTTTTCAGGGAAAATGCAACTTCCAGTGGTAAACGGTGATATGATGGGGAACTCATCAGAACGCAATATGGAAGGTGGAAAAGGAAAAAAAGATTTTTTTTTTTTAAGGGGGGTGGGACAAAAGTGATACCCATGTACACAGAAGTAAAAAATAGTCCATTTGCAACGAGAGAAGAAATGGAAATAAATGATAGAAGAAAGCAAGAAAATAGTGAAAAAACAAATAGTCAATCAAGAATAGATAACAGGAGCGGTAATCGAGGGGATAATAGAAGAGATAACAGAGGAGATAACAGAGGCGATAACAGGGGAGATAACAGAGGAGATAACAGAGGAGATAACAGAGGAGATAACAGAGGAGATAACAGGGGTAATTATAAAAGTCAATTTGCGTCATCACCAAACAATACGAGACAATTTAATGATGGAGCATCTAAACGAAATAAATCAGCAGAAGAATTGGCGTCTCATATGACTATTTATAATGATTTACCATATTATCCACCACAATATCAAAATTACCCAGTAGTTATGAATGCATTTAACGCAATGCATCCTGAATTATACTCAGGAACGGTCCAAAATTCATTTCCAAAAACTCCAATAATAAACAATGAATATAAAATAAATATATCTGGCCCATCCGCGGATCATGGTAAAATAAGTAGAATTTATGAGGATATGCTCCCAAATAAACAAAATAATAATTCTTCAAGGACACTGGATGAAAGATTAGATCTTCACAATTACCTAAGATCAATATTTATCAAAAAAGAAGATGGAGAAAATGTAGATTTAGATGGAGGAACAGATAATAGTTTGTTAAATTACTTAAAGTTATTGGAAATGAATCCCAATTCGGAAGATTTATTCGTAAATCCTTATAAAAATTTACCAGAGGATATGTTGATTTATAAATCTTGTTACCCAATTAGATTTGATAATGTGACATCAACGGTTCAATGTTCTCCAAATTCAATAGGAATGAATATAAGAATTTATAAAATGACTAATGGAGAATATTATGATAGCCGAGCAACAAGAGGGTTCGAAAAGGCATCGTTTTCGTATAATATGTGGAGAGAAATAATTTGGTATGAAAAAATAAGAGAAGAAATAGTAAAAAAAAAATTATGCCCAAATTTTATAATATTAAATTTCCATTTTATTTGCGAAAATTGCAGAATAGATTTTGACAAAATAGCGAAAATTAAAGGGAAAACTTTAGATAAACCATCTCCATATATAAAATCAAATTTTGACTTCAACAAAAACAAAGAAAAAGAGTCTTTGGAAAGTGTGAATGAGAATTATGACGAAGTAATATCGACGTATAATATGGAAAAATATGAACAACATGTTCCTGAAATATTTAAAGAAAAAATGGAAGAGTTGTTTAAAAATTTAAGAAAATATGGTCCAATTACAGATGAGGATGTTGCAAATCAACTTTATTCAGATGAGTTTATATTCAGAAATATAGCGGATATTTCTGCGCCAGTGGCCACTAAGGTAGAAATGATATACAAACAATTGGACATAATAAACAATATTATAGCAAGAAAGGATCCCAATTATAAAGGTGCAAAAGAAGAATGGATAATAAATCCAATGGCGTACACTGATAAAGCATTAGTGGCGTTAACCGAAGCTCCAACATATAATTTATTAGGTTGGGCTTCGAAAATATATAGAGCAACCGGAAATGTAAGAAAAATGGTAAGATCAGGATATCATAATTCTAAAATATGGTATTCAATAATAATGCAACTGATGGTGGCTTTGTATTGTTTGCAAAAAGCTGGATTATATTTTACGGATTTTAGTATATCAAGCAATGTGTTTATAAAAGAAATAAGTTATCATGAAAATACTACAAAATATTGGAAATATATTGTGGATGGAATACCATTTTATGTGGTAAATTATGGATATTTGTTATTAATAGATTCAAGTAATAAGTTGAATAGACAAAGAAAAATGTTAGAAACACAATTTTTCCACGATAGTCAAGTGTATAATCATCATTATTATTATTCGATAGATGGAAATACATATTCATATGGCGGTCAAGAAAGACATTTTAATAATAAAGATTATGATGCGAATAAAGCTAACAAGGATCAATTTATAAAAGCAATGAATCCAAATAATTTTAATGGTCAGTTATTTTTAAACAACGGTGGTACAAAGCCTCCAGATGAAATAATTAGTTTACTTGATAAGATATATAGTGACGCGTCAAAATCGGACGAATTAAAAATAGAAAAAGTTATTCACGATAGTATGGGGAAATTGATGAATAATCGATTAGGGACACCTTTAAATGAAATGGAAGAGAAGCATATTTTGAATACACCATTGAGTTCAAATTCATGTGAGCACGAATCAAGAATGGTGGTTTTAGAAGATGGGCATGGTTTATTCAGATTTGTCCTACCGGTAAATAAAATTATAAAGGCAAATGAAGATGGAAAAGTAGAAATTTATGACGGTATTAAAAAAGATCAAAATATGATAATAAAAAAAAGTAGTGTTCCAATATCTGACTTAAAATTGTATTCTAAATATGGTCCAATAGATCAAAGTTACTCCCCTGGCGAAGTTATTTTAAGCTCAGAGAACATGATAGAAATGTATAATACAGATGCTTAGTATATGATTTTTAATGTTAACAAAAAATAATTTTTAATATTAACAAATGTGTTAAACTTTTTTCGATTTAAATTAATATAATGAATTATCAAAATTATTCTGGATTTAAAAGTTATCCTCCTCAATTTGGGAACGAAAAGAATGTGGAATTTGGAGATGATTTAGAAACTTTTACAAAAAATAATATGACAGTTTACGACATTTACAGAACTCCTTTTTTGTTAACGCAAGACCATAATAAGAATTTCAATAATATGGCAAATGATGCTTTAAAAGGAATCCATTGCAAAAGTAAATTGAGCAATTTATTTTTTTCAGACAAAAATATTCAAAGGATTCAAAAAATGATAAAAAAAAAAGTGTTCGAGGATACAAAAGGGAAATTTAGGTTAGACGTTGATCAAGAATACAAAGATGTGTATATTGTAATGAGAGCAATATTTCTCGAACACGCAAGAAATCTTCCGAGCCAAGAAATAAGACAATGCAAAAGATTAAATGAAAAAGTAATAAATGAAATAGTTCCTCCTATGTTGACAGAAATAAAACAATATTATGGATATATGAGAGAGATAAATAAACCGTTGACACCGATTCCAAGGGAAATAAATGTCAATAATGCAGGTAGGAAAACATTACCAAGCATATCAACTCTTTGGTCAGTTTAATTTTAAATTTTAATTTAAATTTTTCTTGCTAAAGTAGAAATAAATAAATGAAGATTATTTATTTATTGACGCGACAATCTTATTTTTTTAATCTAATAACGTCCAACATTTTGGAAAAATTGATTATTTTGAATTCCACTTTCTGACGTTTTAGAGTATATGAAAAGTGTTCCTCTTTTAGATGCTCTTGATTTCAAAGATTCTCCTCCTACTGAATTACCGGAAGGTGTGCTGCTAACATCGACTAAACTTCCAAAAGGGATTTCGGTGAAAGGTGTGGTAGATTTATAATTTCTATCTTCGTGCAATATAGAAGCACCTTGTGGATCGTATAAGGCGACAGTTTCATCTCTGATTAATGCAGTTGTGCATCCAACAACTAATCCAGTTCCGGGCATTTTTTCAACAATAACAACGGATTTCAAAACAAATTCTTCATTATAAAATCTGATAACAGAGTTATAATTAACGGGAGTATCGTTAAGAGATTCCCATCCACCAGTGGAAGCAGGTAAATTAGTAAACGTGTGAGGCGCAACCATTCGAGCAATGTTCAATGATTGATATCTCCTAGGAACATGGAAGATCAAAACACATTCAGAATGAACAATTTGAACACGTTTCGGGACCAAAGTTTTATTTTCATAAAACCATTGAGGCTGAGAGAGAGCATCTTCAAGAGAAGAGTTAATGACATTTTTATCATTTTCTCTATAGGGAGAATTGTTAATTCTGTGGGTGATCAATGGAACAGTGGTAACTTGAGACAAAGACGATGCGAATGGAGCAGATCCGGAAATATGACCATAAGAAGAAACCATTCCCATATTGTAAGTAGCCAATTGGCTAACGCTAATAACTGTTGGTCTAATTGAGAAAACATTTAAAACTCTTCTTAAAATGTTACCTTCATCTTTAACATGATATAAGTCAGGGGAATCATAAATGCTGTGTCTACATTTATCAAGAGAGTTTAAAAGTCTATCACTTTGATCTCCAGAATAATAACATTTACCTTGCCTTAAATTGAGGACAGTGTCATACAACAATGTTTGGAATTCGAATCTTTTAAGAATGTCTTCAATGGCCGAATCAATGGCACAAACACCGTCATTGGGATCATTAACTGTTTTCAAATATAAATCCATATCAGGTTGTGTCATAAGTGGTTTTCTTTCGTGTTTACTTTTAACAATTGATCCAAAGTTGGCAAACAACATTCTATCTTCGAAAATTTTGCATTTAATTCCGAACATGGCGACGAATACAGGGTGGACATATTTGTAAATGCTATGTTTCAAATTATCAAATTTAGCTTTTAAAAGTTCAGGTGCACAATCAACATATCCCATTGATTGCAAAATTAAATGAGAATGCATGAGTTTAGTTTCACCGTGTAATTTTAAAATTTGATCCAAAATGTTAAGTTCATTAGATTGAACATTAAGTTTAGATCCGGTTAAACTAATGACATCGTACCCAAGGGTTGTGGCCATTTTGGTGTTTGGAACAGGGAACAATGATGAGAAAACATGTTTATCTGATCTATCATAGATAGCCAATGACACAAACATATTAAATTCATCATCACTCAACTTATATTTGTTTTTATATTTATTAGCTTTTACCATCATATCCTTGAAAGACATTTCCATTCCAGCGTATCTTTTAAAGATTAAGTTTTTGAATTTTCTAGCTTTTTTGTAAATAATTTGAAATTTACTTTTGTATGCATCAAAAATAGCTTCAAGTAAAGATGGATTATTTCCATACTTATTTTTCAATAATTGCCATGCTTCGTTTTCAGTAAAGCCATCGCGGCGATTAACTGATTCTTTCATTAGATTATTGATCTCTTTTTGAATGACATCTTTGTTTGCTGATTTGTGAGCGTCGTTTGAAGACCTATTTGTATTATCCATTTATAATGTTATTTAATTAACTATACTATATGAATATAAAAAATTTTTTTTTGATAAAAAAATGAAAAAAATAGAAAAATAGAAAGCGTAAAAGTGCATATAAATAAACTGAATAATTAAGTGCGTTCAAAGTATCTCGGATAATTTTTGGAACTCTTTTTTGTGTTTAGTCATAACTTTAGTTTTTCCAGAACTAATTTTATCAATTTTGATTAAAGATTCTAATTGAGATATAGAATAACCATAACTTTTCATTATTAAATAACATTCTTTGATCTCATTTTTTTCGAGCAATTTATTTATAACTTGGATCATAAAAATGTAATCAATAACTTCCATACTTTTAAAATTTTCAGTGGCTTTTAATATTTTTTTTTTATTTATTCTTTGAATTGAAGTTTTATTCAAATCAGTTGCAAATTCAATCTTTTGCTTTAAATTTTTATTTTTTAAACTCAACCCATGAGAAATATAATGAGATGGAAGTGAACATGATAAGATTCCATGGATTTGTTGTAAATCCCAACTTTGATTACTGTAAATGTGATTTTCAGTCGAATCGCTAAATGATATTAATCCGGATACTTTTATTATTTTATCGACACACAGTTTATTTTTGTATATGTTTTTTCTAGACAATGTGGTTTTATTAACAATGCTACTTAAATAATTTTGTTGAACCATTAAAGGCAATAAAACTTTTTCAGTGTCAAATGCTCTAGCGCATTCGTTAATGTTATAATGACCATTTAAAATATTTTCAGTGGACTTATATAAATCTAATTTTACATCTTTTTCCTTGGAAGTTCGCATATATTCATCCAGTACATCTTGATTAATTTTATTATTTCCATAAGTTAATTTAATATCTTGAAGAATGAGTATAATCCTCCTGATGTCATATTGAGAATGACGGATTAATTCGTTTATAATACGCTCTTCTAATATTTTTATTTTTTCTTTTTTTATCAAATTAAAAGTTAAATTAAAAATTTCAGATTGCGATGGAGTAAAGTATTTAACCTCAAAAGATGTTTTTCTTAATTGGACCAATAGTTTACTATGTTGATTATTTGAAATAAAAATTATAGGAAAATACCAATTAATTTCATTTTCTTTTGTTAAAAAAAGAAGATTTTCCTTTTTAGTTGTAATGGTTTCAAGTTCATCTACCAATAACGCTCTTTTCTTTTTGCTGTAATATAATAATTTATTTACGAATCTTTCATCTTTTAACAGATCGGTGTCTAATTTAATAATTTCATATTTATTCTCTTTTAAAATAACTTGGACAGACACAGATTTTCCAACTCCATGATTCCCGGACAATATTAAACTACTTTTAATCATATCTGGTTCTTTTAATTTTTTATTCGTATATGGATGATATGTTTTGTCAAATTTTTCATCGTCGCTGTTAATTTCAATATCTGACAAGTCTTCAACTAATACATCTTCATCTAAAATTTTTATTTTTTTTTTAGTAACTGTCCTTCTTTTTTTAGATGAAGATTTATCTGAATTCGATGATTTAATTTTACAGGCTATTTCGTTGTTTTCTTTTATAACTTTGACACGATTAACCTCAAATTTCATCAGCCATTCGTGGACTTTATTGACAGATTCATTATTTATAGTAAGTTCTGAGATATTTTTTGGTTTATATTTCTCTGTCCAATTTATCCTGTTTATTTTCAACATGATAAATACAAATGTTGAAATTAATATTAATGATAAATTATTTTTTGTTTAACATAAAATAATTAAATTAATCCCACTTTTTTTTCTTATAATCATCAATGGATAAATCACAATCTTCAATGGAGCAATCAAGATCGTGAATAAACCCGATTATTTCATCAGTATCATCACTGTATAAAGAATCATCTGAATGATTTTCATCATTACATCTAACATAATTAGGGAAATAATGGTTACATTTATCATATGTACAATTATTGTTGTTGCTCATTAATTTATCATAATTGTTTATCATTTTATAGTTATTGAATTCCAGTTTATTCATGTTGGCTTGGAGATTATATTTTTGAATTTTGTATGGTATTAATTTTTTATTGGTCAAGTGGAACAATTTACAATCATCATTATGACAATTTCCATGAAGTATATCATCACTGCATATAGAAATACTTTCATCAATATATCCATTTTTACAATTATAACCTCCTCTGCACTTTTTTTCCGAACACATATCGCATTTTTTCGACAATTGTAAGGCTGACTTAAACACCGAATAATTTTTAATTAAATCAAAATCAGATAAATCAATATTTTCCTTAATCATTTTGATAACAGTTTGTCTATCCTCTGATATATTTTGATCATTTAAACCATGAGCAAATAAACATTTTTTCCCATAATTACATTTCCCGTTTTCTGACCATTTAGAGCATATCGCATGTTTAATATTTTTATCTTTTATATTTTTATCTTTTATATTTTTATCTTTTATAATTTTGCATTTATCATTTAATAGCCTAAATCCGCTATAAATGTTCCCTTTAGTTTTTTTTTTAGTAACGATTGTGAACTCATTTAATTTAAGTTGACTGCATTCATATTTCGAATCGTTGTTATTTGATAAATTATTATTGTAACGAATACTCATTTTATATTCCGAGAGTATATTTTTTTTTAATTATTTAACATGGTATTAAACAAGACATAAAATATAAAAATTGTAAATAATTTCTATTTGTTATATATAACTAAACGAAGATGTCAATGTTAGATTCAGATATGTATGACCAATATGATATTTTTCCAGAAAAACATGGTTTAATGACAGGAGGAGCAGATGTCGAAACATTGTTAAATAATTATATTAATAGCACTTCGAATAATGATCCATTAATATTATTCCCCAGTTTAACAAGTGATGACGTAAAAAAAATGAAAGAATATCGTAGTTATAATCAACAACTAAATGAAGTGCAAAGAGAAAGAGTCACGAGATTGATAGAAAACGCTCAAAGTAAGCTTATTCAGCAACAAAAGGATAAAATTTCCAACAGCATTGAGGCTCGTAGAGAAGAAGAAAGAAAAGGAAATAAAAAGATAAGTGTAGATAATCGAACGTCTGCTGAATCACTGGCAACGACGTATGTTTTGGAAAAAGGAAGTTTTTTATATCATGTTAGTTGGGATGTTGAAAGATTTAGTTTGATCCAATTAAATTTAGGTGGTTCTAAGCAATCTAATAATTCAAGTAACAAAGTAGTTTTATTTTTTAACGAAATAAAATACGCTGTGTCTCAATTGTCATGCGTAAATTATAAACATACTGATAAACAAATATATCCAAAGTATATGCACGTATTTCAAGTGGATGAAGATATAACTGGATTGTATAAAACAAGCGAAACTAAATTTGATCAATATAAAAAAGATTATGATAAAGTATCAAAATTATTTTGCGGATCAAAGAGTGACCCAAACAGTGCGTCTCAGTTATTTGACACTGAATTTAATGGATTAGTATTCGAAAAGGAAAATATGTTTAATAGTTATTTGTTGTGCATGGATAAATTAAGACAGGCCGGTAATAATAATTCAAATAAATATTTGCGATATATTAGAACAGTAAGATGCACAGGAGAAGGATCGTCAACATCATATAACTTTACTTCTTCAGGAGATTATCAACTTTAATTTGTTAAACTAAAATATAAATGGAAAAATTAGTTCAAGAATACTTCAATAATTCTGCAAAAAATATGGAAAAAAAAATAAATTTAAATAAAAAACATATATTAAATTTCGTAAATGATGCGAATGAAGATCCAGTAGTTGATATTTATGAAATAAATGATAACAATAAAAAATTAGTAATGAGAGCGAAATATTATATGATAGGAATGTATATTAATAAGACATGGTATTGGGGCTATTCGATTCCGTTAATAAATAAAAAAATAACAGATCAGACTAAAATTGTGAAAAATATAAAAAACGACATATTAAAAAATTATGAAAAATATGAATTGAGCGATGTTGATTATTATTATTATGTATCAAAGAATCCAATATTTCATTCAGATGATGCCAATAAATTACCGGAACTAATGGTGTATTTAAATAAAAGCTTATGGTATATGCCAGTTTTTTATAACGATAAAAATAAAATAATTTATGATAACGATAACAGTTTTAAATTTAAAGTGGAGTATTATGCGATAGAGTCAATAATTCAACAATATCATCATTAATATTATAAATTAAAAATTTCAAGTTTCAAGTTTTTGAGTTTTAAGTTTCCGAGTTTTAAATTTTATTATTATCATTTATGTATAATGAACGTCGTTAAGTTTGGAAATTTAGAATATAAATATGAATCTGTTTTCAGGGATAATAAGTCTAAACCAGTTTACGACTATCGCGATAAATTATTTCCATATCCTGCAGAAGGGAAAGGATGGGGTGGAAAATCTTTATTTTTAAATAAATTAAGCGATGTTCAAATTTACTTAGACGAAGAAAAGAAAATAATTGACCAGAAAAAAAAAATATGTAAACTTAATCCTGAACACGGAATGATAACAACAAAGCTTTATTCATTAAATGGGATAAGATGGGAAGACTCGTTGTATCATTACATCGATGTTCATAATTTAAAACCAAGCGATGAATTCATAGAGGTAATTTATCGATTTATAAGACCTAAACCTAAAAATAAGATAACAAGAATTAAGGCCCAAATTGACCCTGATTTAAAACATATGAAAATAGAAAGAAATCAAATGTTAATCATAGATTCTTTGATGGAGCATGGTTCAAATAAAAATTACAGGGACAAAAAAGACAAAAAAGTTTATAGATATTCAGAACATATGGGAATGTTAGATTTTGATGACGCGAAATTGGAGAGAATAATAGTTATGACAAATACGGAGAGGGTGGATGAAGATGACGGAGATATATTTATGCCACAAGATATTGACTATAAATCAGATTGGGAATTTGTATTCCACACACATCCTCCAACAAACGGAATAGGGGGAAGAGCAGTAGATGGAGTATTGTATGAATTTCCTAGTATGGGAGACATGTATCATTTTATAGATCATTATAATAATAAGAAAATACAGGGTTCAATGATACTTGCTCCAGAAGGATTATACGTAATAAGAAAATATAAAATAGATAAAACTAAAATAAACATTGATGAAAATAAATTTGACAAAATGATGAATTCAATATTTGAAAAAGTACAAGATGAATCAATTCGTAAATACGGATATCCAGAAAAATTAAATTATAAAAATGGGATGACAAATAAAAAATTTAATGATAATTTTTTCTATTCGATAATTGCACAAGATTTAAGTCATATAAATAATGTAAACAAAGTTTTAAATAAGTTTGAAATGCACATTGATTATTTCCCTCGGGAAAAAGATAATAGAGGAGAATGGACAATAGATAATATTTATATACCAGTTTTTCCAATAGAATAATCGCATTAAGTTAATTTAGATAAACACTTATAGAAATACTTTAAGACGAAGTATTGCTCCATAAAATTAATAAAATCTTTTTTTATAATATAACAAATATAGAACGAAAATGAATTTTGATATGAAAGATGACCGTGTATTAATATTCGTGGTGATGTTCATTGCGTTTTTTCTAACATTTTTATCAGTACCGTCAATGTTCCCAGGATCATTATCAAAACCAATAACATTGGAAGGATATGCCAACGGTAAAATCCCAACGACGGATTCACCAATAATAATAACAGCACCTAAACTGGAATCAGACACTATTTATGAGTCCCGACCATTTATAGATCCAAAAACTGGGTCAATTGTGGATGGTCCAGGATTTGAAGTAGGCCCAGCTCCATCTGGAAGTCTAGACAACGAAAGGAAGATTCCTCCAAATTATTATTTCTTAGACGATGGTTCAAATGGAGAATTAATGGCTCACAATATGATGTGTAGTAAATCATGTTGCTCGGAACAATGGCCCACTCCACATAAATTAAAACATGACCCATATGTTTGCGGAAATAAAGATGAATTTGTTCCATCAAAAATATTCTGTAATAATGGTTTTCAAGATTCAGGATGCCTTTGTTTGCCAAAAAAGGCAGCTAGACATATTTATAATAGAGGTGGAAATGGAAGAGAGTGGTTTTAATTAACTTGTACATTTTTACCTTATTAATTAATCTAGAATAATAGAATAATATAATAATATGAAGTTTCCTTATGAAATTAATATAGTTGAAATAAAAAAAGAATACACGAAATTTTTAGTTAATATTCTTGTTCCCAGGATATATGAAGGAATGAAAGCCCTTTATAGTGATGCAAATAAACACCATATGATATTTACTGAAAAAGGGAAACAAGATAGAAATTGTAAATCACCGGGAATATTAAAAATATTTCAAAATCATTTAAAAAAAATACCAAATTTAAGTAATCACGTAATTTCACAAGAAACAAAAAGAATAAAAGAAAGTTCAAAAACAACTGACATTTTTAATAATCTATTGAAAGCAGTGATAAAAAGTTACATTGTGCTTTTAACCTTTACTTCTCCCACTAAAAAACCAGAGATATTAAAAGATAATTTACACATGTTAATATCTGAAGAAGAATTTATTCATAAATGTTACATTGAGTCAGCCAGGATGATTTATGATAATCCAGAGTTGTTTTGGCACGGTTTTGAAAGTTTAGTAATAAAAAATAATCAAAGAATAATTTATAAATTGATAAAAAAAGCTATACATGAATCAATTAGAAAATCTTTACCAATGGATTTATTATCAGAAGAATATATAAAAAATGACGATTACTCGGCAATTGTAAAAATAGCAGACTCCGACTACATAGCAATGAAAACATTTTTAAACGATGATAAAAATGAAAACACGGAGAATCAGAATAATGACAATAAAACAGACACGGATTTAATTAGTTCGTTTGACGATGATAATGTAAATAACGGTGACGATGACAATGATGATGACGACTATGAAGACAATGAAGAAGACGATGATGATGACGACGACGATGATGATGACGACAATGAAGAAGATGACGATGACGATGGCGATGAAGATAATTCTAAATTAAATGACCTCAGCAATATTATATATGACGGTAAAAATAACGCAGATGATAATAATATAGATGATAACAGTGTAGATGATAATAATATCAAAGATGATAACGTTGATTCATTTGATAGTGGAAACGAATCAGATGTAGAATCTGAATCAAAAGGAAAAATGTTAAAAACGAATGCTTCAAATTATCCTTCTAAATTGATTTCAGAGGTAGATCCAGAAGTGAATGTGAATATGAATGTGAATGATAATGTTAATAAGAATGAGAATGAGAATGAGAATGAGAATGAGAATGAGAATGAGAATGAGAATGAGAATGAGAATGAGAATGAGAATGAGAATGAGAATGAGAATGAGAATGAGAATGAGAATGTAAATGTGAATGATATAATAAGCAATGTGATCAAAGTTCCTTCACAGTTGAACGCCACGAAAAAAAATGAACTTCAAAAGAGAATAAGAGAAAGTGTTGAAAAGTTTTCGAAATACGATAATACAAGTTCACCAAAAAAATCACCAATAAAATCATCAATAAAATCAAAAGATACATCTCTAAATGATCCTAAATTAGGAAACAAATATCAGTTAATAAAAAATGAAAATGATTTGAAAAAAAGCGCAAAAACTCCAGTTAAAAATGTTGATGAATATTCAAATTTAAGCAATCAAACTCTTCCTATTTATTAAAAACGTATAATTTTATTTTTAATTTTTAATTTTTCAATGAGTATTTTAATTTAATTTAATTTGATTTAATTTAAATGAGCATTTTTATTTAAAATAAAAAATATCTGAGGTGATATTATTAAGTGATGGAATTATTAAAAAATCCAATAATATCTGGAATATTAGCGGCGTTGGCAACTTACGGGTATATGTATTATAGATGGGAATCTAAAAATAAAAATAAGAACAAACCAATGGAAATAAACATATTGCATCCGATAATAGTAGGTTTAATAGTTGCTTTTATTTCTCATTTTTTAAACAAAAATAATTCGAATGTTCAAGTAAATTCACTCCAAGATAGCCTGAGAATAGGAGGAAAATATAATAATTCATATGGTAACTCAATAGAAGGAAAATATAAAAGTTTAAATATGACAGATAATTGTGCGGAAATAAGAAAAGGATTTTACATAGGAAACGATGGTAAAAAATATCCAAATTTAGATGTATTCATAGATATATTAGAGTTGTGAGCGCCCCAAAGACAATTAATAAATTTGGAAGTATTTATTAAATATATGACTATAAGGAACATATCTTATTTTAAAAACTCCCTTAAAATAAGGGAGTTTAAGTTTTCGCAAATGTGCGCGCATCCAGTAATAGTAATGATAGCGAAAAGAGGAAGTGGGAAGAGTATATTGTGCGCAGAAGTTTTAAAATATTTTGACGATTATCCAGTGGGAGCAATAATATCAGAAACAGATGAATTAGTTAGTTATTATAGCAGTTTTTTCCCGGACATATATATCCATCCAGACTATTCTCAAGTAACAGCCAGCGAAATTTTAGAGAGACAAAAAAAAATGAAGGAAAAAAGGAAAAAGAAAAATGAAAAAGGATACAAATTAGATATTCGATCATTTTTATTAATGGACGATTGTTTAGCCAATAATGCAGACTGGAAAAAAGATGTGAATATAAGAAAAATATTTATGAATGGTCGCCACTATGGGTTACTTTATATATTGACGATGCAGTATCCTTTGGGAATACATCCTGAATTAAGGGAAAATATAGATTATGTGTTTTTGTTGGCTTGTAATAAAACAGCGACGCAGAAAAAGATATATGATGCATATTGTGGAATATTCCCAACATTTGGTGCATTTTTAGAAGTTTTCCAAAAATTAACGGATAATTATGGATGTATGGTAATAGACTCGAGATCGAATAAAAATAACATCCAAGATGTTGTATTTTGGTTTAAAGCTAATAATAGATCGTGGTCAAAGAGGAATAAATTTGGTTGTAGACAATTTAGATACATTCATGATGATAATTATGATGATGATTGGTCGAGAAATAATAAAGATGATGGGATAGATAAAATAATTGGTAAAAAGTCAAAGAAAGGATTCCATGTTGAAAAAATAGACGCAGATTATTAATATTGTGTGATGAAATATTTATTAATTCTTTCTTGTTTTCTTCGATCATATTCTCTTGTTGTAAATATCCATGGAGAAGGTTGCGAGAACATATTTTCAAATATATCAGACGGATAAACAGGATATAATTGTTCATCTTCCAATGTTTTAGGAACGAATCGATAAATAATTTTTTCGTTGTTTTTTTTACTTTTTTCATATTGCCTAGCAATGTCAACAGATATGAATAATATTCCTAAAAAAATTAAAAAGACAACAATTACTTTATACATATAAAATAACAGAAGAAATTAATTATGAACTTTTTTAAAAAGGGTATCTACTTCTTTAATTTTTTTGTTTAACGCTTTTTTAGTGTCTTCTCCATTTGCATTAAGCATAGTTTCTTCTTTTTCCAATTCCATTTCATCTTTATAAATTTGTTCTTTATATTTTTTTAATTCTTCTTCTTGGACATCAATTTCATTTTGAACATAATTGACATTGTTATTTTCAGAATGGTTATTTTCATGATTGTTGTTTTCTGAATTATTATTGTTATTTTTATTTTTGGACTTTTTATTTTTAGGTTCATTGTTATTTAAATTTTCATTAGAGTTGGTATTTACTAAACCATTATTTTTCGAATCGTTTTCAGAATTTTTATACTTCGCGGCGTGTTTTTTTTGTAATCTTGCCTTGGCAAGATTAGCTCTTTGTTCATTACCTGCTGCTGTTCTTATCATATCTTCTTTTCTTTCTTCTTGCATTCTTTTTGCTTTTTCTTCATTTTTCATTTTTTCTTCCATAATTTTTTGAAGTTCTTTTTCATGATAATGTTGATCTTTTATAGAATTAGGGTCAGGATTTAATGGGCACCATTTTCCAACTTCTCCAACATAAACGTCAAATAATGGATCTTCGTCTCTAATTATAACAGCCCTTTCTTCAGCTTCTTTTTTAGTATCATATGATCCACCGATTCTTATGGAACAAATATCTGTGTTTCTTGCACCTTTTGGAGATAAAATAGACAAACAATAATATTTTTGACCATGAACTTCTGAAAGAACTTTTAATCTATCAACATCAGTAACTTTTTTTTTATTATTAGAAAGTTCTTGATTTTTAATAATATTGCTGATGTTCATTTTGTTAAATTTGTTTATATAAAAAAATAAAAAAAATCAACGCACATATGTGATATAAATAAGGATTATAATAAATGAGTATTTAAAATTTGCAACGCTCTAAATAAATGAAGTTATAAAATAGAATCGTTTATACAAAATGAGATGGCACCAATAAAAGAAATTATAAATGATCTGTGATAATCGAGTTCTAAGTATTTACAAGTGATAAATATGGAAACAAACATGACCATATATTTAGTAAGTTTATGATAATTGCAAAAACTTTGGCAATTATTATTTTTATCTAAAAAATTCATATATATATTATAAACTTTTATAATATTTCCATTTTAATTTTTTGCAAATTTTTTTCCAAATAATATCTTGTTGTGCTAATTTATCTCTACTTTTTAACATTGGGAAAAACGATAATAAATTGTCCAACTCTAATAATTGAAAAAATTTGTGGAATACATATGAGTAGCTCAAAAAATTAATCCTAGTGTAAGGTTTATATTTTTCGAATGGCTTTTGAATTTTTTTAAACATAATTTTAAGTTTTTCTTCAATTTCTCTGCTAATTGCAGGTGGAGGCTTTTTAGTCAATTGACTAACTATATGTGAAACATGTTCATAATATCGAGTGAGTTTAAGTTTTTTCAAAATAACTCTGACGTGAAAAAATCCGATATTTCTATAATTATGAATCTTACGTTTACTTAGTTCAAGTTTAATACTATCGTATACTTTTTTGCTAATTTTCGTTGATTCTTTAGCTTGGAACTGATATAATAATTCGTTAAAATGATTGATTCTTTTATATGGATATCCCGAAGTAGTTTCATTAGATGAGTCTTTACAGTTTGGTTTTTCGCAATCCATAATAACATATTGCGTTTCTCCACATTTTTTACAAACATATAAATTTTCCAATCTATCATAAAAATTTTCAATATTGCAAGTTGAGCAATATTTATATCCTAAATACTGAATTTTTTTTTTTTTTATCGCGTCTCCACCATAAAAAGTTAGATACTTGTCATAAATTTGCTCGGTGTCATAATTGGAACCTCCTCCGTCGGGTAAACAAAAACATTCTACGTTATTTGCATTATTGGCGAAGTCTTTGTTTTTTTCAGGACATCCAAGAGACTCAAGAATATTTTTATTATAATATTTTCTATTAACTTTTCTTTTTCTGGTAGGTTTTTTAGGTTTAACATTTAATTTTGTCCTTTTATGTATTTCGTCAAGCTGACTAATATTATCGTTGTCATCTAAATTTATTTTAGCGATAAGTTCAGGATGCTCCTTATAGAGATCAATATTGTCTTTGTTTGTGAGTTCGTAATAATTCATAACCATATTGTTTGTTTTTCCAAAATATTCAAGTTCATCATACCCCCCCTCTATGTTGTCAATTCTCATATTTAAATTTGCGATTTCTTTTTTAATTTTAGATTTTTCGATGACATGATCAGTGGTGTAATCATTAAAACAGATTTCATTAAGTTTTCCTAATTCTTTTTTTTTTTTATCTAAAATAGAATGAAGTTTATTTAAATTGCATCTGTCATTATAGAAATTTTTAACTTTTTCTTTGTGTAAAAGGTCCATAGTTTTCATACTAGGGATATCTTTAGTTTTAGAGTTTTTTGTTTTAAAATCGCTCATATTTAGTAAAAAAAAAGTAAAAATGTAAATAAGTTTTTATATTTCTTAAACTTTAAGCAGAAATATCCAATTAAAAAAACTAGATACTTTTAAAGTTTAAAAAACTTCTTATATAATGATTTAGAAAAAAATATTTAAGTGCGTTTAATCGTAAAATAAATTATATAGTAAACAGGATAACTAAAAAAATAATAAAATAAAAATAAGTAAAATGAGCAAAAATAATAAAATTAAATAATTAATTATTATTACCACCTTCTCTTCTAAAAAACACATTTTGTGATAAATAAATTATCTCAAAGACAATGTTTAAAACTAATTTGAAGTTTGCTTTTTCAAGAATAAAAACTCCTCCGAAAATGTTGTTAAATTAATTATAATTGGTTTATTATAATAAGAATGACTGGCGGATTAATGCAACTTGTATCATATGGTGCACAAGATATTTATTTAACTGGAAATGCTCAAATAACATTTTTCAAGGCATTATATCGCCGTTACACAAATTTTTCGATGGAAACTGTGGAAAATGTATTTACAGGTGAAGTTGAATTTGGGAGGAAATTAACTTGCAAAATAACAAAAAGTGGAGATTTAATATCAAAAATGTATCTTCGCATAACATTAAATGAAGTTGATCCAGGTGGATCAAAATTTGCATGGACAAAAAAATTAGGACACGCGATAGTTAAAATGTCAGAGATAGAGATAGGAGGATCGATAATAGATACTCAATATGGAGTATGGTTAGACATATGGTACGAATTATCGAGAGAAGGAGACCATGAAAAAGGATATTCAGAAATGATAGGAAATGTGGAGGAAATGACAGGATACAATGAAAACGTAAAAGAAGAAACGGTTATATATATACCTTTAAAATTCTGGTTTAACAAGCACATTGGTTTATCAATACCATTAATAGCTCTTCAATATCATGAAGTGAATGTAAGGATACTATTTGAGAATTTAAATAGATTGATAGTTTCAGATTGCAATTTTGATATAACACAAGTTACAATGAAAGACGCAACTTTGTTAGTAAATTATATATATTTAGATACTAAAGAGAGAAGGCGATTTGCGATAGTTGGACATGAATATTTAATAGAGCAAGTTCAATTTAATGGGTTAGAAACATTGACATCTGATGATAAAAAATATCAATTAGATTATAATCATCCAACAAAAGAAATAATATGGGCGAACGTGAATGGAAATTATATAACTGGAGAAGAATTTATATATTACACACATGAAGACATTTGGAAACCGGAAGAAGCCGCAAAATGGATATTGGAAAATAGTATATCAATAGGGATAGATCCTACAAACATAGTAGGGGGTAATTGGATAACTGTTTCATCGAACACTTTTACGACAATCGGAAATATAAACGTAAGAAATGCAAATGTGAACGACGTGTATGTAAATGGAGAAAGTTTAAAAGTTGGGAATTATGGGATAACAGAAAAAATCAAAGCGGACGTAATAATAAATTCAGATTCAACTTTAACTTTGGAGGAAGTGGAAACGACAATAACTGTGAGAGATTTGAGCATACCAAAAAGATTAATGACAGATACGAGATTTAACACATGTGACCCTCGAGTGAATATATTTGGAAATTATGGTTTATTGATAGATGGTTCAATAAATCCAGTGAGAGATGGATTGATAGAGTTAAATGGCCACGAGAGATTTAAGAGAAGAGAAGGTTATTATTTTAACTATGTTCAACCAGAAACATATCATCGTAACACTCCAGCAGACGGGATAAATGTGTATTCATTTTCATTATATCCATCAGAACATCAGCCATCAGGGACATCAAATTTATCAAGAATAGAGTCAACAACTTTAATATTGACTTTTGATGATTTAACTTTATCGGATGGTTTGGTAAATATAAATTTTTATAATGAATTTAACGAGTTTTATATATTTGGTTTATCATATAATATATTGAGAATAATGAGTGGATTAGCTGGCTTAGCCTACACACTTGCATAATAAATGTTTTAAACGCACATGTGTAAAAAATATGAAAGATTGAAAAAAACAATAATTAAATTGGATGATATACTTTATGTAAAAAATATAATATAAAATCTTAGAATAAGATATAGGAATTAATTGCGAAAATAAATTTTTTTATTATGATATAGTATAATTAACTAAATAAAAAATAATGGCAGGAGGTTTAATGCAACTAGTTGCCTATGGCGCCCAAGACGTTTATTTGACAGGAAATGCACAGATTACATTTTTCAAAGTGGTATATCGAAGACATACTAATTTTTCAATGGAGACAGTTGCCCATTCATTGAACGGACAATCAAACTTTGGAAGAAAATCATCGGTATTGATCACACGTAATGGAGATTTGGTGACAAAAATGTATTTGATGGTTCAATTAGAAAAAATAACTATGGCAACAGAAGGATCAAAAGCAGGATGGATTAGGCGTGTAGGTCATAGTTTATTGAAGAACACAGAAGTCGACATTGGAGGTTCCAAAATTGATAAACAATACGGGACATGGTTGGATATTTGGTATGAGTTGTCCCGTGAGTCAGGAGACATAGAGAGAGGATACAACAAGATGATAGGTGATGTTCCAGAATTGACTACTTATGATGGAAACGATAAAAGAGAATATACTTTATATATTCCTCTTAAATTTTGGTTTAATCGTCATGTAGGTTTGGCCCTTCCATTGATCAGTCTTCAATATCATGAAGTGAGAATTTATTTTGAATTCGAAGAAGCAACTAAGATGGTTGTTGCAAACAAGACTTTTAAGGAAAGCAGTGATGCAAAATGTGTAGCAATGAAAGACGCAACTTTATTGGTAGATTATATTTACTTAGATTCAGAAGAAAGAAGACGTTTTGCTCAAGTTGGACACGAATATTTGATTGAACAATTGCAATTTACAGGAGAGGAATCAGCTCAAACGTTGACCCACAAATATAATTTGAACTTCAACCACCCAACCAAGGAATTGATTTGGGCAGTGAGAAATGGAAATTATTGCAACAATAAGCAATTTTTATGTTACACTCATAAGGATGATTGGTGTGAGAGTGGCGATAGTGGAGTGTTGCATCGATGTGGTGAGCAAATTTTGAGAGATTCTATTTGCTTATTGTCAGCAGAAGTAGATGCTCAAGATCCATCTGGTTCACCATGCACAGTGTTAGAAGGAGAGAACAAACCAACAAATGGTTCTTGGGAAGAATTTTGTCCCGGAACAGAAGGGACAAGTAATAATGGAAAAGTGAACGTTAAAAACATGAGTCCAGATAAGGCTCTTTGGTTGAACACAGATTCCCTTAAATTTGGAGCTTACAGTTTAACCGATAAAATCGAAGCAGATGTAGTGGTAGATGAATTAAACAATGTGAGAGTGACCAATTTGTCAACAAGTTTAACAGTTCGTGATTTGAGTATTCCAGTTGAATGTTTAGATGACACAAGATGCACAAGCGATGATGTATGTGTCAACATTTTCAGCAATTATGGAGTGTTGATTGATGGAACAGGAAACCCAGTGCAATATGGAATTATCCAATTAAATGGTTTAGATAGATTTGACAGACGTGAGGGTAATTATTTTAATTATGTCCAAACTTATCAACATCACACAAATACACCTAAAGATGGTATCAATGTGTACTCATTTGCTCTTATCCCTGAACAACATCAACCATCAGGATCCGCCAATTTGTCCAGAATTGACAGAACTCAACTTAACATATGGTTCTGGGACCCAACTTATGTTGATGGATTACCTAAATTGAACTTTATTTTCAACACATTGAATTTGATGTTCATCTATGCTCACTCATACAATGTTCTACGTATAATGAGCGGAATGGGCGGATTGGCCTATAGTAGTTAAGGTTGTTAATTAAACGTTGGGATGGGTATTTATATATATATAGTTTTTAAATTTTGAAAAATTGAAATCTTGTGGAAACACAATTTAAAATTGTGTTTTCACGATTACATCATTTTGAAGTTCCATCTTCGATTGAACTTCAAAAAATTGAAGTTCAAAATGTATTTTTTATTTTCTAAAATAGCAGTATTACTACTACATATGGCCACTTTTTCTTTTGAAAAAACCCCTTTTTCTTTTGACATCAAAAAGATGATAATCGCCTCGGAACGCACACAATTGGGCATTCGAGAACCACTATTGATAGATCAATATCGGAAAAAATATGGAATAAGCAAGAAAACGATTTGCTTAAAAATCAGCGAAAACAATTTAAAAGTCATTAAAGATAGCATCGAGACAAGGTTGAAGAACAAAATGTTTATGAATGTTGATGAGAACGACATTAAATATCGCATGTTATATTTTTTTGATAATGATGGAAACGTGGTTTATCTTCATAATTTATTATATGGAGAAGATTGCAAAACCATTGCTTTTTTGGATAATGATCCGCTGAATTATTTTGAAAAAAATATTAATAAAAATGACATATCCGATGAAAAAATTGAGAAAAAGATAGCAGAAAGTGCAAAATCTAAAGTTGAAGATACGGTAATCAAAGTACGGAATAATCAGGATAATTTTAAAACGGAGAATGGTGAACAAATTGAAATGAAGTTATTAGAAAAATATCCAGATCTTGAAATTATTAAATATGCAGGAGAACTTGATTCGAAATTAGATCATCAGAAAGATTTTAATTTAGTGTGGAAAATAAAATGGAAAAATCATAAAAAATACAGCATGATGATGCATATTGATAAGTCTAATTTTGTAAATTTAGATATTGCGAGTATGACAAAAGTTATGATATACCCAAATCAAATTAATATACAAGCCGTTCCAAAATGGGAAATTGATAAAAATGGTGACATTTATTGTGTTAATGTGCTCAATAATAACAATAAATTATTGTTAAAGGATAGATTAATGGATAATTATAAAGAGTGGTTTAATATTACATTTTGTGATGGTCAAAAATCAAATATGAGAATGACAAATTTAAAACCCATTAATAATGAAAAATATTACCATGATAATAATTTAAAAATAATAAAAGAATTCGAAGGATTCTTCAATCAAAGGAAAGTAAAAACGAATGACTTTAGACTTTTGAAAGATATTGATAAAAATGAAGAATTTTATGAAATTGACACAAATAATGGGAAATCCTTTTTTGTTGATAAAGATTCTCTCAATAAAATAAAAACTGTAGAAATAGATGATATAACTTTCGATGCTTCTTGGTATCAACAGAAAGCCACTGGTTATTTTGTATGCACAGTGCCAATAAAATATCACAGGGAGCTGGGTGAACACTTGAGTTTACATGGTTATCTCGCAAATTTCTTCAACAGAGGAAAAGGAAAAAGTAATATAAATAAGTTCGGGAAAAGTGTTGATCACATTAATAGAAAAAAGTTTGATAATAGAACGAGTAATTTAAAAATTAAAACTCAAAGTGAGCAAAATACAAATATGGATAAAAAGAAGAGGAAAGAAAATGCAAAACCATTTCCTCGTGATTTAAATTTAGATCTGTTTGGTTTAGATAATGTTCCGATATTCGTAGAATTTTCATCAGAGCCACGCAAAAATAATTCCAAAATAAAAGAACCAATAGAGTATTTTAAAATAAGCAGTAATCACCCAAAGTTAAAGAGTGATTGGAAATCAACAAAAGAACATTCAATTTCCAGCAATGAAAAATTAAGGCAAGTTCTCGAAAAACTTGAATCTTTAGAAAACGAAGAGTTATTATCACAATGCGAAAAAAATAAATTTCCAAATCGAGTTCAAAGAATGGGAAAGAAAGATTTAATGGGTTTTACCTATCAACACTATTTAATTGAGGTTATAAAAGAATACGATCTTCAAAAAATAAAAAATGAAAAAGGAAAAATAGTAACGGTTACGCAAGATGAAATCGAGGAGAATTGTGAAGAATACGGGTCTGATGAAGAAAATATTGGTGAGCAGAATAATAATTTATCGAATGATGACAAAAATATAAATATAAAAATTAGAGATAAAACGAGAAAATTTACACTTAGGAGAGGATTAACAGTTAGAGAAAATTATAATATTTTTAAAGAAATAATCCAAAAAGAATTCAATTATAATTTGCCAGATTTACATCCAGAAGGTGAATTCGACGAGATTCGCAGATAAAAAATTGAAAAGCCGCTAAATCCATTTATGGACTTAGGGCTTAACAAGATTTTACCCTTAAGAAATTGAAATAATTATTATTTATACAAATTTTTTAATTAAATATTATTTTATGATAAAATGGATGAAGCATCGACAATATTCAGCATTTTAAATGAAGATATATTATTTTTAATTTTTGATCGTTCTAGTTGTAGAGAATAAAATATTTAAAAAAAAACCAGTTTGCAGTTTAATGAGATATGTGTCAAGTACTATTATAGAAACAAAATTGTTAATTATCAAGAGATCCCTAAATTAAATCATCATCTTATTAAAAAAATATCTGGAGTAAGCAAAATAAAATATATAAAAACTTTTGTAAATTTGGAACACCTAAAATTAGAAAAATTGAAGAATGGTCTTGTTCACACTAACTATTTTCCGCATCTTAAAATATTGGAAATTGAATGTAAACCTAAAATATCAATAAAGCAAATTAAAAATTTTAAATATTTGGAAGAAATAGTGTTTATTAGCAATTGTAAAATTGATTTACGCCCTTTGACACAACTCAAATATTTAAATAAAGTTAAATTTTGCAATGATGCAACTTTAAATAAAAATGATGTTTTGTCATTGATCAATATTAGTAATTTAACGTGTGTCGGTGACTTCAAAATTGCAGAAAATTATTTGAATTTTTTAACAAAGTTAGAAGTCTTAAATATGAAAAAATCAATTGGAACAATACATATTAACAATTTGAAGAATCTTATTGTGTTAAAAATGTATTTTTTAAAGAAGGAGCTACTTGGAGTTAAAGATAAATTGCGCAAAATGAGCATCAGTAATCTTCAAGACTTAGGTGATGTGTATTTACCCTCTTTGCAAAGTTTAACTGTTAAAAGATGGTGTGATAATTTAAAAATAATAAATAAACAACCAAATTTAACAGAATTAAAAATAAAATACTTTATAAATGAAGACACATTTTCTGGAGTGAATCTTCAAAAATTGACATCACTTAAGTTTAAATGTGGAAATATATATCCTAAATTTTTAGAAAATTTATATAATTTAAGAATATTGCATTTATATGATTATGATGATGATCTAGAATGCATAAAAAAACTGAAATTATTGGAAGAATTGGTCATCACTGGATTTTTAAATGAAGAAATTGATATTTTGTCTAAGCTTAATAATTTAAAAAAAGTTAAATTTCGGAATGATTTTTCCAAAAGTCTCCTACCTTTGTCAAGTTTACATAAATTAGAAGAGGTCAATTTAGGAGCCTTACATAATTGTGATTTAACGCCTATAGAATCTCTGAAGAATTTAAAAATAATAACAATTGTGAAAAAAGAAAGAATTATTTTTAATAAAGATAAAGTCGAGGTACGATTTATAGATGATGATGTACAAAAATATTATGACACAACTAGAATTTTAACTAAGATAAAAAATAAATATGGAGCAACGATAATAAAAAGAAAAAATAGTGATACAGGAAAATATGAAGTTGTGAGACGATACATTTATAACGGTTTTAATCCGGATACTGATTTTTCTGGAAAAAGTCTCGATTCTTGGAATGGAGACTTGAGTTCAAACTCAAGTTATTATTCAGACAGTGATAATGATGGTAACAATTATGATGTTGATGATGAAACTGAAACTGAAGATGACGATCAAGATTTCACTGAAGAATCAGATTAATAAAAATATCAAGTTTTTAGACAAATGTAATTTTTGAATGGAGAATTTATGTGGATAAAATATAATTATTTTTTTTTATTTCCAATGCAATTGCAAAAGTTAAAAAATTTAACAAAACAATTATCATCATCACTGAAATCGTTCAAGGATAAAGTGTCGCTTTCGTCACTGTAAATGACATTTTGGTGTTCACAATCATGATTAATATTAATATCTTTTTGAGAACCATCTAACCCACGCAACGAAGACGTCTGGTAATTTTCGATGGACGAATGTATTGATTTATCATCATGGCAAAATAATTGATTATCTATATTGAAACCATTATCAGTATCATTATTAAAGTGAAATTTAGTGGAATCGCAATTTTTTTTTAAATTATTAGTCATTATGTATTTTTTTAGAGCACAAAAGCTATATCTTTTAACAAATAAAAAATTTTAAACATTTTTGCTTATAAATTAAAAGTAAACCTCCACAATATAAAAATAATATAAAATTTTTTAAGGTTCCTTAAATCAAGTTCCATCCATCCATAAAAACATGTTTGTTTTAATTTGTCGATGATAGTGCAGTTTTACTTATGACATAAATGACATCATTATTATCTCCAAGTCTATTAGTTGATGATAAAAATCTCAAACTTTCATAAACTTCATTTCTCAATTCCAAAATATTATTAGTGAGTGTTTGAGCTTCAGTGGTATTTAATAAATTATTTAAATTATCATTTGCGGAAATATTATTTTTATTGACAATAATTTGAGTTTCAAGATTAGATCTTAATGTTTTAATATGGCTGACTTTATCTTCAACAATGGTTGAGTTAGCATCAATAAAAGTTTGTAAACTGTCAACATATGGTTGATCAGCATTAGATAAATATTGTGCGACCATTTGTTCTTCTTGTAATTCTTTGTCCAATCTATTAATTGCAGCGTCAAAATAGTTTGAAGATTCTTCGTACAGTGATTTAGCGTAAATTAAATTAACACCTTGATTATCAGTGACGGTTGGACCAGTTGGTGTGAAATCGCTAATTGGTGTTGAAGTCAAATGCGCATCTTTAACACCATCTTTAACTACAGGAGTGTACCATTGTAAATTATCATTTGCGAAAAATCTAATATCACAATCAACAGATTCAATGTATGACTTAATATTTTTAGTGTCAAAATATTCCCATTGAGCATTATCAGTATCGCGGATCCAAATTAACGATGATGTACCAATGTTAGACAATCCTTTAATGGCTAATACTTTAAATGTACCATTGTTCAAAGAAATGACAGTTTCAAATAAGTGTAGATAATCATTATCACATAACCATTGCTTAAATTGATGTCCAATATAAACCATTCCCAAACAGGAAACATTTGAATATCCTAAAAATCTATATTGAGAACCTTCCTTTAAAACATATCCAGTTGATGGGTTACTATTTCTTATAATACAATGACACACATGTGTATCAGTGCTTTTTGCTTGAAAAGTCAAGGTAGGTTCGTTATTGTCAACATTTAATAATACAAAATCATGAAACGTTGTTGAAAAACTTTCAAAGTAACTGGCATCATAGACTTGATCAAAAACTAAATTGACAGGTTCAGTTGTTCGAGTAGCACCTGTAGAACCAGCAGGTTCAGCAACTGTACCATATTGAATGCCTAAGTGATTTTCAAAGTCAGAATTAAACCAAGATTGAGGCCCATTGTATAATTTAACTCTTAAATTACTAATGGAGTTTAAATAATCATCAAGAGACGATAAATCTAATTGAGTCCATGGAACAGTTGTGTGTGGATAGGTATTATTGTGTTCAGTGATATATTCGTATTTATGAACAGTAGGATCGTAAGAGTTAGGATTGGAAAAAACAATTAAATCAGAATAGTTATTATTGTTGCCATTGACCAGTGGTATTGAAAGACCAGTGAAATGGTGATAATGATTTAGATTAAGCCAATTTCTAAATGCTTGATCATAGTAAGCCATAGCAAGAGTAGCGACATTGGTGTAAGTGATTAATCTAAATTGACCATCTTCTGGAATGACATATCCAGAATTCCAATCAGGAACCTTTCCAACTTTAATCCATGTGTTTGTTCCAGCAGGCTGGAAATGAACAACAGGAAGTTCGTTTTCAACAGTGAAATATAAAAAATCATGTAAAGTGTTAGTGAAATCACTAAAAGTAGATTGAGGATGTAATTGACCAATAGTAGGATAGCTCATTAAATTTAAGTTTTAATTATAATAATGGAATAGAAAAAAATATTATATTGCAAAATATAATTAAGAACAGTTTATAGAATAATTTTTATTTTATTTATTATTTATAAATGGCAGGTGGATTATTACAACTGCAAGAATATGGATATGAGGATGTATATTTAACAAATAATCCTCAAATAACATTTTTTAAATTAGTTTATCGAAAATATACGAACTTTTCAATGGAGTTATTTAGTTTATCAGCTTCAAGTCAGCCAACATTTGGGCAAAAATTTAACATACCAATATTTAGATTGGGAGATTTAATAACAAGCATGCATTTAAGGATAATAATAGATGAAGTTGTTTTGCTGAATGGGATGAAATTTTCATGGGTGCAAAGACTGGGGCACGCAATGATAAATAATGTAAGTTTAACGATAGGTGGAATAAAAATAGATTCTCAATATTCCAAATGGCTAGACATATGGTATTCTTTAACAAGAAGTCAAAAACATGATCGTGGATACGACAAAATGTTAGGAGATGTACCAGAATTAACAAATTATAATGGTGATGATAAGAAAAGATACACTTTATTTGTGCCTTTAAAATTTTGGTTTAATCGTCATGTTGGTTTAGCCCTTCCAATGATAAGTATTCATTATCATGATGTCCGTGTGTCTTGTGAACTAAATTCAATAGATCATTTGATAGTGGCAAATGACGGATTTATGAAAAACTATGATTTGTCAAATTTAAAAGTGTTGGATGTGGAGTTAATAACAACATTCATTCATTTAGACATAAGAGAGCGAAGATTATTTGCAAGCGCGGGTCATGATTATTTAATAGAGCAAATTCAGTCAAACATGGAGAACGACTTTAGAATGGAAAATCCATCCCGAACTTACAAATTGAATTTCAATTATCAAGTGAAGGAACTAGTGTGGTCAATGTCAAATAATTCGTATAATAGGAGTAAAAAATTTTTATGTTATGTTAATTCGTATGATCCAAAAGTTTGGAATGATGAAATAAAAAAAAAATCAAAAGAATTATTATTGGAGAGTTCATTATTGTTGGATGCGAGTGTGAGCGACGTGGATGAGAACAACAATGTAATAGAAATAATACCAGGAGAGACCCCAAATGTATTGGAAAATTCCGAATGGGAAGAATTTAGACCAAATAATGTAAATTTAATTTCAAGCAACAAAAAAATAACAGTGAATAATTACACTCAAGATAAATCTTTTTTTATAAATTTTAATTCAATATCGATCAATAATACATCTCTCATAAAAAAAATAAATGCAACGATAAATATAAGTGAAAATGAAAAAGTAACAGTTAAATTATTATCAACCGATATAGATAATTTTGATATAAGTATACCATTAGAGCACTACACCGATACCCGAATTAAAAAAGACGACCCAATGGTAAATCAATTCGGGAACTATTCTTTATTAATAACGAATGAATTAAATTATATATCAGATTGCTCAATAAAATATAATAATGATTACAGAGTAGACAAAAGAAACTATAATTTTTTTTCAAAATATCAACCATATTATCATCATTCGAGTTCTCCAAAAAAAGGGATATTATTATATTCTTTCAGTCTAAAACCAGAAGAATTACAACCATCGGGAACATCAAATTTTTCAGTAATAAATGACGTATTTTTAACCATTCACTCAAATAAGAAATTAAAAAATTTTCTTAAGTTACAATTTTTAGGATCAAATGATCCGAATGTAAATTTAATGAATAATATAAATGAAGGTAATAACGATTTAGACGTTAACATATTTGCAGTGGGGTACAATATATTAAGAATATTATCAGGATTAACACATTTAGTCTACAACATTTAGCACATTTAATTTATTAAATATTTTTAATTTTTTTATTAATGTTTACGTAACCATAAGAATAAACAATATCATAAAAATTGTTTAATAATTTATGACCATGGTCATTTAGTTCACCATTAATAGAGCAAGAATAATAAATATCTGGATGAGCGTTTTTTATAAATTCAACGTGTTCTTTAGCCATATTTAATTTATCTGAGGTTGAAACATTTTTAGAACTGGTAGTTTTCCAAATGTCAGTTCCAGGAATGGAAACAACAAAACGATCACCATGATACCCATTTTTTTTCATATACCATACATATGTTGGAATAGAATCAACATCACTTACATTGGAAATATTAATGGTTCTTTTTTTTTTCTTAAGATTTTTATTGATTTTTTTGCAAGCAGTGTCATAAATTAAATTTTCTTTTCTATTATCTAAATTAATCCTGTTAATGTGAATAATGGGCTTATCAAGAGACTCATCACCATATTTATTGTTCATAATAAGTTCATGTATAGGGACATCTTTGGATGATCCGTTATAAGAATGTTCACAGTATACTGTTCCATATTTACCAATTTTCCAAATTTTGTTGAATGATTTTACAAGATAAAAATCATCCTTATCGAGTAAAACAGGAAAATATTCTCCTTTATGATCCACTCCCATAATTTTGTATGTGTGTTTTAAGTTCCTCATATATAATAAATTAAACTCACAAATTATAATAGAGACAAAAAAAGAATTATAAATTGAAGGGTCCCTCTCCTAAAAAGGTTAGCGAAGCACAGAGTAGAATAAGGGTGTAATATTGTTAAAATCAATCATATTATTTAACTTTAAAAAAAAACATCGATAATGTAATAGTTTATCAATAGTTTATAATTTGTTTATCTGGCATTTTTAACTTACGGAGATCTAACCTTTTTAGATTATTAATGATTATTTAATTAAAATGTTTCTATCGTCTATTGAGCATAAGATATTAAAACGCTAAAAATTGAAAAAAAAAATCAAATAAGGAAAAAATACCATAATATAAAATAAGAATATAGTATTCATGAATAAAAGTGATATATATTTTCAAGCATTTAATTGGGGAGCATGCGATGAAATTATTGAAAATTATGACGACAAAACCGCACCTAGCAGTTTTAAATACGTAATAAAATGTTTTGGAAGAACCACAGATAATAAAAGTATTTATGTAAAAATAGAAAATTATCAGCCATTTTTTTTCATCAGAATGCCGATAGGTTCAAATCCTCAAAGAATAATGGATTTAATAAAAAGAGGAGTATATTATAAATATAGTCAGGGATTTAAAAAATTTTTAGTCACTGAGAAATGCAGTTTTGATGAGTTTACTAATTATTCCAAATTCCGATTTATGAAAATATTTTTTGACAGTTTGTATGCTTATAAAGGATTTAAATGGTATATACAAGAGAAGACAAACTACGAGTTATACGAATGCGATGGTCCAAATGTACCTTTATTGAGATTTGCTCATTTAAGAAAAATAGAAATGTCTGGAATTATAAAATTAAATAAGAATGATTTAAAAATAATGAAATTTGAAGAATCTCATGATGAAATAAATTTGCAAATAGAGTGGAATAAAGTGAATCCGTGTAGTGACGAAGAAATATTAAATTTACCAAGCATTAAATTTACAGTCGCATCATTTGATTTGGAAACAATAAGTGGTGATGAAAATTTTCCACAAGCTGATAGGATAACAGATAAAATAGTATCAATAGGGACGACGTTTCATAAAACAGGTGAAACAGAATGTTATTATCGTTCAATTATAACATTGGGTTCATGCAAAAAAATAAATGGCGTAGATTTAGTAACAACTTGTGATACAGAAGGCGAATTGTTGTTAAAATGGAGAGATTTAATAGTAAAAATGAACCCAGACGTATTAACCGGATATAATATATTTTTGTTTGATATACCTTACTTAAATACGAGGGCAAAAAAAATGGGAGTTTATGATGAATTTATGAAAATAGGGAAATTGAAAAATAAGCGTGTATTTTATAAAGATGATATGATTGAATCTAAGGCAATGGGACCGAATAAAATGTGCTATTATGATGAAATTTATAGAACTCAAATTGACATGATGAAAATAATACAGACAGATTATAAATTACCGTCATATAAATTGGACGATGTATCGTCAGATTTTATAAGGGAAAAAATAATTAAAGTGGAAAATAATGATGGCAAAACGAAAATATATTCGAAAGAAACATTTGGAATGAAAAGTGGTAAATTTGTAAAATTGTTATATTTTGATGGCATATTAGACAGGGCTTATAATGATGATAGTTCTAAAAAATATAAAGTGACTTCAGTGAATGATGGATCAATAGAAATAGATGAAAAATTAGATGCGGAAAAAATGAACCATTTAATAAATGAGAAAAAAATAGATCACATTTGGTGTCAAGCGAAAGATGATTTCGATGCCAAAGACACTACAGAATATTATCAAAAGGATATTGAACACCGAACAATATTGGCAAAATATTGCGTTCAAGATTGTGAACTGGCAAATCAACTGATGATAAAATTGCAAACGATTGGTAAATTACAAGGAATGTCAAATGTTTGCTCAGTTCCATTATCATTCAATATTCATAGAGGTTTAGGAATAAGAATTTACAGCTTACAATTAAGATTTTGCAAGGAATATGATCACTTAATACCTTTGGCAAAAAAAAATAAAACTGATTTCAAAGTAGCTCCAAAAGTGACTCCCAAGGCATCTCCGAAAAAAAAAAGTAATGGGTTAATTAGAACGCAGTTTGAAGAAGATGAAAATTTAGAAAAGCCAGAGTTAGTAAACAATCCGGTAAATGAACTATGTACATATGAGGGTGCGATAGTATTAGAACCAGAAAAAGGAATTTATCATGTTCCAATACCCGTTTTAGATTTTGAAAGTTTATACCCTATGTCAATGTGCGAGATGCGTTTATCTCCAGATAGATTGGTAAAGAATTTAAAATATATGAATTTACCAGGATATCGTTATGAAAAAGTTTATACAAATGTTGAAAAAAATGAGTATCATGTTTTTGCAATAGAAAAAGATCCGTCTCAAGGGCCAGGAATAGTTCCAAATATGTTAGAATATTTATTGACAAAAAGAAGGAGCAAAAAAAAATTAATGTCAAAAGAAAAAGATCCGTTTAAGCGTTCAATATTGGACGGATTACAGTTAGCTTATAAAGTTGTGGCAAATTCTGTATATGGTCAATTTGGAGCATCTGTGAGTTCTGTTCCTTGTCGCGAAGTAGCTGCGAGCACAACAGCAGTGGGTCGAGATAGATTGTTAATGGCAAAGAAATTTGTCGAGAAAGTGTTTCCAAAACTTGTTAAGCCAGTGTTAAAAGGTGATTATGAAAAATTTAAAAAAAGAATAAATATATTATTTAAAAAACAAACATGTTGCGAAGTTGAAATGTTTGTTGGAACAAATGTGAGTGATAGTAAATTTGTCAATTATAACGAATGTGTGAACGATATAAATGATTTTTCAAAATATGCGTATGATAAATTAACCGATTATTTAGACGGATTAACATTCTGCCCCAAATGTATCTATGGAGATACAGATAGTATATTTGTAGATTTTAGAATGAGATCAAAGATAACAAATAAAATTGTAAAAAATAAGCACATATTAGATATGGCAATAAAATTAGGGATGATGTGTAGTGAAATAATAAATATAATATTACCTTCTCCTCATAATTTGGAATATGAAAAAACATTTTACCCGTTTATAATTTTACAAAAAAAAAAATATGTAGGTAACAAATATGACTTTACACCAGATAAATGTAATCTAGTGTACATGGGAATAGAATTAAAGAGGAGAGATAATTCCCCAATTGTTAAATTATTTCTGGCTGGTATGTTAGACCAAATTATAAATAAAAAAAGCAATAAAGGTGCAATAGATTATGTCATTGATATGATAAAGAAAATGATGAATAATCAATTTCCAATAGAATTCTTCATCATTACAAAAAAATACAAAGGAAATTATAAATCAGAACCGGCTCATGTAACACTGGCAAAAAGAATAGAAAACAGAGATCCAGGAAGCGCATATAAGCTAAATGATAGAATAAAATTCGTATATATTGTAAATACTAAAGCTAAGAAAGGATGTAAACAGGGAGATATTATAGAAGACCCTCGATATATAATTGAAAACAAATTAAAAATAGACTATGGATTCTATTTAGAAAAACAAATAATGAAACCATGTTGTCGATTTTTAGGATATGTAACTTCAAAAGATGAAGATCCAGAAGAAAAATTATTTGGACATTATATAAGAATGAATAATATGATAAAAAATGGAAAAAGACCCATTACAAGTTATGATATGTTTAATAATGAAAATGTTAAAAACGAATGCAATCCATTTAATTAATTAATTGTCCACATAAGTTATTTATTTAATATCTTCTTTTTGTCATTGGTTTTCTATAATTATTTTTATTTTCAAATGCGGATGCCTCGCTGTCATAAAATGGGATAAGTCTAGGATAAGCAGCTGATTCTGAAGTTGCTGAAAATTGATTTATTTTACCAACAGTGCTAGAATCAGAATCAATAGATTCAAAATTGACTTTTGCAGGGTCAGAATATGAATTTTCATTCATATCTTCACTGTCATTGTTATTTTCTTGATCACTGTCGTTATCATCGCTCGCGTCTTTATCGTTACTTTTAGTATCGTCAGATGAGTCAAAATTATCGGCTGTTTTAAAATATTTTTCACTTGTTTCATTATCTTCATCTTCGTCATCATCGTTGCTTTTATTCCTTTCATTGCTATCATTGCTATCATTGCTTTCATTGCTTTCATTGCTTTCATTGCTATCATCGCTTTCGTCGCTTTCATCATTTTGATCATTTTGATCATTGTATCCTCCTTTTAACATTTTTTTATTAAATATGAACTCTGAAATGGGTGTGTCTCCCAATTCATTGACCATCATAATATCATTTTTTAAATATCCTCCGGTTTGATTATAGTGGTTTAAATTTCCTCCAGTTTGATAGGAATCGTTATTCATCGGGTATTTATGGTTATTCTCCGTGTTCATGTTGTTAGGGATATTATTCTTATTAAGTAATTTTTGAATAATATAATCTTTAAATTTAGAAGCGTCATCAATTTCTTTGTTAATATCACGAGTAACATTATTGTTATTATTAACTTGGTTTCCTCCCTCTAAATTGACACTGTGATTATCATTGTTAACATCGAGATTGTTAATTTCGTAATTATTATTTTCATCGTTAACAAAAGAATTTTCGGTTAGTTCATTGAATTTTAATGTATCACTTACGTCCGATAAAGGATCTTGTGTAATCGGATTTTTTCCATCAAATAAATTATTGACAACTTCATAGTTAACAGCGTAATTAGCAGTATTATTTCTTTTTGAATAATTCTTTGAAGATCCGTGACTTCTATCGTTATACCTATTATGTTTTTTTTTAGTTTGCGACTGTGATAAACCCATGACCAAATTATATGATAATATAAGAAAATAATTTAATTTATAGAAATCACTATTTTAAGAATAAATTTATTGATTCAAAAAATATTTTTCGGTAAAAAATGTATTTGCTAATTGTTAATTATAATGATAGTGTTGACTCTGGCAGTAGCTTTACTGCTGTTAATATTGGTGCTGGTAATAAATAAAAAAAAAGAAGTAGCATACGTCCGGTCATCTTTAGATGGAAATATTTATTTGGTAAGAGATTTGTCCGATAAAGAAGAGGCTGCGAATATGTTGGCGAAATTAAAAAAGAATGTTTTTAAATTATCAAAACATTTGGAAAATAATAAACGCAATCATGAAAAAATGTTACCATACATAAATCAATTATCTCAAAGAATAAAAGGCGTTAAAATAAGTGAGAGTACAAAAGATAGTATGTACACGAGTTATACAGTTGATAAAGGAGAAGAAATAATTTTTTGCTTAAGATCAAAGAAAAATAAAGATGAATTGCACGATATTAATTTAGTAATGTATGTTTGTATTCATGAACTTGCACATGTAGCGTGTCCAGAATATGGGCATACTCTTTTATTTAAAAAAATATTTGCTTTTTTTTGCGAAGAATCTTTAAAAATAGGAATTTATGAGAAAATGAAATTTTATGAAAATCCAGAAGAATATTGTGGCTTGAACATTACCGATTCGATAATTTAAAACCATGGCAGGCAAACGTCATTGTAAATAAATAAATTATTTTCATTTTTTATAATATAAAGGATGGATAAATTTTCTAAAAAGGAACCTGTTAAAATAATATTTAGATACAAAAATAATAATGGTGCGATACAGTATCACACATATATATATTTGGGAGAAATATCAAACGAAGTCAATAAAATATTAAATAAAATAAAAAATGAGGACCTTTTTCGATCACTCGACTTATTAAATGTGGGTGAAATAAAAACTTTGGAAGATAATTTTGGGGAAAATTGGTACAGTTATTTTTTTAACATTCATCACATAAGTTACACAATAGATGAAATAAAAAATAATCAAGGAAAATTAAAAAAATTAAAATCTAAATTGTCAATAAAATGGATAACTCAACACGTTGATGATTACAAATTAATAGAAGAAACTGTGTCAATAAATTATTATGACAAAATAAAAAAAGATCTGATTCGCAAAAATAAGCAACTATCAAAGGCTTATTTTGGATCAGAATCAGAGACAATGACTGATTTTAGAACATATAAAATGAATTTAATAAATAAAAGAGATATGGGTAAAGCAAAATTAAAATACGAAATGAATTATGCAGAAACTGATGAAATTTCGAAAAGTGGAGATGAATCAAAAGAAATGATAGAAAATTCTTTAAATAAAAATAAAATGGAAGGTGGGGACTATGATAGTGTTGATGCATTGGAAGATGATGTAGATGATGACGATTTTGATGAAGAAAAGGAAGATGAGAATAACACGAAAAATAGCGATGATGATGACGAGTTAGAGTTAGATCAAGAATTGGAAGATATTGATAAGTTATACGAAGAGTCAGATGCCCAAGTTGACAAAAATATAAAGAAAACAATGGAAATGATAAAAAAAGTAACAGATGATGAAAATATATTTAAAAGAGCAGAAAAATCAATTATAAATTTTAATAATGGAAAAGATGATTCAGTGTATGATGAAGAAATACATTTAAGTGTATCTAAAGATTATATAACATCTCAATATATAAAAAAAGACGATACGATTAAATTAATTAAGGACAAAATTTGCTCAACTATAAAAAATAATAAAAAATTTGGTGAAAATTCATACATACTGCCATCAAGACAATATTTATGGAGCGAATATTATTATAAAAATAATTTTGAAAAGATTATGATAGGGCAAAAATGGATAACGAAAAGTGACATGATAAAATTAGATGTGGAAACAAATAGAAATATAAAAGTTTATGAAAATTTAAGGGATAATTTAAGATTTTTAAAAGATATTTTAAAAAAATCAGGAGGGAGAATAAAAAGAGAAGATAACGAATATTATATATTGGACGAATATGAAGGATATTATGTTAACAATGAATTGTATATGTCAGACGTATATAATGAGTTTGGAATAGGATATTCTCCAGAGCCGGATGATTTAAAAAACGTAATAGATGTTTATTTGAGAATTTATTTTCCTAAATTAATAAGCGACACATACGACATAATAGATTATTTGAACGGTAAAACGCAAAATGAAGAAAAAAAAATGATAGATACATTTGACACAATACAAAATGATTTATTATTAGATAATGAAATCATAAAAAACGTAGAAGAAGCAATGTCGAAAAAAAAGTATAAGATGTATTCAGGCGAAAATTACATTACACAGTGTTTTATTCACGCAAATTTAATAAACAAATTTAGTTCAAAATTAGAAGCATCGTCAAAAATAGATTTATATAAAATTTGGGATAAGTTTAAAACAAGCGAAAAGTATCCATTTGTTCAATATCAGACAATTGATGGCAAAATATCTTATAAATATAATGAAATAGAACTGAAAAAAATAACGAATAATGATTCAAATTTAGATATATTAAAAAAATGGTTCGAAAATTCTCCATATGGGATAAATTTTAAAGTGAAAACATCAAATAATTTAGTGGGAGAAGATAATGATAACTATGAAATGAGCATGAGGTACACAGCAGTTAATTTATCAGAATCGGGGAGAATTGACTATAAGACCAATTGGAGAGAAGATGAGAAAGCAACATTTTCAGATGTGAATAGAAGTTATGTATTGGTGAAAAAGATAATAAAAAAAATAAATGATGAAAATGAAGATTACAATTTTAAAATACCAGATGATGACGATTTTAAGTACGCGTTCATTAACAGTATTCAAAAATTTGAGTTGCCGGATAAATTTACAATAAATCATAATGATTTATCCGATTTTGCCAGATATTTTTATCCATATGTAGCTGTTGTTATAGAACCTAGAAAAAGAGAATCAAAGGGACGTTTGTTAGAAGGAGACGAAAAAAAAGGGAAATATGGAACTTATTTAAGATATAAACTAATTTCAAACTATGAAAATTATGGAAAATTAGAACAAAGAATAATATATTTGATGAAAAATTATGATTACACTGAAAAAAAATTAATAGAACAAGTTAGCAAGGAATTTAATATTTCTGATAAAAATTCAAAAGAAAACATAGACAAAATTAAAGAAAAATTCCCAAAATTGAGAAAATCAAGAAAAATATTAAAAAAGATGGAAAACATTCCTAAAAATAGACCACCTGGAATAGATATAAATATTCAAGGAAGAACAAGGGATAAATATAAAATAAGAGTAACTGGTTCAAGAAGTAGAAAACAATTGAATGACATAAACGAATTTGTAAATGTTTTAATTTATTATTATATTGAAATTTATTTGTTAAAAAATAAAGAAAAACAAATAATGAGAGATACTTTAAAACAATTATCACATATTGCTAAAAGGAGGAATCGCGTTGAGGATGTTCAATTTCATAGTGATGAAAAAACAACAATGAGAGACATAACAAACAAAGATAAAAGAAGATTGGGTTTTACCCCAGGTGAAGGGGAAAATCATTGGTCAAGAATATGTCCTCATAGTGGAGATAAATACAGAAGAAGACCATCCATAATATCAAATGAAGAAGAACTATTCAAAAACGGTTTTAAGTACGACAAAAGCAAAAATTTTTATACAAAAATTGTTAATTTTAAAAATAAAAAAACAGGAAAAACAGAAAAAGTTGAAATAAAAGCTTTGCCTTTGCCGAGTATGGCTTTGGGTGAAATAGAAAATACTGTTTATTATACATGCAGTCAAAAAGAAAATAATGAATATATTCATGTTGGTTTTTTGACAAAAAGTAAGAATAAATATAATTTATGTATGCCTTGCTGTTTTTCAAAAGATCAACATAAAACGAAAAATAAAGACTTATTTGAAAATTGTATATCCGGAAAATCCGAAAAAAAAGAAGAATCAGTTAAGGAACTTATATCTGCAAAAAGAGATATATTGTACATATTGCAAGATACAAATAAATTGCAAGATTTAAGATTGGGGATGTTGTCGAATCATTTGAATTTTCTTTTTAACCGTCATAAAAATGGAAAAATGTTAAAAATAGAAATGAAAGATAGATATTTATTGAAAACTGATGGAATATATTTCAAAATGGGATCTTACAAAAATGATCAATATTTTTTAAATACTTTAGCCTTATGTTTGGAAATTGAAGTGGCAAATATTATAAAAAAAATGGTAAAATTTTTATCGTTAAATAAAAATTCAGGATTATTCACTTCATTAAATAACGGAAATTTAAAAAATGTGTTTGATACTGTTGATAATTATGTTAAGTATTTGAATACGAATGATAATTTATCATTCGAAGTCGTAAATAATTTAATGTCGATTCCGGGTGTATTAAACGAGAACGGTATTAACTTTGTAATATTTAAAAAAATATCGAGGAAAAAAAATAATTATTTGGATAAATACTCAAATGAAGATGAAGAAATTTATGATGATTATTTAATAGAATGCCAAAATGTCGAAGATGTCAATAATTTAAAAAAAAGCAATCGCGATTGTTTAATAATGATTAAAGATGAAAAATATTATAATCCAATTGTATTAGTAATCAAGGAACGTGTAGATAATAAAGATGTAATAATAAAAAAAATCCATAATTATGATGAAAATGATGAAAATAATGTGGTCAATAAATTAATTGATTATTATCAAAAAAATTGTAAGATTGATAAATTATTAAACGATGGTAGTTATTACACAGCAAAGTATGTTAAAAAAATAATAGACAAAAGTTCTGATTTTAATTTAGTCGGTCAAGTGGTGGATTTAAAAAATAAATGTAAATATTTAATATTAGACAATAACGCAATAATTCCAGTTGTGCCATCAGGTTGTATATATGATTTAAATATTTATAGCGAAAACGAAATTAAATTATTGAGTTTGGACAATGCAATCATTGAATTGAAAAAAATTAAAAAAAAAATGCCAAAATTAAAAGTCGATATTTTGGGGGTTTTAGTGAATATTTTAAATGAAGATAGTGCATATGTAAATGGGATAATCACAGAAATGGAACTAGATATTCCAATTAAGGGAGACGAGATGTTAATAACAGATTTATATAAAAAAGGATTAATCGTCGAAGAAAGAGATGTCGATGACGTCATTGATAATAAATTAAGTAACAAAAATAATTTTCATAAAGCAGATGAAAGAGTAAAATTAATCAACATTGACGAATTTGAAAATGAAAGCTATGAAGTTTTTAGAATGTCTTTAAGTGACACTTTAAAAATAGATAATAAATTAAAAAAAAAAATAAACGAAATAAAAAATATGGAAAGCCCTGAAATAAAAGAGAGTGAACTGTTAAGTAAAATTAAAAAATATATTTTGGAAAGTTTTTTATTTTACCACGTTGACTATGAAATATACGGAAAAGATAAAAAACTACACAACTTACATTTAAACACTTTGAAAAATTTAGAAATATCAGGATCGTCAGATCTCATAATTCAAAATATAAACAAAATAATATCTTCCGATAATGATGAGCGATACAATATCCCAATATCCTTGTCCAAAAATATTCCAAATTTAGATAACTATCTTCGTAGTAATTATAGAAAATCATGTATAAATAATCAAAAAATAAAATGTAACGATAACATATATTGTGAGTGGAATGACAATAAAAATAAATGTGGTCAAGTCTTGACAATCGAATTAATCATAAAATTTGTAAAAAAAATAAGTAACGAAATTATAAACAATGATCAAAAATATAGAGAAATATTTAATATAGGAGACAATAAAATATTTGATATTATTGATTACAACGAGTACACTGAAAGAGATGATGAAAATGTTGTAAAAACTTCTAATTTATTTATTTCTCGTGAACTTGAAAAATTGTTCGGAAAAAATAAAATACCAAACTTAATGAAGAAATATAAAAGAACAGGAAAAAAAGAAAATGATGAAGTTCTGGCAAATTTAAATTATAAAAACCCAATTTTGAACATGGGAGATTATTTTATTCAAAATGTTTACAATGATAATTTGAGTTATTTTAGAGCAATAGCAAATGGATTTTATTGGAATGAAAAAAAAAATTTAAGCACAAATATTAGAAACTTAGGGTATTTAAGTAATCTTCAAACAATAATATCAGAATATCTTAGGAGTAAGTTCATTGATTGGATAAAGGATGAAAATAATTTTGAAAAAATAAAAAATGAATTAAAAATTAACATAAATCATAAAAAAACGATAAGCTTATATTTGAATAAAATATTTGATGATGTAATTTTGGCAACTAATGGATCAGTTGAACTGTTCGTCATTCAAAATATTATAAAAAGAGACATAATTGTAATAAATGAGAATGGTGACACATTATTTAAATATGGAACAAACAGTGGCGAAAAAATATCCCTTCATTTTCATGATATAGATAAAAAAAATATTCCACATAAAATAAATGTAGTTTTGTTAAAATAATTATGTTATTTTAATTATAATGGATAAATTAGATCAAAATTTTTATCCAAATGGTGGATTTCCTCCAATATACAAAAAAAATGAAAAGGAAACAAGTAAAATGAGCGATATGAAATATAAAATGAAAACTCAACCAGACCAACTATCTCAATCACCTCAATCACCTCAATCACCTCAATCACCTCAATCACCTCAATCACCTCAATCACCTCAATCACCTCAAATTATAAACGATGAACATAAATCGCCATCTAAAAAAAATATATCTATAAATGATATTATGGATAGAAGAAGAACTAAAGTTCCGTTTTTTTAACATATAATAATTCAATTATTTTTTCCACTTTGAATAATAATTTTTTTTATAAAATAGAACATTATGTAAATAATGTAAATAGTTGCAATTGTTCTTAAAAATACGATCATAATTTTTCCAAATTCAAACTCAACTCCACAGATGGTGATTTTTTTATCTTCTAATCTCCTGTCATTTTTATCTTCTTTATTAATAATAGGTAACAATAACTTGTTGAATATTTCGTTAGAAATTTCACTGAAACAATTACCGACAACGGCAATTGCCACGGTCAAAAATAATCCGTTTCTGTCAAAATAATCTAAAAGTTTTTTTGGATTCAAAGTATATTCAATGTTATTTTCCATATATAATGTTATATTGCATAATATAAATAATATAACTGCGATAATATAATTGACATTTATTTATTCAATATAAAATATGGACACAATAAATCAAATTCAAATACTTCCAAACAATATTCAATTTAGTCAAAATGATTCGAAAAATACAATTTTAGAAAAAATTAAACCTTACTCAAATTATGTATCGTCGAAAATTGACAATGATAGTTTTATGGAGAATATTGTTAATTCTATAAATCAAACAATTGATGATGTTGGCTCGACTGTAACTTGTCATGAAGGAATAAATAATATGTATCAATTTTGTTTTGTAAATCACGACGCAAAAGATGAAATAAATTTAGAAGAAAATTTAAGCAAAAAAGAAAATGATAAAAAATCGGTGGAAAAAAATAATGTGGCGAAAATATTAGGGTTTGATTCCCAAGAGATTTATGGTGCCATTATATTGTTCGGATTTGGAATAAATAAAAATAGTGAAGATCCTGAAAATTCAATTTACAAAATATCAAGTTCTTTTGAAGATGTGGCTGATATGATATATTCGAGATTTAATCATATTGGCATAAAATTAGGAAAAGATAAAAAAATCAGTGAGTTTACTTATAAGGATGAAAATATAGACAGCGAAATTGCAAATTATTTAGGGAAAAAAATAAAAGATTGCGTAGTAGTTGAATTGGGAATATTTAATTTTTATTTAAGAATATTTTTTGATGATAAGTGTGAAAAAGATAATATTAACAAATTAGCCACCCGATTATCAGGGACCAACAAAATATATTCAGATGTCATAATCTTATCATATGTTCGAAATGACACAAATGTAGAAAGAGCCAAAAAATTATATTTTGAGGATTTGCATAATTCAACGATAAATTCAATATTAAAAATGTCAAAAGGTAATTTATCAAAAAGAAACGAAAAATTAAATGAAGATTTTAACAATTTTTTAGAAAAAAATAAAAATAAGTACATATTTCTTTATCAAAAATTAAAAAATTATAGAATAAGATGCGATGGATGTGATTCACAAATGGATAAAGATTCATTGTTATTTTGCTCAGGATGTTGCAGATGCATTTATCATTCAATTGAATGTCAAAGGGTCGATTGGTCTAAACATAAAATAGAATGTTTAGACGATAAATAATTTTATTATCAATTTAATTATATAACATATTTTTAAGAATAGTGTAAACGGCAATGATTAAAACTCCATAAATAAGTTGCCCAATGAGTGATCCATTAATTCCATCACCTTGAATGTCATTAATATAAGGTTTAACAATACTTTTAACATTATCAGTGGAAAAAATAAAGTAAACGATGAAAAATAAAATAGGATCTACTAATTTTTTAGGTATTTTTTTTAGGGTATCAAATTTAGGAGTAAGGCATTCTGCATTATCACTGCGATATTGTTCATTTTTATCAGAGTTATCATAATCATTGGAAAGTGGATCGAAAGTGTCTTCCAATAATGAATCTTGGTAATCTTTCAATGATACATTTTTATTCTTGGTTGAAGGATGTGAATATGCGTTTTGCATATTTGGTCCCTTATAATTATTATATTGAGGATCGGTCGCTAATTCGTCTAATGATCTAATTGTGCATGTTTCATTTTGATGCATTTGATTTCCATTGGGAATTACGTTTCGGTAATCATCGTGGATATTTTGGTGCATATGATGTTGGGAATTGTGTCCTTGTTCATTTAGCACATTTTGGTTCATATTATATTGAATCCCAAGAGAAGATTGTTGCTCTCGTATATTTTCATATTGATCATTTCTTTCATTATTGAATAATTCTTGAAGCGGTGTGCCGTTCATTTTCTTGTTATATTAATATTAATGATAATTATCAAAAAAAAAAAATTATATTAATTTGAATTATAAACAGATAAAATAACATTAATTATGGGGTCGTCGTCCTTTACATGTCCTTCAAATATCAAATATTCATAATCTTCATTTTCAATCACATGGTGAATTTTGTAATCGTTATCTTTAAATTTTACAGAATAACAAGTGTTTTTTCTTTCGCACTCATCATGATATTTTATCAATGTCGGGAATTTATTTTCATTAAGAATCTTTGTTTTATATTTAACCAAACATAATGTGTTATCGAGAATACAATAATTTGACGTCCCTTTAATTTTTTTATTATTGTTCTCAATTAAAGATATTTTTTCCCCACTTTTTAAAACGACAAACTTTGAACCCTTATTAGATTCGAACATTTCGAGTTCTTTAAATTTAAAAATATGATAAATCACACAATTTAATAATTTACATGGCACCAATTTAAAAAATATTTTGAAATCAAAACTTTTAAGATTATTAATTTCAAATCCAAAATGGATCTCGGTAAATTTATTAGACATATTTGTAATAAATATAAATACGGTGGCAAATATTAATATATTTTTTTTTTCAATTTTTATTTTTTATTTTTTATTTTTTATTTTTTATTTTTTATTTTTTAAATAAAACTGCATTTAATTTAATATTTAAATTTGTTTCCACATTCTAAACAAACGACAAAATTAGTTGGTGGTTCATCAGCGGATCTAGTTTGTGCTGTTGTAACTTGACAATTTCTCTTTCCACATTTATTACATTTATGGAGATTAGAACCTTTCACATTATTTTTTTGGCATTCTTCTGTTTCTTTTTTTTTAATAGAAATGATCCATTTTTCTGGGTTTAATTCATATGGTTGCAAATAAGCTATAAGTTTTGGGTTAACGTTACCTTTCTTAATTTTGTTTATTAAAGTTTTGTTGCTCAATCTAGAATTTTTATCAAGATTAAGAATTATATCATCCAATTTATCTTCATATATACATTTAAATAGATTAAAATCGGAATTTTTTTGTGATGAGTATTGAAAAATTCCAAATTCAATTTCTTCTGATTTTTTTAAGTCCATTGTAAAGTCATATATTTTCATTACAGGGGTAAATCTGTCAACTAATGAACTTAATTTATTCATATAATCGTAAGGATCATCATTATTAATATTTTTGAGCATATTTCCGTAATTAATCTTAATAATAGTATTAAACATCGATAATTAATATTTATTTATTAACTTATTTTACTGATTAACCTTTAAATTTAATTTTTCAATTTTTTTAATTCAAAAAAAATAATCACTTATATAATTTAATGGCTCTGACCAATAAGTGATCATAGTCTAAAAGAGCACTAATAAACAAATAATATAATAATTTAATATAATAATTAAAAATATTAAAATTGGAAAACATTAAAAAAATTTAAATTAAATTATCGATTCTCCATTTTTAAATACGGTGTAGTTTTTAATAAACAAATAATATAATAATTAAAAATATTAAAATTGGAAAACATTAAAAAAATTTAAATTAAATTATCGATTCTCCATTTTTAAATACGGTGTAGTTTTTAATAAACAAATAATATAATAATTAAAAATATTAAAATTGGAAAACATTAAAAAAATTTAAATTAAATTATCGATTCTCCATTTTTAAATACGGTGTAGTTTCTGTTAAATGTTCGATTAACTAATGAATTGTTCGAATGTTTAAGGACATTTCTGTAATATAATTTTAAATCAATGGCTCCATTGGTATAATAAATTAAATTGTTCAATTTAATAAAATAGCTCGGATGACTGCAACTCCATCCAAATCCAACGTATAGTCCAAATAATTTATTTAACTCTGTTAAAATATTTTTAGCATGAACATATCCATATTTAGGATATATAATAATAGATGGCAACACTCCATTTTGAATATTGTATTCAAGATCCCCTCTTGATCTATATTGATTTATTAACACTTTAACCATCCTAATATTATTTTTTAAATAGTCGACAGATTCCCAAGCTTGTAAAAATCTAATCAAACACCATAATAAATAAATAGGTTGTGGTTGTATGGAAATTAAATATTCTTGGGCTAATATTAGTTCGGCTTCCTTTCTCAATATATTATCATCTTCAATGTTAGCTTGAAACGTATTAGAAAAAAGCGAATGTTTAAGAACATTATAATTAATCGGAATTCCAAATTGCCATGAAAAAAATTTTAAATCATTTCCTATTAAACTTTTAGTAATATAATCTTTTGTGCAATCATTTCCTTTATAAAAATAAATGTATCCATTAATAATTTTACTGTAAAAATTAATTGTGCTGTAAACATCAACATTATCGATGATTTTTTTATTAATCAACATCTTTTTAATATTGTTTAATAATTTTTTTCCTTCATTCACATAATCTTCTTTTGACTCAATTAAATGTTTAAGAGTTACTGTTTGATTCATGGGGTAGTATAATTCCGTTTTATCAGGTTTACCATTGTTATACAAATGTTTTTTCACAGTGTCCTTTGTACTTTGATCTGATTCATTTAATATTTTGTCATTATCATTAAGGTTCACAGAGAAGTCAACATTATTTAAATTTGGTCCAGAATCGTTTAATAAATAATTAAGAGTTAACTTTGAACTACCATCGCAACTATAATGTTGATTATTATATGCTTTAGCTTTAGTGTATTTGTGATCAACAGCATTGTTGGCAGATTGATAATCCTGATCTATAAATTTATTAACAAACACAGAATAACCATTATTGAGTAATTTTAAAACTTTATCGTCACTGTATCTAGTATTATCGTAAAATACTGCCATAAATTCATGACTGTCAACGTAAGTCCAAATGTGACTGGGGGATAATAAAAATAATGGATTTGAAAATTTTTTTTTGATTTGTTCAGCTTGATAAATTTTATTCCTCACAAAAACAGGATCGACAAAATCCAAATTATTTATCAACATCACTATGCAACTGGTAGAATTGTTAATTAAGACAATAGATATTCCATATAATATTTTACCATCGTATTTAATTTTAACAGGTTTCCATTCTAAGGGTGGCCATTTTTGATATTTAAATTCCGATTCACTATTTTTATTTTTGTTGATATCATGGTGCTCATTCATTATATATATATATGATATGTAACATAAATAAAATAAAATATTACTAATGATCTTCAAAATCATAAATGTCAGCATTGTCGATATCAGTTCTTGAAAATAAATCATTGTGGTTGGGCGTCTCATTAGATTTACCGTCAAAATGATCCATTGTTTTTTTACTTAACATATTTTCATCTAACTCTTCTCCATCTTCATCTGATCTTTCTTTATTTTCATCCGATCTTTCTTCATTTTCATTTTCATTTTCATTTTCATCATCATTTTCATTCATTTTATTTTTATTATTTTTATTATTTTTATTATTTTTTTCGCTTATTTTATCAGTTTTTTTTTTCGCGATCTTATCATTTTTCACAGTTCTTCTTTTTTTTATTTTATCAGTTCTCTTTTTTTTTCCTTTTTTAATTATACTGTTGCTGTCTGTTGAATCGTTATCATCGTCTTCATCATCATCATAATTATATTTATCGCTATCAATATTAATATTAATCGTATTTTCAAATAATTTTTTATCTGAATAATTTGACTTGTCGTTTGCTCCACCTGATGGAGTGAAAATTTCATCTTCTTTACTTAGTCTTAAATTATTTGGATTATTGATTTCATTTCCAGAAGTATTGGAGAAATTCCAATATTTTAAATCAGGTTTACTGATAGGTACATATGTGAAAACGATTGGTTTTTTTTCTTCTCTTCTTTTTAACCTTCTTAAAGACGATGAGTCAAATGGATTAATTGGATTTCCTATACACTCGGTTGAAAATTGTTGAAAGATAGTATCGTCGAGCATATCTTTATTATTAATTTTTAAATAGTAATTTCTAATATAAATGAGTTGCGATATCATAATGTTATAATAATTAACTTCTTCTTTTTGATCATTAACTCTGTTTCTGAATTTCAAAATCATGCACATTAAAAAATTTAAATCGAAAGAGCAAATTTGAATGAATTCTTTTCCTTCATTTGAATTTTTTTTTAAAGTTTTTAACTCTATTTTTTTATACGGCAAACATTTACAATTGTCTCCACTTATTTTTAAGATGGGAAAATCTTTAAAATAAATGATAGAATTATAATCAATATATTTCCAAAACGGATAGTGTTCCTTTATTTTAATATGGGAAGAATGTTCTGGGTATTTCTTTTTTAAATTATCAAAAATCGAAGATGTATCCAACACGTAATTTGTGGAAATAACTTCTACTGTTAAAATGGAAACATAATCATAAATAGTATTATTTCTTGATTCTGTGAGTTTAGATTCTCTTAAAAAATGATTGAAAGGATAATCACCATATAATAAGAATGTTTTTTTATTTTTCATGAAACCGATAATGTAATTTGCCATGCTTCTTAACGTTTCCTTATCATTTTCGTTCAAAGAACTAAATGAATTAATAAATTTTTCTTTTTTAGGAACAGATTTAGTAGCAGGGTTAAATGGGTAATATTTTTGCAACATTTGTATTCTTGGAAAAGTTTTTTCCCATCTTCTTGAGCTAAAATATGGTTCAGTCAACATTTGATATAAATCAATCATCATAAAATGAGGATCAGAGTAACTTATGCCATCAATTGTAACAAAGGGCATTTTTGAATAAACATTAGTGGGAACATATGCGATGTCACATAAAACTTCACCGTGAATAGATATAGTATATGTATCTTTATTCACGGCTTCTCTTCCAATAACATGTTTAAATTTATTTTTATGAAGTAGATCACATATTTCAATTAGATCATCTATAGGTTTCGGGGTGTAAAAGTCAATATCTGGAAAGCAATCGTCGCTATAAAATGCATCGTTTGGATTTTCCAAAATTATATTTTTATTTTGAGAATAACCGCCATAAATTTTCCTATTCTTGTCTTTTATAAAATTTAACAATATTTCCCTCATTAAATTAAATTCTCCTCTTGTTGGGGAAATGTTTTCAAGTTTTTGATTATTAATTTTTTTAATAATATTCGGAAATTCGTTGTTCATTCTTTCTACATCAGAGTCATTGTATAAGCTGGACATGTTATAATTGGATTTTCTCATCGTGTTTATATATTATTTATATTAAATAATCCTTTATGTACATAAATAAAGTATATTTTATAATATGAGTATAAGATTTCAATTTTTTTTTTAAAAAATTGAACTATTAATTGCATTTAAATACATAATGGTAAACCTATTTAACTACAATAATAAATCACATAAGCATGTCCAATAAAGAAACAATTAATTTCGAAGAAAATGAGTTTACAAAAATGGAGCCCTATATTATAAATCCTCATAACGTTCCAATCACTGATAAATACATCAATAATTTAATGGATGAGTACAATGTTGATTTTCAAGTTAATTCTGAATATTTAAAGTTATTCCAAAGATCTATGGTTCATCCTTCTTATTTAAAAAGAGATGAAGAATATTTGAAAAATAATAAAACTAAATATTATCAAAAGGACATATTTAAATTTGAACCGTTAGACATGGATACTGTTAAAAATAGTTTTCCTCTTGAAAAAAAATCAAATCAACTGTTGGAAACTTTAGGTGATTCGATAATAAGAATGGTTTTAACTGGTTATCTTTATAGTAGATATAAAAATTATGGACAAGAAGGATTTATAACTAAACTAAGAGTGAACATTGAAAATGGAAAAGAGTTAGGAATATTATGCAAAAAAATTAAGTTAAATAAATACATTTTAATATCAAGATCCCTTGAATTGGAAAATGCAAGAAAAACAAATAGCGATATATTAGAAGATTCATTTGAGGCTTTTATTGGAGCTCTTTACGAAAGTTCAAGAAAAATGGGAAAAACAGATTATTATGAAATATGTTATAATTTTATAAAAAATTTAATTGAAAAAGAAATTAACATCACAGATATAATAAAAGATGATTCAAATCACAAAGACAAGTTATTGAGATTCTGCCATAAAATAAAATGGCAAAATCCTTATTATGGTAAAGAGGAATCCCAAGAAAATAATCCTAAAAAAATTAAAATGTTATATGTAATATGCAAAAAAAACGATAACGATAAATGTCCAATAAAAGTGACAAGTTCTTCTAATAATAATAAAAGAGGAGAACAAAACGCAGCTTTGTTGGCATTAAAAAAATTAAAAAAAATTTATCCAAAAAATAAAAACCGCGAGTTATATCTGGATGAGTTGAGTGACGATTCGAGTTATGAAATCTACAACAGCGATGATAATGAAATAATTTAAGATGATGAATATATTAATTTTTAAATATAAATATGATGTTAAATAATCATGATCGTAATTTTTATTTTGCAAAAATTATAAATTAAATGATAATAAATGTGATAATATAAATGTTAAGAATAACACATGTGGTTACAGTTTTTGATTTATTAATTGACTTTTAGATATTTTAAAATTTATTTAAGCGGTGAATATTTAGGAGTTTTAACTTATTTTTATTTCTTTCTAGTAATAATATATAATGTCTGCTGATCGATCTAATTTTGAAGAAGAAACACCTAATCGAAATTCAAAATATATTGGTGATTCGAAATACATCGATTTGAAAATAAATGGAAAATTATTTCCTTCATGGATATTGGCAAATTTTAAAAAATATAAATTACCTGAAGTATTTTTAACAGATGAAGATCCATGTAATCAGAAAAGAGAAAGTGGAAATAATGATAAAATAGCAGTGAATAAAATGAGAAAATATCAGGAATTTATAACAAAATTTATGGATTTTAAAAGTCCATACAAAAATATTTTATTGTATCATGGTTTAGGATCTGGGAAAACTAGTGCCGCTATAAACACATATAATATGCTTTACAGTTATACGCCAGGATGGAATGTGTTCATATTATTAAAAGCATCTTTAAGGAGAAATTGGCAAATAGAAATAGAAAAATGGCTGAAAAAAGATGATTATTCATTTAGATACAAAAACATAATTTTTATAAATTATGATTCACCTGTGGCAGATTCACAATTTATGGATGCTGTTAAAAATGTTGATAGTTCAAAAAAATCACTGTATATGATCGAAGAAGCTCATAATTTTATAAATAATGTTCATAGTAATATAACATCTGAAAAAGGAAGAAGGGCAATAACAATTTACGATTATATAATTCAAGATAAAAAAAGTAATCCAGATACAAGAGTTATATTATTATCGGGGACGCCAGCAATAAACAATCCGTTTCAATTGGGATTATTGTTTAATTTATTGCGTCCTGGGTTATTTCCAGATAATGAAAATGAATTCAACGGCATATTTTTATCAAATGAAACATTTAAATCCTTAAACAAGAAAAATAAAAATTTATTCCAGAGGAGAATAATGGGATTAGTATCATATTATGCAGGGGCAGATCCAAGATTATACGCAAAAAAAGTGACGAATTATGTAGACGTTGAAATGAGCGAATATCATGAAAACGTATACAATCATTATGAAGAGATTGAAAAAAAAAAATCTATTATGAGAGTGTCTTCAAAGTCCAGTGATCAATCATATTTATCCTATACAAGACAAGCTTGTAATTTTGTATTTCCTCAAATATCAAATGTTGTGAATGGAGAAGATAGACCAAGGCCAAATAAATTTAAAATAAGCGAAAGGGATGCTTTAAAATTAGCAGAGGCAAATGTAATATCTGAATTAAAATCTGGAAAAATAATTTTAGATAAAGTAGAAGAATACAAAAAAATTATGAATTTGTACATAGAAAAATTAATATCTCATTTTAACGAAATAGATGCGGAAGATGAAAAAAATAATTACACTATCTTGAGCGATTTAAAATTGTTTGTAAATGACGGTGACAGAGATGTAAATTTTAGCGAGTTTAGGAATAATGGAAAAAAGAAATCAAAATTATTTTCAGAAATGGAAAAATGTTCTTCAAAAATTCTCAATATCATATTTAATGTTATGAGATCAGAGGGCCCAGTGGTAATATACTCCAATTATGTTAAAATGGAAGGGATAGAAATAATTAAAATTTATTTAGGATATTTAGGATTTTATAATTACATGTCAAATTTTACTTTGGATAAATCTAAAATTGGTTACATAGAATTTCATGGTGGAATTAAAGATCAAGATGATAGGTACAAGGGAATGAGAGCTTACAATGAACCTGAAAATAAGTTTGGAGATTTAATAAAAATAATTTTAATTAGTGCAGCTGGATCAGAAGGTTTAAGTTTAGAAAATGTGAGACAAGTTCACATATTGGAGCCTCATTGGAATGAAACAAGAATAATTCAGTTAATTGGAAGGGCAGTTAGACAATGTTCCCACAAAAGTTTACCTATGGAAAAAAGAATAGTTGATGTATATCGATATAGAAGTGTAAAAAAACCAGACCCAAAAAATCCGAATAAACAAACAGGAACGACAGATGTTCTATTAGATGATATATCGAGAAATAAACAAGGAATGATAATATCTTTTTTTGATGCTATGAAGGAAGTTGCCATCGATTGTGAATTGAATAAAAATGATAATAAATTTGATGGAGACATGTCTTGTTTTAAATTTGATGAGAAATCTTTATTTTCAAAAAATGTAGGTCCAGCGTACAGAGAAAATATTTATGATGATATGAGGATGAACAGTGGGAGTAACAGTGTAAATTCAATCGTTAAAAAAGTGAAAACTAGAAAAATAGATGCAGTAATTGAGATTGAAAATATATCTAATGAAATAAAATATTCAAATAAAAAAAAATATTGGCTTGATGACAATACTGGGATAATATATGATTATGATTTATATTATACCTATGGGATGATAAAACTAGATGAAGATAAAATACCCATAAAATATGATCCAGATACTTATATAATTGACTACGTTATACCAATACCAAGGATAGATAAACAATGATAATCATAATCACTTAAAAAATTAATCACTGTGTAAATTATGAATCATAAAATGTATGAAAAATTATTAATAAATAAAGTTGACGATATAAATTTTGGCTTACATTTTATTGATGATGAAAAAATTAAAAAAAAATATATTGATGATCAAAAAAGTAGAATTAATAATAATTTTTCAGAATGGAACCAAAAAACAATGTCAACAGAAATGAACTATGATGAAATAAAAAAATTTATTGTTAAAATAATGTTAGAATTTGATAACAAATTAGATAAATGTGGAGAATCAAATAGAAATAACTTGTTGGTCAATTTATTGGGACACTTAACGGAAGAGAAGAATAAATACAAAATAAATTTTAATTTGAAATTTAACGAAAATATAAATTTTGATATGTACAAGGAAATAGTGTTTAATTTAAAAAAAAGATTTAAATATTCAAATTTTGATAAAACGAAGCCAGAGTTCATTCCTTATGGAAACCAGTGGTATCATGATGAGCAATTAGATGATGATTATGATGATAAAACTTGGGTGAATTATCATAAATTTCAAAAGCTAAGATCAATAATTTTACCAGAACAAAGAAGTAAAGAATGGTATTTAATGAGAAATAATAGAATAACCGCAAGCGATGCAGGGACAATATTAGGAAGAAATCCTTATTCGTCAATTTACGAATTCATAATAAAAAAAGTAACGTTCCCAGATTTTGAAGTTGGATCAGCATGTTTTTGGGGAATAAAATATGAGGATATAGCAACTATGGTTTATGAATATAGGAGAAATGTCCAAACGGAAGAATTTGGGCTAATGGGTCATAATAAATATAAATTATTTGGAGCAAGCCCCGATAGAATTTGTAATGGTAAAAAATTAAATGGAATACATAGATCAAACCAAGTAGGAAAAATGTTGGAAATTAAATGTCCCGTTTTTAGAAAATTTTTAAAAGAAGGTGAAGGAGAAATAGAGGGAGAAATATGCCCAGAATATTATTTTGATCAAGTAATGTTGCAACTAGAATGTTGTGATTTAGAACAATGTGATTTTTGGCAGTGTAAAATAAGAGAGTATGATAATAAAAATGATTTTTTGGAAGATACTGATCAAAATGAACCATTTCGATCGATAAAATTTAAACAAGAGAAAGGAACCCTAATTCAACTGTTAAATGAAAATTTTAACAAGGAAAAATATGTCACCGATCTGGAAATAGAAATGAATAATTACAAATTTATATATCCTCCAAGAATTGAAATGTCCGCTGATGAAAGCATAGAATGGGCAAATGAAATCCGTGATCAATTTAGAAGTAAAAATGGAAAATATTATGAAGAATCAAAAGGTTATAGATATAAAAGGACACTGTACTGGAGATTCGAAGATTGTTCAAATGTAACAATTGACAGAAAACAAGGATGGTTAGAGGAAAATATGCAAAAATTTACATATGCCTGGGATAGGGTCATGTATTATAGAAATAATGAACCAAAGGCAATTGAATTATTAAAATATATCTCAAGTTTAAATATACCTGAATATATCCCTAAAACTAAAAAAAAGTATAGAGACAGCATTAATCAACAAATATTAGACTATATTGACAATGATTTCGTAAATAACACAAACGGAGAAAATATTCCAAGTGATGGAGATGATGAAATTGATGAAATTAATGAAAATGATGTCGCAGCAATAAATAATCTTCATTTATTTATTTCTACTTTAGCGCCGAAAAATGAAGAAATTAATGAAATTAATGAAATTAATGAAATTAATGAAATTAATGAAATTAATGAAAATGAATCAAAACTTGAAGTAACCGTTAAACCAAAACAGAGAGCGTCACGAAGCCGAAAAAAAATAAACAGTGAAATTAATGAAAATGAATCAAAACTTGAAGTAACCGTTAAACCAAAACAGAGAGCGTCACGCATCCGAAAAAAAATAAACAGTGAAAGTGATGTAGATGTAGATGACGATACAGATGGAGCGAAACTTGAAGTAACCGTTAAACCAAAACAGAGAGCGTCACGCATCCGAAAAAAAATAAACAGTGAAAGTAATGTAGATGACGATACAGATGGAGCGAAACTTGAAGTAACCGTTAAACCAAAACAGAGAGCGTCACGCATCCGAAAAAAAATAAACAGTGAAAGTAATGTAGATGACGATACAGATGGAGCGAAACTTGAAGTAACCGTTAAACCAAAACAGAGAGCGTCACGCATCCGAAAAAAAATAAACAGTGAAAGTAATGTAGATGACGATACAGATGGAGCGAAACT
>Ga0307981_1000075_pt1 | contig 100313 bp, 102 predicted proteins | sample OrgLakmetagen987_FD_201849 | JGI IMG/M metagenome (GOLD analysis project Ga0307981, IMG submission 201849) | Saline water microbial communities from Organic Lake, Antarctica - #987 | ecosystem: Environmental > Aquatic > Non-marine Saline and Alkaline > Saline | place: Antarctica: Organic Lake... | reverse complement strand
GGACCGCACCATCTGATTGCCGCAATGCGCCGCGCCGGAACCGATCCACAGGTTCCGGGTGGTGTGCCCGGTCTGGCCGTGGCGCTGGGTGGTGTCGGGCTGACCCTGCAGGATCTGACGCTTCTCTATGCCAGCATCGCGCAGGGCGGGACAGCTGCAGACCTGCGGCACAGGCCCGACCCCACCACAGGTTTCGCGCCCCGCCGCGTGATGGGGGACGTCGCTGCATGGCACGTCGCCGACATACTCCGCGAGGTGCCGCGCCCCGCTGGCGTGCAAGGCACCGGCATCGCCTTCAAGACCGGCACTTCCTACGGTCACCGCGACGCATGGGCCATGGGTTTTGACGGGCAGCATGTGGTGGGGGTCTGGATCGGGCGGGCTGACGGCACCCCGGTGCCGGGCGTCTTCGGGGGCGACCTTGCGGCACCGGTTCTTTTCGATGCCTTCGCCCGTCTGGGGCAGGTCACGCCGCTGCCGTCTCCGCCGCCCGATACGCTGCTGTCGCCGACCGCGCGGTTGCCGCAACCGCTGCGTCAGTTCTCACCTTTCGGCGCGAAACAGTCCGACGGGCCGCGCATCGCCTTCCCGCCCGATGGCGCGCTGATCGAAGGAGAAAGCCTCAGTGCCAAGGTCCGCGACGGGCAGGCGCCGTTCACATGGCTGGCGAACGGCGTGCCGGTGGCGACGGGCCACGCGCGCGAGGTTGCGCTGCCCGGGATGGGGCCGGGGTTTTCGGCGCTGACGGTGATCGACGCGCAAGGCCGCACGGCGCGCGCTGCGTTCGAACTGCGTCCCGGCGGCTGAAGTCGGTCGCGGGGCAGATCAGAGCCGCTCGATGGCCAGCGCGATCCCCTGACCGCCACCGATGCACATGGTGATCAGGGCGCGTTTGCCGCCCGTGCGCTGCAACTCATGCATCGCCTTCACCGTGATGATCGCCCCCGTGGCCCCCACGGGATGCCCCAGCGCGATGGCCCCGCCGTTCGGATTCACCCGTGCGGGATCGAACCCCAGTGCCTGCGATACGGCCAACGCCTGCGCGGCGAAGGCTTCGTTGGATTCGATCACGTCGAAATCCCCGACCGACAGGCCCGTGCGCTCCAGCAGGTTGCGCACCGCAGGCACCGGCCCGATGCCCATCACCTCGGGCCGCACGCCCGCGTGGGCATAGCCCAGCACGCGGAACAGCGGCGTCAGCCCCAACCGGTCGGCGGCATCCGCCGTGGCAAGGGTAATGGCCGCCGCGCCGTCATTGAGACCCGACGCGTTCCCCGCTGTCACCGTGCCGTCCTTGCGGAAGGCGGGCCGCAGCCCGGCCAGCGCATCGGCGGTGGTGGCCTTGGGGTGTTCATCGGTATCGACGGCCACGACCCCGCGCCGTGTCTTCACCTCGACCGGCGCGATCTGATCCGCGAAATGCCCATCCGCAATCGCCGATGCCGCCCGCTGCTGGCTGTCCAGCGCAAAGGCATCCTGTGCCGCGCGGCTGATGCCATGCTCGCCCGACACGTTTTCCGCCGTCACGCCCATGTGGCCCGTGCCGAAGGGGCAGTTCAGCGCGCCCAGCATCATGTCGCGGCTGGTCATGTCACCCATCTTGGCACCCCAGCGCGTGTCATTGGTGATGAAGGGCGACCGGCTCATGCTTTCGGCCCCGCCCGCCAGCGCGACCTCGGCGTCGCCCAGTTGCAGGGCCTGCACCATCGACACGATCGCCTGCACGCCTGACCCGCAAAGCCGGTTCACGTTCATCGCCGGGGTCGTGTCCGGCACGCCTGCATCCATCGCCGCCACGCGGGACAGGTACATGTCGCGCGGTTCGGTGTTGATGACATGGCCGAACGCCACCTGCCCGATCTGCGGGCCATCAAGCCCTGCCCGCTCCAGCGCGGCACGGGCCACGGTGGCCCCAAGGGCGATCGGCGGCACAGAGGCGAGCGATCCGCCGAAGCTGCCGATGGCGGTGCGTGCGCCGCTGAGAATGACGATATCCTGCATGCTGTCCTCCTGATCCTGTGAGGGCTACAGTAACGGGCGCTTTGCCGCAGGCCAGCGAAACACCACGTCACAGGGCTTGGCCTGACCTGCCCAAGCTATAAGTTGCGTGTATGCTTCTGGATGTCCGTCACCTGACCAAGACCTATGACACGGCTGACGGCACCTTCACGGTGCTGTCAGGCATCGACATGACGCTTGATGCGGGCCGCACGCTGGCGCTGACCGGCGAAAGCGGTAGCGGCAAAAGCACGTTGCTGCACCTCATTGGCGGTCTGGACACGCCTGACGCGGGTGAAATCCTGCTCGATGGCGCGGATGTGGCCGCGATGGACGACGCGGCACGGGCCAAGGTGCGGCGCGGCACCGTCGGCGTCGTATTCCAGCAGTTCAACCTGATCCCCAGCCTGACCGTCGCCGCCAACATCGGCTTTCAGGCGCGGCTGGCGGGCCGCGACGCCCCCGGCGCGACCGAGGCGTTGGCCGATAAACTGGGCCTGACAGAACAGCTGTCCAAATATCCCGAACAGCTGTCGGGCGGGCAGCAACAGCGCGTCGCCATCGCGCGGACGCTGGCCGCAAAGCCGCGTCTGGTGCTGGCGGATGAGCCGACCGGCAACCTTGACGAGGCGACGGCAGCCAATGTGCTGGATCTGATGCGCGATCTGGTGACCGAAACCGGGGCTGCGCTGATGATGGTCACCCATTCCGACGCACTGGCCAGCCGGATGGAACGGCGGCTGCATCTGGCGCAGGGCCGGATCGCGTGAACCGGACGATCCTGTCCGCGCTGCTGTCGCACTGGTGGCGCAACCGGATGCAGCTGTTCACGCTGCTGGCAGGTCTGGCGCTTGCAACTGCACTGTGGTCCGGCGTTCAGGCGATCAACTCTGAGGCGCGGGCCAGCTACGATGCGGCAGCGCAGACGCTGGGCGAAGGGCAATACGACCAGATCCGGCGCAGCGACGGGGGGTTGATCGCGGATGCCACCTATATCGACCTGCGTCGCGCGGGCCTGCGCGTCAGCCCGGTGATCGAGGATCGCCTGAACGGCGTGCGTCTTGTCGGCGTCGATCCCCTGACCGCCCCCGGTGGCATCGGCCCGGTGGACGTGACGAACGATGACTTCAACGCCTTCCTGACCGGGCGCGGGCAGGTCTATGGCACCGCAGCCGCTTTGGCAGACGTGGGTGAGATCGACGCGGACAAGGTCATATCACCCGACGTCGCCCCCGGCACCCTGCTGACCGACATTGCCGTGGCCCAACGCCTGCTGGACCGCGCGGACGGTTTCGACCGTCTGATCGTGGTGCCGGGTCAGACCCTGCTGCAACCCGCGCTGGCCGATATTGCGCCGGACCTCACCCGGCAAGGCGCGCAGGGGGCCGACAACGATCTGGCGCAACTGACCGACAGCTTTCACCTGAACCTGACGGCCTTCGGCCTTTTGTCCTTTGCCGTTGGCATCTTCATCGTGAACGGTGCGATCGGCCTTGCCTTCGAGCAGCGGCGTCCCGTCGTCCGCACGCTGCGGGCGCTGGGCGTGCCGCTTGACCGGCTGCTCTGGATGACCGCGCTGGAACTCTGCGTCTTCGCGTTGGTCGCGGGCGGTATCGGCGTGGCGATGGGCTATGGCATCGCATCGCTGCTCTTGCCGGATGTCGCGGCGACGCTGCGGGGCCTTTACGGCGCGCAAGTCGCAGGCACCCTGTCGATCCGGCCCCTCTGGTGGCTGTCCAGCCTTGCCATTGCCTTGGGCGGCACCGCCCTTGCGGCGGGCGCTGCGTTCTGGCGGCTTTATCACATGCCGCTTCTAGCGGCGGGGCAGCAGCGGGCACTGGCGATGGCCGCCGGTCGCAGCGCACGCTGGCAGGCATGGTCAGCACTGGTCCTGCTGACGGTGGCGGCGGCGCTTGTGGCGGCCGTGGCCGTCGCCGGGCTGGAGCAGGGACTGGTCGCGGGTTTTGCCATGCTGGCCTGCCTGTTGATCGGTGCGGCGCTGGCATTGCCCTATCTCCTCGACCGGGTGCTCACACTCGGTCAGGCGATGGCGCGGGGCGTGCTGCCGCAATGGTTCTGGGCCGACACGCGCCAGCAGCTTCCGGGCCTGTCGCTGGCGCTGATGGCGCTTTTGCTGGCGATGTCGGCCAATATCGGTGTCTCGACGATGGTATCCAGCTTTCGCCAGACCTTTGTCGATTTCCTTGACCAGCGGCTTGCAGCCGAGCTTTACGTCACCGCCGAAGACGCAGCACAGGCGCAAGCCCTCCAGACCTTTACGGCCACCCGCACCCGCGCGATCCTGCCGATCCAGTCGGCCGAGATCACCCTTGCGGACACGCCGGTGTCACTTCTGGGGGCCCGCGACGATACCACCTACCGCGAGAACTGGGCGTTCCTTGCCAGCAGCCCCGCGCCTTGGGACGCCATCGCCGCCGGTGAGGCCATCGCCATCAACGAACAGCTATGGCGGCGCACGGCGCTGGACATCGGACAGGAGGTCGCGATCAAAGGCCGGACGTTTGCCATCGCGGCGGTCTACAGCGATTACGGCAATCCGCTTGGGCAGGCGATCATGACCGAACCTGCGTTTCAGGGTCTCTTTCCCGAGGTGACCGCCCTGTCATTCGGTCTGCGCCTGCCCGCCGAGGATGTGCCCGATCTGGTGGCTGAGATGGAGCAGGCGCTGGGCCTGCCCGAAGGGGCGACAATCGACCAGTCCGGCATCAAGGCGTTTTCGCTGGGTGTATTCGACCGGACCTTCACGGTGACGACGGCGTTGAACATCCTGACGCTGGCCGTCGCCGGCTTCGCCATACTGATGAGCCTGCTGACACTTGCCACCATGCGCCTGCCGCAACTGGCACCGGTCTGGGCGATGGGGCTGACCCGCGCCGGTCTGGGCCGGCTGGAACTGGTCCGTGCCTTGCTGCTGGCGACGCTGACGGCGGTCGTGGCGTTGCCCTTGGGGCTTGCGTTGGCCTGGGTGCTGCTGTCGGTCGTGAATGTCGCGGCCTTCGGGTGGAAACTGCCGATGTTCCTTTACCCGCTGGACTACGCGCGACTGGGGCTGTTTGCTTTGATCGCAGCGGCCCTTGCGGCCCTCTGGCCCGCCATCCGGCTGGCGCGGACGCCGCCCGCCGATTTGCTGAAGGTGTTTTCCAATGAACGCTAAAGTATTTGTGCTGTGCCTGCTCTGGCCGATAGCTGCCTCGGCGCAGGGCTTTGCCGGTCTTGGGACGGATGCAGACGGCTTTGCCGTGCCGCAGCCCGACCCGCAATTCGACTTTCCCGCAGACCACGCTGCACATCCGGACTACCGCATTGAATGGTGGTATCTGACGGCCAACCTGACCGGACCTGACGGCACGCCCTACGGCCTGCAGTGGACGCTGTTCCGGTCGGCCCTTGCCCCGCAGGCAGGCGAGGGCTGGACGGCACCGCAGCTTTGGATGGGCCATGCCGCCGTCACCACGCCCGATGATCACTACGTCACCGAACGTCTGGCGCGGGGCGGCATCGGGCAGGCGGGGGCGACCGAGGATGAGGCATGGATCGACAATTGGCGTCTGGCAGGTGACTGGACCGGCGCGATGACCCTGCAGGCGGATGCCGAGGATTTTGCCTACCGGCTGGACATGGAGGCGACCGGCCCTCTCGTCTTTCAGGGTGAAGGCGGATATTCGGTCAAGTCTGCAGCGGGGCAGGCGAGCTACTATTACTCGCAACCGTTTCTGGAGGTTGCGGGCGAGGTGATGATTGCGGGCGATACGATCCCCGTTACCGGCAGCGCCTGGATCGACCGCGAATGGTCCTCGCAACCTTTGGCCGAGGATCAGACCGGCTGGGACTGGTTTTCCCTGTCCTTCGATACGGGGGACAAGATGATGGGGTTTCTTCTGCGCCAGACCGATGGCACGGCCTATACCTCGGCCACATGGATCACGGCGGAGGGTAAGACGACGCCCTATCCCGACGGAGCCTTCACCGCCGAGCCGCTGACGCAAAGCGAAACGGCAGGTGCAACGGTGCCGACCCGCTGGCAGGTCCGCCTGCCGGACCGCGGCGTCGACGTGACGGTCGGGGCGATCAACGCCGACGCATGGATGACGACAAGCGTGCCCTATTGGGAAGGGCCGGTCACGGTGACCGGCACGCATGAAGGCCAAGGCTATCTGGAGATGACAGGCTATGAGTGAGTGGTTCGAGACGCATGACGGCATCCATGACCGCCTGTGGCAATGCCTTGGGCGCGGTGTGGCTGACGGTAAGTCACCCGCGCGGTTGCCGACCTTTGCGACAGTCTCTCCCACAGGCTGGCCCGAGGTGCGGACCGTGGTGCTGCGCCGCGCCGACCGGTCGGAAGCGGTGGTCGAGGTGCATACCGACCTGCACTCGGACAAGATCGCCAGCCTGCGGCATTCGCCCCGCGCGGCACTGCATATCTGGCACAAGACGCTGAGCCTGCAAATCCGGCTGCAATGCGAGGTGACGATCCGCAGCGGCGCAGAGGTGGCGGAGATCTGGGCCGGTGTCCCGGACCCGTCGCGCCAAAGCTACGGGATCACGCCCGCGCCGGGCACGCCGATCGCGGACACGCTGGACTACGTGAAAGAGCCTGATCCCGCGACCTTTGCGGTGCTCACCTGCCGCATCGTCCATATCGACGCGGTGCATCTCGGCGACCGGCACCGGCGCGCGGCCTATTCACACAACGGCGATTGGGTCGGGCAATGGCTGGTCCCCTAGAGGCTGGCCGCGTATCGAGACGCCATGAATAACGCCCAGATCCCCCTTACGCGTGACCTTGTCCTTATCGGAGGCGGCCATACCCATGCGTTGGTCCTGCGTAAATGGGCGATGAACCCGCTGGCGGGGGTGCGTGTCACGCTGATCAATCCTGGCCCGACGGCGGCCTATTCTGGGATGCTGCCCGGTTTCGTGGCAGGCCATTACACCCGCGACGAACTGGACATCGACCTCGTGCGGCTGGCGCAGATCGCGGGCGCGCGGTTCATCGGCGGCGCGGTCAGCGGCATCGACGTGGGGGCCAGAACCATCGAAGTGCCGGACCGTGGTCTGATCTCTTACGATGTCTGCGCTCTGGATATCGGCATCACTTCGGACATGCCCAAGCTGGAGGGCTTCGCGGAACATGGCAGCCCGGCCAAGCCGCTTGGAGCCTTCGCTGCTAAATGGGACAGGTTTCGTGAAACTGCGCAGTCGCCGCGTGTGGCGATCATCGGCGGTGGCGTCGCGGGGGCCGAACTGGCCATGGCGATGGCCCATGCCTTGCGGGATCGCGACCCTCGGGTCACGCTTCTGGATCGCAGCCGGATCCTGACCGACCTCAACCCGCGCGCCCGCCATTTGATGCAGCAACAGCTCAAGCGCAACGGCGTGACAGTGATCGAAGAGGCCGAGGTGACGCGGCTGACCGAAGGTGCGGTGCATCTTGCTGACGGGAAGACAATCGCCGCCGACTTCATCACCGGTGCCGCAGGAGCCCGCCCGCATTCATGGCAAGACCTTATCGACGTGGAGACACAGGACGGCTTCATCAGCGTAAATCCGGTCCTGCAGTCCACCGACCCCGCGCTTTTCGCGGTGGGCGACTGCGCGCACATGCGACAGCACCCGCGCCCCAAGGCCGGGGTCTATGCGGTGCGACAGGCACCGGTGTTGTTCAACAACCTGCGTGCGGCTCTGTCGGGGAATGATCTCTACCCCTACAAGCCGCAGCGCGATTACCTGAAGCTGGTGTCATTGGGGCGCAAGGCGGCGCTGGCCGAAAAGTTCGGCACGGCGCTGGCGGGTGGGCTGCTTTGGCGGTGGAAGGATTATATCGACCGCAAGTTCATGACCCAGTTCGACGACCTGAAGCCAATGGGCGCACCCGATCTGCCGCGCACCCGTGCGCTGGACGTAGGCACGGTACAGGGTGGCAAGCCGATGTGCGGCGGCTGCGGGGCCAAGGTGGGGCGCGGGGCGCTGAACCGCGTGTTGCAGGCGCCGAATGTCAGCCGCGACGATGTTCGCACGGTTCCGGGCGACGATGCGGCGATGCTGGTGATGGACGGCGTGCGGCAGGTGATCACGACCGATCATCTGCGCGCCCTCGTGGCCGATCCGGTGCGGATGGCACGGATCGCTGCGCATCACGCGCTGGGCGATATCTGGGCGATGGGGGCTGCTCCGCAGGCGGCCACGGCGACCCTGATCCTGCCACGCATGTCTGCAACCCTGCAAGAACGCACTCTGACCGAGATCATGGCTGCGGCGGGTTCCGTCATGACCGATGCCGGTGCGCAGATCGTTGGTGGCCATACGTCGCTGGGCTTGGAACTGACGGTGGGGTTCACGGTCACGGGCCTGTGCGAACATGACCCGATCACGATTGGTGGTGGACAGGCGGGCGATGCGCTGATCCTGACCAAACCCATCGGCACCGGCGTCGTCATGGCGGCGGCGATGGCAGGTGCCGCCAAAGGGGCCGACGTGATCCGCGCGCTGGAGGCGATGGAACAGGGGCAGGGGGCAGCCTCAGCGATCCTGAAGGACGCCCGCGCGATGACGGATGTGACCGGTTTCGGGCTGGCGGGGCATCTGGCGAATATCTGCGCGGCATCGGGTGTGGGCGCTGTGGTGCAGGCGGGTGCCGTGCCTGTCCTGCCCGGTGCGCTCCGTCTGGCGGAGGCAGGCCAGCAGTCGTCCCTGTTTGACGACAACCGCAGCGGAGCGGGGCGCGTCACCGGCGACCTGACCGGCCCACGGGGCGATTTGCTGTTCGATCCGCAGACGGCGGGTGGGCTTCTGGCCGCCGTGTCGCCCGAGCGGGCCAAGGACTGTGTCGCGGCCTTGAAAGAAGCGGGCTATACTGAGGCCGCAATCATCGGTCATCTGCGCGAGGGATCAGGTATCCACGTCGAAGCCTAGGATCAGCGGCATGATGCGGTCGGCCAATGCGGTGCGGCCATCGGCGTCCAGCCTGTCGGTCTGCACTGTTCCCAGCATCTTGCGGTCGTCAATGTTGCGCGACTTGGCATAGGCGGGGTCGTAGTGGTCCTGCATGATCGCGGCGGCAAAAGCCTCTTTGTCGCCAGCGGCCACCAGCGCCTCCCACTTGTCGACGATGGCGTGACCGCGCAGGTGACGCAGGGGCGCGATGCGGTCCTTCACTTCAGCCGGATCAGCGGCGATATCGGCATAGGCCCGCGCAAGAAACGCGGCACGCGCAGACAGGGGGGCCTGCACGTCGATACGCGGTGCGGCAGTCATACCGGCCCAAAGTTGCGGTGGCAGGTTGATCGCGCCGATCTTGCTGCTTTCCGCCTCGACCACGACGGGACGGGTCGGATCAAGCGCGGCCAGGGCGGCGGCGAGGGCGGTTTCAAAGGCTTTCTGGCTGGGCTGCCCGTCGGGTAGCCGCCCCAGAAGCGATCCGCGATGACCGGCCAGTCCTTCGAGGTCGATGACCTGCGCGCCCCGAGCCGCAAGAAGCGGCAACAGGGCCGTCTTGGCGGTGCCGGTGTAGCCGTCAAGCAGGATAAAGCGATGAGGCAGCGGGTCGTCGTAAAGTGACCGCTGCACGAGACGACGATAGGTCTGATAGCCACCCTTGATCGTCTCGGCGCGCCAGCCGATCTGGCTGAGGATCGCGGCGAACGACCCCGACCGCTGACCGCCGCGCCAGCAATAGACCAGCGGCATCCAGCCGCCGTCCTTGTCCGCCAGCGCCGCTTCAAGGTGGTGGGCCACGTTCCTTGCCACCAGTGCCGCACCGGCCTTGCGCGCCTCGAAGGGGGCGACCTGCTTGTAGATCGTGCCGATCCGTGCGCGTTCGTCGTTCGACAGTGCTGGCAGGTTGATTGCCCCCGGCAGGTGGTCTTCGTCGTATTCGGCAGGCGAGCGCACGTCGATCACGGTGTCGAAGGCAGGGTCGAGCAGTTGGGACAGGTGAGTGATGTTCAGGGGCATGCTGTCCCCTTGCAGCCTGCGGATGAGGGGTCAAGAGCCGCCGGTCCGGTCCGCGCCTTCCCCACGGGGAAAACGGTCGGTGGTATCACGGTCTGTTCATTTCGGGGGCTGCAGTGGCAGGCGACCCTTGTCGGTCAGGGCCCAACAGTTGCGTCCCTCGAAAACGGCAGGCACCAGCGGGCGACCGTAGCCCGCCCCGCCGTCGAGGTTGACGCGATTGCCGTAGTGTTCGGGATGCTCCAGTGCCGTGTGCCCGTGCACGACCAGCTTGCCGTGATCGCGGGTATCTTCAAGCCATCCGTCACGGATCCAGATCAGGTCTTCCTGCTTCTGGTGCTCCATCGGCACGCCGGGGCGGATGCCGGCGTGGACGAACAACAGCTCTTCGGTCTCGAAGGTCAGGGGCAGATGCGCCAGAAACGCGACGTGCGATGCGGGCACGGTGTCGCGCGCTTGCAGCACCAGTTCCTGCGCGCTGAGGGTGCCGGCATCCATGTCGTAGGACGTCAGCGTTTCAAGACCGCCGTTGGCGGGATGCAGGAAGGCCGGGTCTCCGTCCAACCCGTAGGACGCAAGCGTCTGGCGCCCGCCCAGCCGGGCATTGACCCAGGAGAGGCCGCTTTTGATCATGTCGTCATGTTCGGCGCCCTGCGTGACGAAGTCATGGAACATCTTGTCGTGGTTGCCCTTGATCGTATGCCACGGCTTGCCCGCGTCCAGACCGTCGATCAGCGTCTGAATGATGCCGCGGCTGTCCGGTCCTCGGTCCGTATAGTCGCCCAGAAACACGATCTGCGCATCTGGCCCCCCGTCGTCCGCAATCAGCTCAAGGGCGCGGTCAAGCTGGCTTTTCTGGCCGTGGATGTCGCCTATGGCGTAGATCATGTCATCTGACTCCGGTTTGGGCATGCTGGGGACAACGAACTGTCCCCCGCCGTGGTTTCGATGGTCCGATCAGACGTCGAAGGACAGCGTCTTGATCTGGTTGAACAGTCCCGTGTCCGACAGCGCCTTGAGCGCGGGCGCGGGCACCGGTTCGTCGACGTAAAGCAGCGCGATGGCCTCGCCCTTGGCGACCGACCGCCCGAGGGTGAAGTTCGCGATGTTCACGCCGTGGCTGCCCAATGTCTGGCCTAGGGCGCCGATGATGCCCGGCACGTCGTTGTTGGTGGTGTAAAGCATGTGCGCCCCGATCTCGGCGTCGATGTTGATACCCTTGATCTGGATGAAGCGCGGCTTGCCGTCGCTGAACACCGTGCCCGCGACAGACCGTTCACGCTTGTCGGTGACGACCGTGACCTTGATGTAACCTTCGAAGGCACCGGACTGGTCCTGCTTGGTGGTGCTGACCTGAATACCGTTTTCCTTGGCGATCACCGGCGCGCTGACCATGTTCACCGCCGGATTGCGACGGCGCATGATGCCGGCCACGACCGAGGCCGTCAGCGCCTTGAGGTTCATTTCCGAGGCTTCGCCGTCATAGAGGATGTTGATCGCCTTGATCGGTTCATCCGTCATCTGGCCCACGAAGTTGCCCAGATGGCCGGACAGGTTGATCCACGGCCCCATGATCTTGGCTTCTTCGGCGGTGACCGACGGCATGTTCAGCGCGTTCTGCACGGCACCGGTCAGCAGGTAGTCCGACATCTGCTCGGCCACCTGCAAGGCCACGTTTTCCTGCGCCTCGGTGGTTGCGGCACCAAGGTGCGGGGTGACGACGACGTTGGGCAGGCCGAACAGCGGGTTTTCGGTGGCGGGTTCCTCGGCGAAGACGTCGAAGGCAGCCCCGGCGACATGGCCGGATTTCAGCAGGTCGGCCAGCGCCTGTTCATCCACAAGACCGCCACGGGCGCAGTTGATGATCCGGACGCCCTTCTTGGCCTTCTCGAGGTTCTCACGCGACAGGATGTTGGCCGTCTGGTCGGTATAGGGCACATGCAGGGTGATGAAATCGGCGCGCGTCAGCAGGTCTTCCAGTTCGACCTTCTCGACGCCGATCTCGGTCGCGCGTTCTTCGGACAGGAAGGGATCGTAGGCCACGACCTTCATCTTCAGGCCAAGCGCGCGGCTGCATACGATGGACCCGATGTTGCCCGCGCCGATGACGCCAAGGGTCTTACTGGTCAGCTCGACGCCCATGAACTTGGACTTTTCCCATTTGCCCGCGTGGGTCGAGGCGCTGGCCTCGGGGATCTGGCGGGCGACGGCGAACATCATCGCGATGGCGTGTTCGGCGGTGGTGATCATGTTGCCGAAGGGCGTGTTCATCACGATGATGCCCTTCTTCGAGGCCGCCACGATATCGACGTTGTCGACACCGATCCCGGCGCGGCCGACGACCTTGAGGTTGTCGGCCGCGGCGATCAGCTTTTCCGTGGCCTTGGTGGCCGACCGGATGGCAAGGCCGTCGAATTCGTGGATGCGCGCAAGCAGGGCGTCCTTGTCCTTGCCCAGATCGGGTTCGAAGGTCACGTCGATGCCGCGATCCTTGAAGATCTGCACGGCGGCGTTGGACAGCTTGTCAGAGATGAGAACTTTGGGGGCCATGTTCGTGGTCCTTTGAATGAGGGATGACGCGCACCGGCAGTTGGCCGGGGGCGGGAATAGGGGAACGCCCCGGGTCAGGCCCGGGGCGGTGGGATCAAACTGCGTCGATCTCGGTCTGGAAAGCCCATTTGAGCCATGGCAGCATCGCTTCGATATCCGCTGTTTCGACTGTCGCACCGCACCAGATGCGAAGACCCGCAGGCGCGTCGCGGTAGGCGCCGATGTCGAGCGCCACACCTTCGGTTTCCAGCCGCTTGGCCACGGACTTGGCGAATGTCGCACCGTCGGTGATCCGGTCGTCCGTGAACTTCAGGCAGACGGAGGTGTTCGACCGCGTCGCCTTGTCGGCGGCAAGGTTGTCGATCCAGTCCTCGGCGGCGCAGAAGTTCCAGATCGCGCGGGCGTTGGCGTCGGCGCGGTGCATCAGCGCGTCCAGCCCGCCGATGGATTTGCCCCACTTGAGCGCGAACAGGTAATCCTCGACGCAGAGCATCGACGGCGTGTTGATCGTCTCGCCCTTGAAGATGCCTTCGATCAGCTTGCCGCCCTTGGTCATGCGAAAGATCTTGGGCAGCGGCCATGCGGGGGTGTAGTTTTCAAGGCGTTCGACGGCACGTGGGCCAAGGATCAGCATCCCGTGCGCGGCTTCACCGCCCATGACCTTTTGCCAGGAAAAGGTCGTCACATCGAGCTTGTCCCACGGCAGGCCCTGCGCGAAGGCGGCAGAGGTCGCGTCGCAGATCGTGAGGCCCGCGCGGTCCGCCGGAATGGCGTCACCGTTCGGGACGCGGACGCCCGAGGTCGTGCCGTTCCAAGTGAAGACCACGTCCTGATCGTAGTCCAGCGCGGCCATATCCACGATTGCGCCGTAGTCGGCGGTATGGGTGCTGGCGTCGATCTTGAGCTGCTTGATGCAATCCGTGACCCAGCCTGCGCCAAAGCTTTCCCATGCCACCATCTGCACGGGGCGTTCACCCAGAAGAGACCACATCGCCATCTCGACTGCGCCGGTGTCGGATGCGGGCACGATGCCGATATGGTAGTCGTCGGGGATGCGCAGCACCTCGCGCGTCAGGTCGATGGCTTCCTGCAGCTTGGCCTTGCCCACGGCGGCACGGTGCGAGCGGCCCAAAGGCGCGTCGGACAATGCGTTCAGATTCCATGTGGGGGGTTTGGCGCAGGGGCCGGATGAAAAGCGCGGATTTGCCGGCCGCACGCCGGGTTTGGTCGATGCCATTTCTGGTATCCTCACAGATATGCGCCCCTCGTTGGGGAGGGGTGTCCCGCCGATGGACATAGGGCCGGTGCGAGGATTGCACAACGATTATTTCGCGGGTGCGGCATTTGGTGTTCGGAAAGCGACCTTGCGGGCCGTCATCCCTGTCGATGCGTTTTGCATAGGGGCCGCCGCCATGGCATGAGGCAGCGACGGATCGACGCGAATCCGGTGATGCAGAAAAGGGTGCGTGATGTTTACCGTCGTCTTGATCAGCAATTCGGCCTGCCGTCTGGAAGGTCCGTTGGTCGAAAACCTGCGCAACGCCATGGGCGGTGGCGACGTGGTCTGGCTGGCGGTGGACCGCGCCGTGGAATTCGAAGTGACTGCAGTGCCCTCCAATCACCGTGACGTCTGGGACAGCCTGCAGGCCGAGGGCGTCGACATGGCCGTTGTCCCAAGCGAGGGACGCAGAAAGCGCCTTTTGATCGCCGACATGGACAGCACGATGATCCAGCAGGAATGTATCGACGAACTGGCCGACGAGGCGGGCTTTGGTGACAGGGTGTCCGCGATCACGGCGCGGGCCATGAACGGCGAGCTGGATTTCGAGGCGGCGCTGCGCGAACGGGTCGGCCTGCTGAAGGGGCTGCCGGAAAGCGTGATCGCGCGGGTGATCGAGACGCGGATCACGCTGATGCCGGGCGGGGGGGCGTTGCTGGCGACGATGAAGGCGAATGGCGCGCGGACCGCGCTGGTTTCGGGCGGGTTCACTGCCTTTACGCAGGCCATTGCGGCCCGGCTGGGCTTTGACGAGAACCGCGCGAACACGCTGCTGGTCGAGGATGGCGCGCTGACGGGTGAGGTCGGCATGCCCATTCTGGGGCAGGAGGCCAAGGTCACGGCGCTGCAAGAGATCACGGCGCGCCTGGGCATTACGCCGGCTGAAGCCATCGCAGTGGGTGACGGGGCGAACGATCTGGGGATGCTGGGGCTTGCGGGCATGGGTGTGGCGCTGCATGCCAAGCCAGCCGTGCAGGAAAAGGCCGATATCCGCATTAACCACGGTGATCTGACGTCGCTTCTGTATCTGCAAGGCTATGCCGAATGCGACTTTGTCCTGACATGAAAAGGGCGCCCGCAGGCGCCCAGTTCGTTCAGCCTTCTTCGGTCGGGCCGCCGGCCTCTTTCCAGCCAGGAAAACCGCCGATGTTCGTGACGTTGCCGAACCCCATGTCCTTGAGTGTCTTGCCTGCGAGGGCAGCCTGACCGCCTGCGCCACAGATCAGGTAGATCTCTTTTTCTGGCGTTAGATAGTCCCTGTGCAGGGCCGTCTCGGGGTCGGCTGCGAACTCCATCAGGCCGCGCGGCAGGCGTTTGCCGTCCTTGATCGTGCCGGATTTGGCGATGTCCGAACTGTCGCGCACGTCGATGAACAGGGCGTCACCGCCTTGGTTGTAGCGGGCGATTGCGTCTTCGGTGGACAGTTTGGGCACCACGGCATCGGCGGCTTGCATGTAGTCTTTGGCTGATTTGGGCATGATGGGCTCCTTGAAGCATCTGTCTCGTATTCCGGTTCACCTGAAAAAACGGCCCGGACCAAAGTCCGGGCCAGTCCAACAGGGAGGTGGTGGCCATACCCCGCCACCGTGGGGATCACTTTGGTCAACGTCACGCCGGATGATCGGTTCCCCTTGCCGGTCCGGGTTTAAGAAACCAGCCGATATCCGCCTTGTTCCGTCACCAGCAGGCGCGCGTTCGAGGGGTCAGGCTCGATCTTCTGGCGCAGGCGGTAGATGTGGGTTTCCAGCGTGTGCGTGGTGACACCGGCATTATAGCCCCAGACCTCGTGCAGCAGAACGTCACGCGCGACGACACCGTCGTTTGACCGGTAGAGGAACTTGAGAATGTTCGTCTCTTTTTCGGTCAGCCGCACCTTTCTTTCGTCCTCGGTCACCAGCATCTTCTGGGCGGGTCTGAAGGTATAGGGACCCATCTGGAACACGGCGTCTTCGGATTGTTCGTGGGTGCGCAGCTGGCTGCGGATGCGGGCCAGAAGGACGGGGAACTTGAAGGGTTTTGACACGTAGTCATTGGCACCTGCGTCGAGGCCCAGAATGGTATCCGAATCGCTGTCCTGCGCGGTCAGCATCACGATCGGGCATTTCACGCCCTGCTTGCGCATGACGCGGCACAATTCGCGACCGTCCGTGTCCGGCAGGCCCACGTCAAGGATCATCAGGTCGTAAAGCTGTTCCTTGGCCTTTACCATCGCCTCGGCCCCGTCGGCGGCTTCGAAGACATCGAAGTCCTCGGTCATCAAAAGCTGTTCGCCCAACGCTTCGCGCAGGTCGTCATCATCGTCCACGAGCAAGATTTTCTTCAACTGTGCCATCGGTGCCTCCACGTTTGTGTGATCGTGAATTGTGCATGAGATACGGATGAAACAAGCTGCGGGTTGCGCTGTCTCACACGGACGTGTGATTGCGCGTCGAATTGTTACAGATTATCACGCAAATCGCGACAGCCGGTCGCAGGAAACGCCGAAAGCCGCCATGTCGCTTGCCCCCACTGAAACAGAACGTTTGGCCCGTGCGCGGGCCGACCTGGGGCTTGGCCTGCCGGTCGCGGTGGCGGGGCTGGGGCTGGTGCTGGCAGCCGAGGCGGTGACAGCCGCGCGGCTGGACGCCTTGCGGGCCGAAGGCACCGCCGCGCTGGCCGTGACCGTGCGGCGGGCGCAGACCTTGAAGGCGCGGGTCTACGACACCGATGTCGCGCGGATCGCCTTGCCACGGGACGTCGACGTCGGGTGGGTGCAGGCCGTCGCGGACCCTGCCGACGATCTTGCCCATCCGATGAAAGGCCCGCTGACCGCGCAGCGCGAGGGCGACGCGACACTGGCGCGGGTCGCGGTGGCACTGACGAAGGTTGCGCGCCTGTTGCCGGCGGCCCTGATCCTGCCGCGGGCGGATGCCGTGGCGCTGGCTGAACGGGACGGGCTGACGGTGGTCGATGCCGCAGCCGCGCTGCGCACGGATCTGCCGTCGGTAACCAAGGTGATCAGTGCGCGGGTGCCCCTTGCCGTGTCGCAGGCGGGCCGCGTCCATGTGTTTCGGCTGGGTGACGGAACCGAGGAACACTACGCGGTCGAGATCGGTGAACCGGACCGGACAGCCCCGGTGCTGGCGCGGCTGCATTCGGCCTGCTTTACCGGTGACCTTCTGGGGTCGCTCAAATGCGACTGCGGCCCGCAGTTGCGGGCGGCGCTTTCCCAGATGGGGGCAGAGCGGGCGGGTGTCCTGCTTTACCTCAATCAGGAGGGGCGTGGGATCGGGCTGGCCAACAAGATGCGCGCCTATTCGCTGCAGGATCAGGGTTTCGACACGGTCGAGGCGAACCACCGGCTGGGCTTCGAGGACGACGAACGCGATTTTCGTATCGGAGCCGAGATATTGCGCAAGATGGGCTTTGATGCCGTGCGTCTGATGACGAACAACCCCGCCAAGATCGCCAGGATGGAAGGCTGCGGCATCGCCGTGACCGAACGCGTGCCGCTGCGGGTGGGCGAGACGGATCAGAACCGCGCCTATCTGGCGACCAAGGCCGCAAAGTCGGGGCATCTGCTGTGAAGGCTTCGGACCTCGTGGTGACGTCTGCGGGCGTGCGGTTCATGGGGCGAAGATTTCCCCGTGTCATCGGGCGCGGCGGTCTGACGGACCGCAAGCGCGAGGGCGACGGGGCCACACCACGCGGAGTGCACGGGATCGTCGGGATGCTCTACCGGCCCGACCGCATGGCGCGTCCGGCGAACTGGGCGCTGCCGATCCGGCCGGGCGATCTGTGGTCCGACGATCCGACCGACATCGACTACAACATGATGGTGCGCGCGCCCTATGCGGGCAGCGCCGAATCCCTGCGCCGCGCCGACCCGCTTTACGACCTGATCCTGCTGACGGACTGGAACTGGCCCTATCCGGTCAAGGGGCGCGGGTCTGCGATCTTTCTGCACCAGTGGCGCAGGCCAGGCTATCCGACCGAGGGTTGCGTGGCCTTCCGGCGGGCCGACCTGCGATGGATCGCGCAACGGTTAAGCGTTAGCAGCAGGGTTGTTATCGCATAGCGCTGGACCTTCTGCCCTTATCCGGTCCAAACGGACCCGGCAGGATGAAAAGATGAATAAGCAAGGCCCCTTCATGACCCCCGAGCAGATCGCAGAGCTTCCCTATCGCCCCTGCGTCGGCGTGATGCTGATCAATCCGCGTGGTCATATCTTCGTCGGACAGCGGCGCGATTCGGATGAACCCGCGTGGCAGATGCCGCAGGGCGGTGTCGATCGCGGCGAAAAGACGATCGACGCTGCACTGCGTGAGCTGTGGGAAGAAACCGGAATCAGCGACAAGTTGATCTCCATCGAGGCCGAAATGCCGGAACTGGTGCGCTACAATCTGCCGGAACATCTGGTCGGTCGGGTCTGGAAGGGCCGCTATCGCGGGCAGGAACAGAAATGGTTCCTGTTCCGGTTCCACGGATCGGACGACGACATCGACCTCGACACCGAGCATCCCGAGTTCTCCGAGTGGCGCTGGTTGCCCAAGGACGAGGTACTGGAACAGATCGTGCCCTTCAAGCGCGAGGTCTATGCCAAGGTGCTGGATGCCTTCGCGAGCCGTCTTTAACGCAACCTCTCCAGCAGGCTGAGCGACGCCCAGCCATCGGCGGGCAGGTTTGATGCTGTCTGATAGGCGCGGACGGCGCGGCGCGTGCCAGGGCCGACGACACCGTCGACGGGCCCGGCGTTGAAGCCCGCGGCGTTCAGACGTTCCTGCAATTCGCGCCGTTCGGCGCGGAGCAGATCCCGGTCGCCCTCTGGCCAGGGCTGCGCCAGCGGTCCCATCCCCGTGATGCGGTCGCCCAGATGGCCGACCCCGATCACATAGGCTTCGGCATTGTTGTAGCGCGCGATCACGTCGAAGTTGCGGAAGACGAGGAACGCGGGCCCAAGCCCGCCCGTCGGCGTAATCAGGCCAGCGTCGCCGTGGTTCGGCACCGCCTGTCCATCTGGTGTCACGACGCCCAGATTGGCCCATTGGGACGGGCTGCGGGTCACGGCGCGACCTGATTGCGCGAAATCGAACCCCTGCGGCAGGCGCACTTCCACGCCCCAGGGCTGGCCGGTGCGCCAGCCAAAGCGGGACAGGTAGGCGGCGGTCGATGCCAGCGCGTCGGTCGGATCGTCGGCCCAGATATCGCGCCTGCCGTCGCCGGTGAAATCCACGGCATAGGCTTGATAGGAGGTGGGGATGAACTGCGTGTGCCCCATGGCACCCGCCCATGATCCTGTCATGTCCTGCGGCGCCACGTCGCCGTTTTGCAGGATGGTCAGGGCCGCGATCAACTGTGCCTCGAAGAACCGCCCCCGCCGCCCGTCGAAGGCCAGCGTGGCAAGGGTCGAGATCAGGGGGATATCGCCCCTGCGCTGGCCGTAGTTGCTTTCCATACCCCAGACCGCCAGCAAAATGTGAGGATCGACACCGTAGGTGGCTTTGATCCGCGACAGCAACGACGCATGGTCCCCGGCCAGCGCCCGACCGGTGTCGACCCGCGTGCCGCTGGCCGCCGTCGCCATGTAGTCGCCCAAGGGCCTGACGAATTCGGCCTGATTGCGATCCCTCTCGATGGTGTCGGGCAGATAGCGGACACCCTGAAACGCGGCGTCGAACGTGGAGGCTGAAATCCCTTCGCGCAAGGCACGGGCGCGGAAGCCGGCGACCCACTGGTCAAATCCGCCCGCCTGCGCGAAGGCTGCAACAGGAAGGCTGAGAAGGCTGGCAAGAATGGCGCGGCGGCGAAGCATCTGGCGTCCGGTCTGGGGCAGGGTGTGCCGTCAGTTTACCCCGATGCAGCAACGCAGCAAACGGTCGCGGCAAGTGCGGGCGGGATTCAGCTTGCAGGCGGGGTGCCCCGCCGTGCCTGGCGCGCCAAGACAGGAACAAGGCGAACGTGGGCTGATCGCGCAGGCTACTTTGCCTTGCGCTTGCGCTCGACCTTGCGCTTGGTCTTGTCCGTCTTCTTCTTATGGGCCGACATCTTGCGGCGCGGCGGCTTGCCACGGCTTTTCGCCGGTCCGCGCGGCATCGTCTTGCCGTCGATATCGACGATCTCGCCCAGCAGGCCACCGGTGACGGGGGCCGCTTCGGTCAGTTTCAGCGTCACGCGCTGGCCCAGCCCGATGACAAGGCCCGAATCCGAGCCCATGAGTGTCTGGCTGTCCTGGTCGTAGTGGAAATACTCGGCCCCCAGATCACGCATCGGGACCATCGCGTCGGCGCCGGTTTCGTCCAGCTTCACGAAGACGCCGAAGCGGGCAATGCCGCTGATCCGTCCCGGCATTTCCGCGCCGATCCTGTCCGACAGGAAGGCCGACAAGTAGCGGTCGGTCGTGTCGCGTTCGGCGGTCATCGACCGGCGTTCGGTATCGGAGATCTGCTTGGCGGTGGACTCGATGTTCTCGATATCCCAGTCGGACAGACCATCCTTGCCCCAGCCGTGGGCCGTGATCAGTGCACGGTGCACGATCAGGTCGGCATAACGCCGGATGGGCGAGGTGAAGTGGGCGTAGGACCGCAGGGCAAGGCCGAAGTGGCCGAAGTTTTCGGGGCTGTAATAGGCCTGTGTCATCGACCGCAGCGTCGAAAGCGAGATAAGTTCGCTGTCGTCCGTTCCGCTGGCCTGCGCCAGAAGCCGGTTGAGGTGTTCTGTCTTGAGCACCTGCCCCTTCGCCAGCGTCAGGCCAGAGGCCTTGGCGACCTCGCGCAGGGCGTCAAGTTTCGCGGGCGACGGTTCCTCGTGGACGCGGAACAGCAGGGGGGATTTCTTGGCGATCAGGGTCTCGGCGGCGGCCACGTTGGCCAGCACCATGAATTCCTCGATCAGCCGGTGTGCATCCAGCCGGTCCTTGTAGTTGACGCTGGTGACGCGGCCGTCATCGGACAGGACGATCTGTCGTTCGGGCAGGTCCAGTTCCAGCGGCTGGCGCCGTTCGCGGGCGGATTTCAGCGCGGCATAGGCCCCGTATAGCGGCTTCAGCACATCATCCAGCAGCGGCGCTGTCTTGTCGTTCGGCTGACCGTCGATGGCGGCCTGCACCTCTTCGTAGTTCAGCGAAGCGGCGGACCGCATCAGCCCGCGGTGGAAGGCGTGACTGACCTTGTTGCCTTCGGCGTCGATCCGCATCTCGACAGCCAGGCAGGCGCGGTCCACGCCCTCGTGCAGCGAACACAGATCACCCGACAGCGCATCGGGCAGCATCGGCACGATGCGGTCGGGGAAATAGGTGGAATTGCCGCGCTTGCGCGCCTCGTGGTCCAGTTCGGACCCCGGCGTGACGTAGTGGGCGACATCCGCGATAGCGACCCAGATGGTGAACCCGCCGTCGTCGCGCGGCTGCACATGGCAGGCGTCGTCGTGGTCACGCGCGTCCCAGGGGTCGATGGTCAGAAGCGGCATCTCGCGCAGATCGCGGCGTTTGCCCAAGGGCGCGGGCTTGGCCGCTTCTGCTTTGGCCACCACGTCGTCGGGGAAGTGGTCGGGGATGCCATGCTGGTGGATTGCGATCAGACTGACGGCCTTGGGCTGGCCGGGGTCGCCCAGCCGCGTGACGATCCGCGCCTTGGGCAGCCCCATGTGCCCCTTTGGGCCGGATTGTTCTGCCTCGACAAGTTCGCCGTCTTTTGCACCGCCGACCGCACCGGCGGGCACGATCCATTCCTTGTTGGCGCCCTTGTCGATCGGCACGACGCGCCCGCCTTCGGAGCTTGCGCGATAGATGCCAAGGATGCGCTGGGCGCCACTGGCGATGCGCCGGATCATGCGGGCGGTGTGGGAATGATCCTCGCCCTTGACCTCGGTCAGGCGGGCAAGAAGGCGATCGCCTTCGCCCAGCGCGGGATCGGCCTGCCGTAGCTGCAGCAGGATGCGGGGTTCGGCCCCTTCGCCCTGCCATTCAAGCGGGCGTGCATAAAGATCGCCGTCGGCGTCCGCGCCGGTCACCTCCACGACGGACACCGGCGGCAGCGTTTCGGCATCGCGGTAAGAGGACCGCCGCTTGGTCAGCTTGCCGTCCTGTTCAAGCTCCTTGAGCATTCGTTTCAGGTCGATCCGGGCCGCGCCCTTGATTCCGAACGCCTTGGCGATGTCGCGCTTGGCGGTCTTGGAGGGATTATCGGCGATCCAGTCGAGGATCTCGGATTTGAGGGGAATTCGGGTCATACCCTCGCCTATCACGCGGCCAGCGCACTCGCCAGCACGGGCAGGCACCTGTCCAGCCGATAATCGAGCGACGAGTGATTGTCGGGAAACTCCTCGTAGGTGTGGGCGACACCGGCGCGGTCGAGAGAGGCTTGCATCTGCCGCGCGCCGTAAAGCAGGTTGTATTGGTCCTCGGTCCCGCATTCGATCCAGAGAGCCTTGAGGCTTTTCAGCGCGTCCACATGGTTCGGGATCATCCGCACCGGATCATGCGCCAGCCAAGCGGCCCATCGGTCGGGGTCAAGCGTGCCGTCGTGCAGGTCCACGGGCAGACGGATGCCGCAGAAGGCATCCGGGTCAGGGTCGTAGGTCGCGGCCATCGCCAGCGTCATCAGCGTGTGGATGTCACCGCCCTTGACCTTGTCGGCGGTTTCAATCGACCGGACGAAAGCCTCGATGCTGTCGTGTTTCGCCAGTGTCCGCAGCGCGGCAGGCATGTCGGGCAGATAGCCCCATTCAAACGCGGAATCGCCCGACAGGCAGGCCGTGGCGGACCATGTATCGGCGTGCTGCATGGCGTGGACCATCGCGCCGTAGCCGCCCGAGGATTTGCCGAATAGGCCCCGCCTGCCACGCCCACCACAGCCGATTTCGGCTTCGACGGTGTTCAGCATATCGCCGGTCAGGTAGTCGGCCCAGCGGCCCATTGCGACAGAGTTGATGTACTGGTTGCCGCCCAGCCGGGTGAAGCAGTCGGGCAGGGCCACGCAGACCGGGTCCATGCCGCCCGCGATCAGCCGGTCCAGCCGTTCCGGCAGGTTCTCGCCAAAGTTCTTCCAGCCAAGGTGGCTCAGCCCCGATCCGGTGAATCCGGCAAGGTCCACCAGAAGGGGAATGTCCGTGCCGTCGTGGCCCGCCGGGATATAGACAGGCACCAGCCGCGTGGCAGGGTCGCCCAGCATGTTGTCGGCCAGTGCGTCCGAAGTAACGGTCAGTGTGCGGATCGTGCCTGCGGGGCTGTCGGTGCGGCGCATGGGAAACCTTTTCAGACGAAGTAGTCGGACAGGATGCGCGCATAGATGCGCTTGAGCGTATGGATATCCTCGACCGGCACTCGTTCGTCAACCTGATGCATCGTCTTGCCGACAAGGCCGAATTCCACGACCGGACAGTGATCCTTGACGAAGCGTGCGTCCGATGTGCCGCCCGAGGTGGACAGCTCTGGCTGGGTGCCCAGCTCGGCCTTTACGGCCTGCCCGATCAGGTCCGACAGTTCGCCGGGCGGCGTGACAAAGCTTTCGCCCGAATTCTTGACGGTCATTGCGATGCCGATACCGGACTCTTGTGCGACGCGATCAGCTTCGGCCTGCATCCAGTCGATCAGGTCCGCCCCCGTGTGCGTGTCGTTGAAGCGGATGTTCACCGTGGCGCGACAGGTCGCGGGGATCACGTTGGTCGCGGGGTTTCCCGTGTCCATCGTCACGACCGATAGGGTCGAGGCGTCGAAATGATCGGTGCCCCGGTCCAACTCGTGCGACGACAGCTGGTCCATCAGCTTCGCCATCGCGGGGCAGGGGTTCTTGGCGCGGTGCAAATAGGCGGAATGGCCCTGCACGCCGGTAAATGTGAACCATGCCGACAGCGACCCGCGCCGCCCGATCTTCATCGCCTCGCCCATGCGGTTGGGGCTGGTCGGTTCGCCGACAAGGCAATGCGTCATCCGCTCGCCGTTGTCGGCCATCCAGTCCAGAAGGGCGGTGGTGCCATCAAGCGCATCGCCTTCCTCGTCGCCGGTGATCGCCAGCACGACGGCGCCGTCCGGGGGTGTTTCGCGCACGAATTCCACGGCTGCTGCGGCAAAGGCGGCGACGCCGGATTTCATGTCGGTCGATCCGCGACCCCAAAGGAAGCCATCCCTGATCTCGGCCCCGAAGGGATCGACCGTCCAGGCGGCTTCGTCACCCACCGGCACCACGTCGGTATGCCCGTTGAAGCCGAAGGTTCGGTTCGCACCCTTGCGACCCCAGCGGGCGTAAAGGTTGCTGACGCCGCCCCGGTCGACACGGGTACATTCGAAGCCAGCGCCGCTCAGCAGCGTTTCCAACAGCACAAGCGCGCCGCCTTCGGTCAGGGTTACGCTGGGGCAGCGGACAAGATCGGCGGTCAGCGCGACGGGGTCGACGGGCGTGGTCATGAAAGCCTCCGGTTGGTGAGGAATGGCTACCCGTCGGGGGGCGGATTGGCAATCAACCCCGGGCGGGCGATAGCTGTGGCGTTGGTGTGACACCCTGACGCTTTGCGCGGCACGGGTCGCCTAACCCTCGTCCTCGTCACCGAAAAAGGGGGTCATCTGTGCGACGATCACGCTGTTTTCGTCCAGTGCCCGCTGCATCAGGCCCTTTTCGTCATCCGAAATGTCATGCCCTTCGGCCAGCCGTTCCTCAAGCGTGCCGTAGCCCGACACGTCGAGCGGCGACAGGTCGGCCTGCTTGAGGATCGCGACGGTTTCGCGCACCGCTTCCGCCTCGTCCACGCCGGAGGCATAGCACATGAGGGCCGCGCCGGTGGCGCCTTCGGGCAGGCCGTCGTCCACCTGACGCCCGACCTCGACCAGAAGGGTAAAGACTTTCTGTTTCGACGCGGGCTTGGCCATGACGGTCTCCTTCGGATGCCGCTTTCACCTGCGGGGTGATCCGGTGCTTGTCAAGCGCGGGCGGGTCGCGGTCTAGGCGATGAAGGCCAGCAGCACAGCGGTGGCGTAGGCGCCGATCAGCAGCACGCTTTCGATGCCGATCCGCCCCGGTCCCTCGCGCTGTCGCAGGATCAGGCCGGCCAGCAGGATCGCCGTCATCAGCAATCCGGTGCCCAGCCAGTAAAGATCGGTCTGCGTGATCGCATGGTAAAGCGACCCTTCGCGGTAAGCCACGTCCGAGGCGACGAGGAACAGCGTGTCAAAGGTGTTGCCGCCGATGATGCCGCCGACCGCCAGTTGCAGTGACCCCCGCCGGACGGCAGTCAGTGTCGTGACGAATTCGGGCAGCGAGGTCACGAAAGCCGTCATCACGGCACCCACAAGCGAGGCTTGCAGCCCGAAGCGGCTGATGAACTGCCCGCCGATCTGTCCGATCGCCCAACCGCCAACCCCCATGACCGCAACCAGCGCCAGGAAAATAAGGGCAGGCCGCATGACCGAGGCGTCCGGATCGTTTTCGGCGTCGGGCTCATCGTGATGCGTGGCGCTGGTTTCGACGGCTTGCCACATCGGCAGGTTCCGGACGCTGGCCGACAGGCGCAGCCCGTAGATGTAGCCGGCCAGAATCAAAAGAGACACGGGGTGAACGGACCAGAAGGTCAGGTCAGGCCCAGCCAAAGCGCAAACTGGCAGCGCCAGAAGAATGATCAGGAGGATCGCCTGAAACAGGCTTTGCGGTTCAGCGGCAGCATGTTCGAGGTTCGCTTTCCCGTAAAGCATGTCCGCAATCGCCAGAAACAACGTCTGCGCGGCGATTCCGCCAACGGCGTTGGAAAAGGCGAAAGACGGCTCGCCCGACAGGGCTGCGTTCACCGAAACCACGACGCCCGCAAGCGATGTGGCCCCACCCAGGATAATGCCGCCGACCATCGCCTCGCCCATCGCTGTGCGGTCGGCGATCACGTCGGCCAGTCCCGTCGCCTTGATGGACGACAGGATGACGGCCCCTGCAGCCACCGCGAAGATCAGGATCAACAGGGTGAGTGAGAGGCCGCCGAAATCAAGCACGAAGCTTTAGCTTTTCACCGCGCGATAACCGGCGATCAGGATGCAGGCACCGACGAAGCCGACGATGAGTTGCGGAATCCAGCTTTCAGCGGCGTAGATGCCAAGCAATCCCAAGACAAAGTTCAGCACCGCAGCGCCCACGATGCCAAGAACGATATTCAGCAGAATACCCGTGTCTGCTTTCATGAAGCTGGAAGCGATCCAGCCTGCCAGGCCGCCGATGATCAGCGATCCGATAAATCCAAGTCCCATATGTTCCTCACAAATTTGTCAACTTGCTAGCCAACGTCACGAGGTTCCTCTTGGTTCCCATTTCCTTCTTCTACCCAGCGCGATTTCGTGGCCCAGAGGGATGAAATGATCAGAACACCCTGAATCGGAATGAACCCGACAAGAAAGAGTGACAGAACCGAGGCCCAGACGGGGAAGTTGAGGCTTTCGCTGAAGCTGCGGGCTATGGGCCAGATCAGGATAAAGCAAAGCGCCAGCAATACCGCATCCGCCATCACCAGCCCCCAGGCGGCGAACCAGCCCGGCCGTGCGCCCGCCGCGATGCGGCGGCGGGCGATCATGCGCGAGATGATCATGCGGTCGGGTTGCGGGGTAAAGGGGGGGGCTGCGGCGGGCTTTGCACGTCAGTCCCGCAGCAATTCGTTGATTCCGGTCTTGGACCGCGTGCGTTCGTCCACGCGCTTGACGATGACCGCGCAATAAAGGTTCACGTTGTTCTTGCTTGGCATCGAGCCCGAGACGACCACCGAATAGGGTGGCACTTCGCCATACATGACTTCGCCCGTTTCGCGGTCGACGATCTTGGTGGACTGGCCGATGTAGACGCCCATGCCAAGGACAGAGCCTTCGCGCACGATGCAGCCTTCGACGACTTCGGACCGTGCGCCGATAAAGCAGTTGTCTTCGATGATGGTGGGTCCGGCCTGCATCGGTTCGAGCACACCGCCGATGCCGACGCCGCCCGAGAGGTGGACGTTCTTGCCGATCTGCGCGCAGGACCCGACCGTCGCCCATGTGTCGACCATCGTGCCTTCATCAACGTAGGCGCCAAGGTTCACGAAGCTGGGCATCAGCACCACGCCGGGCGCGATGAAGGCCGATTTGCGGACGATGCAGTTGGGCACCGCGCGAAAGCCGCCCTCACGCCATTCGGCATCGCCCCAGCCTGCGAACTTGCTGTCGACCTTGTCCCACCAGCCGCCGCCCTGCGGGCCACCGGACTGCATTTCCATGTCCTTGATCCGGAACCCCAGCAGAACGGCCTTTTTCGCCCACTGGTTGACCTGCCAGTCGCCGTTGTCCTGCCGTTCGGCCACGCGCAACTTGCCGCTGTCGAGGGCGTTCAACGTATCCTCGATGGCTTCGCGGGTTTCGCCCCCTGTCGAGGGGGTGATCTGGTCGCGTGTCTCCCATGCGGATTCGATGGCGGTTTCAAGCTGGGCGTTGGACATGGGGGTCTCCGGTGTCAGGGTTCCGCCGGGTCATAGCGCCAAGCCTGCGCCGGTTCAACGCCACTTGATCGAACAGCCGATTGAAGGTGTCTGGTCTTCGGGGCCCTTGCCGGTCTCGGCCACCAGCTTCATCGCGTCGACCAGTTCCGGTACGCGGCCTTCGGGACCGTCACGGCCCTTGTCGTCGATGCGTCCGCGATACTGCAATTCACCATCCGCGTTGAAGCCGAAGAAATCCGGTGTGCAGACCGCTCCGAAGTCGCGCGCGACGCTTTGGTCGGCGTCGATCAGGTAGGGGCAGGTCAATCCATGCTTGGCCGCAAAGACTTTCATCCTGTCGGGTGCGTCTGCGGGATAAGCCTCCCAGTCGTTCGACATGATGCATGCGGTGCCGATGCCCATGCGTTCGACGGCATGCAGGTCGTCTGCCAGTCTGTCCGCGATTCCCGCGACATAGGGACAGTGGTTGCAGATAAAGGCGATGAGCAACCCGTTCTTTCCCATCAGGCTGGAGGTCGTGTGGTTGTCACCGAACGGTGTCTGCAACTCGAAGTCGGGGACGGAGGTGCCCAAGGTGGCCCCCGGTGTCTGTTCTGCCATTGTGCGTTCCTTTCGTGATTGCCACCCTAACGCGGATCAAGACGCTGCGGGTCCAATTGCCATCCCGTTCCTGACAGGACAGAGTACCATCATAGCGACATTTGTGCAGATTAACCCGTTCGGAGAACCCATGAAAGACGACCACCGCAAACATCCGCTGCGCGATTCGGGTCAGGACCGAAAGACGGCAAGGTCGATCCCGGACACGCCGCAGACGCGGTCGCCGTCCTATGCGCTGGCCTTCGCGGACGAAGAGTTTCTGTGCCGCGAGGAGTTGCGTCCGGTTCGCCTGCAACTGGAGCTGCTCAAGCCCGAAGTTTTCATGGACGAACAGAACGTGGTATCGACCATCGTGATGTTCGGTGGTGCACGAATTCCGGAACCGGCCAAGAAGGACACCGCCCGCACCCAAATGCTGGCCGACTTGTCGTCCTTCTACGCAGAGGCGCGGGCCTTCGCACGCCACGTCACCGAAGCGTCGATGCGCGACAGCAGCGGCACCGAGAACGTGATCGTCACCGGCGGCGGTCCGGGAGTGATGGAGGCGGGCAATCGCGGGGCTGCCGAGGTGGGTGGACGGTCGATCGGGCTGAACGTCGTCTTGCCGCACGAACAGGCTCCGAACGAATACGTCACGCCGGAGTTGTGTTTCAACTTCCACTACTTCGCGATCCGCAAGATGCACTTTCTCATGCGCGCGTCCGCCATTTGCGTCTTTCCCGGCGGGTTCGGCACCATGGACGAGATGTTCGAGGCACTGACGCTTATTCAAACCGGGCGGATGGAACGGGTGCCCTTCCTGCTGTTCGGTCGCGATTTCTGGAACAGGATCATCAACTGGGAGGCACTGGCGGACGCGGGCACGATCTCGACCGCGGATCTGGACCTGTTCGTCATGGTCGATACCGCAGCCGAGGCCATCGCGGCGATGAACGACTGGGATGGCGCGGGCAGCAAGCGACGCACGATCCCCGGCCGCTAGTCGCCGGTCGGGACTTCCAAAGCCTGCATCGGAGGGGCGGCCGGATCCTTGATCGCCCGGATCGCCGCCTTTGCCAGAAATAGCCCTGCCTCACCCACGGCTTCGGACAGGCTGAGGATGTCGGGGCGGAACAGGCGGATGAAGGGCACTGCCTCTTTCGTGAAGACGTCGACGTCCTGCCCGACGGTCATCCCGCGTTCTTCGACCGTGGTGACGACCGCAAGGGCTGCCGAAGTCGAGCCAACCACGATGCCGTCGATATCGGGATGCGCATCAAGGAAGGCGTGAAGCTGGGTTACGATCGTGTTTCCCGGACTGTCCGAGGTGATACCCTCGATCCGCACGTAGCTGGCGTCATTCGCGGCACAGGCGTCGGACACGCCTTTGGCCATGTGCTGGGCGTAGTGCTGCCGCATTGGCGGCGCCAGCAGCGCGATATGCCTGCGCCCCCGGTCGCAGAGTCGCTGGGTCGCGATTTCGCCGAACCGGGTGTTGTCGAAATCGTAGTATGAATGTTTCTCGGACCAGTTCGTGCGTCCGTGCGTGGCAAAGGGGAAGGACCGTTCCATCAGGTAGGCGATGCGGGGGTCTTCGGGTTCGATCTGGTTGAGGATGACGGCGTCGGCGCTGCCTGTCTCGACGATATAGCGGACCGGCTTCATCGGGTCTTCGTCCGGGAAGAACGGGGTGACGTTCAGATGAAACTGCGTGTCACGCAGGCCGCCTGCAACGGATGAGATAAGCCGCGCGGTGTGGTTCATGACGTCGTGTTCCGTGGACATGACAAGAGCGATGACGTTGGTCCGGCCCGTGCGCAGCCGCACGCCGGCGCGGTTCGGCACATAGCCGATTTCGCTGGCGATCTTGCGCACAAGGCGTTTGGTTTCGGCACCGATATCTGGCGCATCGTTCAAGGCGCGCGAGATCGTCGGGACCGCCAGCCCTGTCAATCCGGCAATCGTCTTGAGTGTCGGCTTGCCGCCCCGAGAGACGATTTCATCTGCCATGTTGTCCTCCCGATCGAATCGACCGAATCACAATCCATCGTCATTCAGGGGGGTTCCACCTGCTGTCAAACCCCTGATTCCGAAAGACACGAACGAAAGTTGCGTCGATAGCGCAAACATCGCACAAATCATTTCTTGCCAGACCTTTCTAAATCGATATAGGCTCCACTACAACGATTTAGAACCAGGGAGGAGAGAATCGTGAAACTTACCACAAAATTGCTCGCCGCGACCGCTATCTGCGGTGCGGGTGCCGCTTCGGCAACAGAACTCGAGGTCATGCATTGGTGGACGTCCGGCGGTGAAGCCAACGCCGTGTCCAAGTTCGCAGAGGCGTGGAATGCCGCTGGCAACACATGGGTCGACGGTGCCATCGCAGGCGGCGGTGACACCGCGCGTCCGATCATGGTGTCGCGCATCATCGGTGGCGATCCGCCCGCCGCGTTCCAGTTCAACCACGGACGGCAAGCCGAAGAGCTGGTCGAGGCCGGAATGATTCTCGACATCACCGACGTGTCCGAACAGGAAGGCTGGGCCGACATCATCACGCCGTCCTCGCTGCTGGACAGCTGCACCTACGACGGTCGTGTCTTCTGCGTGCCGGTCAACATCCATTCGTGGCAGTGGATGTGGCTGTCGAACGGCGCTTACGAGGCTGCTGGCGTCGACGTGCCGACCACCTGGACGGAATACGTCGAGACGGCCGGCGCGGTTCGTGAGGCCGGAATCGTTCCGCTGGCGATGGGCGGTCAGTCCTGGCAGCAGAACGGGTCCTTCGGTGTGATGGCGCTGGCGCTGGCCGGTCAGGAATCATGGCTTGCCGTGAACGAGGACAAGGATTCGGAAGTCGTCATGGGCCCCGAGTACACCCGCGTCTTCGAAGCCTTCGGCGCAGCGCGCGAGCTGTCGGACGGCCTGAACGTGCAGGACTGGAACCAGGCGACTGCCGCAGTGATCAACGATACTGCTGCAGCACAGATCATGGGTGACTGGGCGCAGGGCGAATTCGCGCTGGCCGGTGAAGTCGCCGGTGAAGACTATTCCTGCCTGCCGGGTCTGGGTGAAGTGGCCCTTCTCGACACGGGTGGCGATGCGTTCTTCTTCCCGGTGACGGGTGATCCGGAGATCGAGGCCGCGCAGAAAGAGCTTGCTGCCCTGATGCTGTCACCCGAAGTGCAGGTTTCGTTCAACTCGGCCAAGGGGTCTTTGCCCGTCCGTCCCGACGTTGACCTGACCACCGTGAACGAGTGCACCCAGAAAGGTCTGGACCTGCTGGCAGCGGGTTCAACCGTGCCGTCCGGCAACCAGCTTCTGTCGCCCGACACCACGACACAGCTGAACGACCTGATGACCGAGTTCTGGGAAACGCCGTCGATGACACCGGCTGAAGTGCAGGAACAGTACGCGGCGATCATCGCTGACGCCGACTAAGGCATAGCGCGAATGTCTTGAACGGGCCTCCTTGCCGGGGGCCCGTTCGCACCTAAGGGGAGGGGACCCATGTCAAGCAGTACAGATCCGGTCATCCGCAGTCGCGCGGGCCGGCGGCCGAACCGTCTATTCCGCAACGCGAACGCCAAGCTGGCGTCCTTGCCGATGATGTTCACTGCGATGATCGTCTTTCTGGGCGGGACCATCTGGACAATCGTCTATTCGTTCACTGACTCGGGGCTGTTGCCGCGGTTGCAGTGGGCGGGACTGCAGCAATACGAAAGGCTCTGGTCGTCGCGCAAATGGCTGGTGTCGATCGAGAACCTTGCGATTTACGGGGTCTTGTCCCTGATTCTGACGCTGGTTATCGCCTTCGTCCTTGCCGCCCTTCTGGACCGCAAGATCCGGGGAGAAGATGTCTTTCGCTCGATCTTTCTCTATCCCTTTGCCCTGTCGTTCATCGTGACGGGGCTGGTCTGGCAGTGGATCCTGAACCCGCAGTTCGGGTTGCAGAACGTCGTGCGTGATATGGGCTGGACGGGTTTCACCTTCGACCCTCTTAACAATCCAGAGATCGTTTTGTACGGCCTGCTGATCGCCGGGCTGTGGCAGGGCACCGGGTTGATCATGTGCATCATGCTGGCCGGTCTGCGCGGCATCGATGAAGATATCTGGAAGGCCGCCCGCGTGGACGGCATCGGCACGGTCAAGACCTATATCGTCGTCATCATTCCGATGATGCGCCCGGTATTCGTCACCTCGCTGGTGCTGATCGGTTCGGGGATCGTGAAGCTCTACGACCTTGTCGTGGCCCAGACCTCGGGCGGACCCGGCATCAGTTCGGAGGTTCCCGCCAAATACGTCATGACCGCCATGTTCGGCGGCCAGAATCTGGGTCAGGGCTTTGCCGCTTCGACCATGATGATGCTCAGCGTCATCATCATCCTGATCCCTTGGGCCTATCTCGAATTCGGAGGACGCAAGCGTGGCTGACGTCGGAATACTCGCAACAACCAAGGCTGCCGAGCAGGTGGCGCCGCGGGCGCTTGCCGGTCCATCCGGACCGCGCCCCAAGCGGCGCTTCAGCCGGGGCAACATCATCGTCTACGGCACGCTGTTTATCGTGGCTCTCTACTATGCGCTGCCGCTTTACGTGATGATCGTGACATCGCTGAAAGGCATGCCGGAAATCCAGATGGGCAATATCTTTGCCCCGCCGATGGAAATCACCTTCGAGCCTTGGGTCAAGGCGTGGTCAGAGGCTTGCACGGGCATCAACTGTGACGGTCTGAGCCGCGGTTTCTGGAACTCGGTCAATATCCTGATCCCGTCCCTGATCATCTCGATCGCGATCGCGTCGATCAATGGTTACGCCCTGTCGATGTGGAAGTTCAAAGGTTCGGAAGTCTTCTTTTCCATCCTGATGATCGGTGCCTTCATCCCCTACCAGGTCATGCTCTATCCGATCGTGATCATGCTGCGCGAGGTGGGGCTTTACGGATCGCTGTCCGGTCTGGTGCTGGTCCATGTCGCCTTTGGTATGCCGATCAACACGCTGCTGTTCCGCAACTACTTTGCGTCGATCCCGGAAGAGCTGTTCAAGGCGGCCCGCGTCGACGGTGCCGGTTTCTGGTCGATCTTCTTCCGGATCATCATGCCCATGTCGCTGCCGATCTTCGTGGTGGCCCTGATCATTCAGGTCACCGGCATCTGGAACGACTTTCTCTTCGGGGTGACCTATATTTCCTCGCCTGACCGGTATCCGATGACGGTGCAGCTGAACAACATCGTCAACTCGGTGCAGGGCGTGAAAGAATACAATGTCAACATGGCCGCCACATTGCTGACCGGTCTCGTCCCTCTCGTCATTTACTTCGTCTCGGGCAAACTCTTCGTCCGGGGCATCGCAGCAGGAGCCGTCAAAGGATGATCAATTCCGTTGAAATCAAGAACCTCGATCTGGAATTTGGCGCGGTCAAGGTCCTGCAGGATCTGAACCTCGACATCCACAAGGGTGAGTTTCTGGTCCTTCTCGGCTCGTCCGGCTGTGGCAAGTCCACCTTGCTGAACTGCATCGCGGGCCTGCTGGACGTGTCTGATGGCCAGATCTGGATCGAAGGCAAGAACGTCACATGGGAGGCCCCGTCGGACCGCGGCATCGGCATGGTGTTCCAAAGCTATGCGCTTTATCCCCAGATGACCGTGAAGGGGAACCTGAGCTTCGGCCTCAAGAACGCCAAGATGCCGAAGGCCGAGATCGAAAAACGCGTGCAGCGCGCCGCCGATGTCCTGCAAATCCATCCGCTGCTGGACCGCAAGCCCGGCGCGCTGTCGGGCGGTCAACGCCAGCGGGTTGCGATCGGTCGGGCGCTGGTGCGCGACGTGGACGTCTTTCTTTTCGATGAACCGCTGTCGAACCTCGATGCCAAGCTGCGGGCCGATCTGCGGGTCGAACTCAAACGCCTGCATCAGCAGCTTGAGAACACCATGATCTACGTGACGCACGACCAGATCGAAGCCATGACGCTGGCCGACCGCATTGCTATCATGAAGGGCGGCAGCATCATGCAGCTTGGCAGCCCGGACGAGATCTATAATCGTCCCCAGAACCTCTATGTCGCGGATTTCATCGGGTCTCCTTCGATGAATTTCATCGAGGGCGACTTTGACGGTGCCAGTTTCAAGTCGGGCGACATGAACATGGAGATGGTCGGCTATTCCTACGCAGGGTCCACGCCGGATGCATGCAAGGCGACCATCGGGATCCGTCCCGAACACGTGATCACGGGCGAACTGGCTGCCGGTGCGCCGCAAAAGTTCACGACAATGGTCGACCTGGTCGAGCCGATGGGGTCGGATACGCTTGTCTACGCAACGCTTGACGGCAAGATGTTCCGCATCCGCATGGACGGTCAGGCCAAGGTCGCGCCCGGCCAGAGCCTTCCGATCGGTATCGACCCGTCTCGCGCTTCGCTGTTCGACACCAAGACCGAACGGCGCCTTTGATACGATACGCCCCGGCGACGTGCCGGGGCCTCACCCCCAAGGCTATCATGACAAATCTACACGGAAATTGGTCCCTCGCGGACGCTGATGGCGACCACGCCTGCATCCTGACGCTGCCCGGAGACGGGGTCACTGCGTTGCATGCCGCTGGTCTGATTCCTGACCCTTACTGGGGCCGCAACGAATATGACCTGCGCTGGATCAGCGAGAGGGACTGGGTCGCGCGGCGGACCGTCGAACTTGATGACACCGCCGTCGATCTGGTGCTCGACCGCGTCGACACAGTCGCGACTGTCCGTGTGAACGGTCAGGTCGTGCTGAACCCGCGCAACGCCTTCCGTGGCTATCGCGTGTCCTTGGCCGGTGTGGCGCAGGTCGGTGCGAACGAAATCGAGATCGTCTTCCATTCGCCCGTCGTCGAGGGGAAGCGTCTTTACGAGGCGCATCCCTTTCCGATCCCGTGGTCAAAGAACTGCCCGATTCCCTATGGCAATTTCCTACGCAAACCGGCCTGTGACTTTGGCTGGGACTGGAACATCGCGCTGGCCCCTTTCGGCGTGTATGGCGACATGCGGATCGAACCCGCAGGTGTGCCCCGGATCGACAGCGTGTTGGTGCATCAGGACCATGCCGACGGCGTAACGCTGACCGTGACCGTCGATGTGAAGAAACACGATGACGTCGTGACCGCCGCTTTCGCGGGTGTCACCGCCACGGCGCAGCCGGTTGATGGGCGCTGCGTGTTCGAAATTGCCGCGGACGATTTGTCGCTGTGGTGGCCCGCCGGACACGGCGACCAGCTGCTTCATGGGCTGACCGTCACCGCAGGCGCGGCGACGAAGACCCTTCAGATCGGGTTGCGCCAGATAGAACTGGTGACGGAAGCCGACGACGGGGGGCTGGGCTTCAAGGTCCGGGTGAATGGCAAGGACATCTGGTGCAAGGGGGCCAACTGGATTCCCGCAGATGCGCTGCCGGGGCGGATCACCGACGACAAGACCCGCGCCCTGCTACAGTCCGCGCGGGATGCGAACATGAACATGATCCGCGTCTGGGGCGGCGGCCGGTATGAGCCGGACAGCTTCTTTGCCGCGTGTGACGAACTTGGCCTGCTGGTGTGGCAAGACTTCATGTTCGCCTGCAACCTCTACCCCTCGGACCCTGCCTATCTGGCCGAGGTCAGCGCCGAGGTCAGCGAGAACGTGAGGCGCATCCAGCACCATGCGAGCCTTGCGCTGTGGTGCGGTGACAACGAACTTGTCGGAGCACTGACATGGTATGACGTCAGCCGCGCGGACCGCGACCGTTATCTGGTGAACTACGACCGGCTGAACCGAACGATCGAGCAGACTCTGCGCGAGGTCGACCCTCAGGCGATCTGGTGGCCCTCCAGCCCCAGTGCAGGGCCGCTGAACTTTGGCGACGCATGGCACGACGACGGATCGGGCGACATGCACTTCTGGTCCGTCTGGCACGAGAACCGCGAGTTCGCGCACTACCGTGACGTGACACCGCGCTTCTGCTCGGAGTTTGGCTTTCAAAGCTATCCGTCGCGCTCTGTCATCGACACATTTTGCCCTACCAACCGTCAGAACATCGCCGACCCCATCTTCGAGAGCCATCAGAAGAACGAGGGCGGGAACGAACGCATCGCGGGCACGATGTTCCGCTACTTTCGCTGGCCCGAACGGTTCGACGATTTCGTCTATGTCAGCCAGGTGCAGCACGGTCTGGCCATGCGCACCGCCGTCACCCATTGGCGGGCGCACGCGCCGCACAGCATGGGCGCGCTTTATTGGCAGTTGAACGACACATGGCCCGTCTGCTCTTGGGCGTCGCTGGACTATGGTGGCGGCTGGAAGCTGCTGCACCACATGGCGCGGGACTTTTTCGCGCCGGTCATGGTGACGGCGGTGCCGCAGGACGACGGCAGCGTCACGCTGATGGCGCATGACGACCGTGGTGACGGCAGCCTGACTGTGACGGCCCGCGCTGTTGCAATGGACGGTAGGCTGACGATGCTCTGCGAAAAGACTGTGACGGTCGGCGTGGACGCCACAGCGGTAGCTGATGTGACCATCCCCGACGGTGCCATGCTCGTCATCGACTGGACCGGCGCGGGCGAGGGGCGCGAGGTCCATGCTCCGCGGCCCTACAAGACCTACGATCTGCCCGAAGCTGCCCTGAAACTCGAAGCCACCCAAGACGGCGATGCTTGGCAACTGGTCGTTTCTGCCCAGGCCCTTGCGCTTTTCGTCGCCATCGAAGCGGATCAGCCGGGACAGTTCTCGGCCAACGCTTTCGACATGCTGCCGGGTGAGACGCGAACGATCACTTTCACGCCGTCCGACCCGGCAGCGACACCCACTTTCACCCTGCGCGATCTCGCGTCAGCGACACAATCCTGAGGAGAACCAGATGACTACGCATGCTTACCAGCTTTACTGCTCCCGCAAGTTTCCGCCCCTTGGCGACACGCTCAAGATGCTATCCGAGGCGGGGTTCACCGCCGTCGAAGGCTACGGCGGTCTTCTGGAAGACGCCGAGGCTCTCAAATCCGGTCTCAAGGACAGCGGACTGCACATGGTCAGCTGCCACGTCGGACTGGACCAGATGGAAACCAAGGCCGACATGGTCATGGGGCTGGCCCGTGACCTGAACATCCGGCACATCTATGTGCCCTTCGTCATGCCCGACGATCGCCCGACCGACGCGGCAGGCTGGCGCGCCTTTGCCACTCGCGTCGCCAAGGCCGGCCAGCCGGTGCGGGATGCGGGCCTGACATTCGGATGGCACAACCACGCATTCGAACTCGACAAGCTCGACACCGGTGAAACCCCGCTCGACATCTTCGCGGCGACCGATGGTGTGACGCTCGAACTGGACCTGGGCTGGGTGGCCCGCGCGGGCGAGGACCCTGCCGCATGGATCGAAAAGCACGCAGGCAAGATCACGTCCGCGCATATCAAGGACGTGGCCCCCGAGGGCCAGAACGTCGATGAAGATGGCTGGGCCGATGTTGGCCACGGCACGCTGGACTGGCCCGCGATCACCAAGGCGCTGACGGCGGCGGGCGTGGAGCTTTACGTGACCGAGCATGACAATCCGGCAGACCACAAGCGTTTTGCAACGCGCAGCCTGTCCACCATGAAAACGTTCTAAGGGAGTCAGCAGAATGGAAAAGATCGGCGTCGGCATCATCGGATGCGGCAACATATCAGAGGCCTACCTGCGCCTTGCTCCCTCGTTCAAGGCGCTCGAGGTGCGGGCCGTCGCGGATATCAACATGGACGCCGCCAAGGCGCGGGCGGCTCAGTTCGGCGTGCGTGCCGAAACGGTGGATGACCTTCTGGCGGCCAGCGACATCGACGTGATCGTCAACCTGACGATCCCGGCGGCTCATTTCGAGCTGTCCAGGCGTATTCTCGAGGCAGGCAAGCACGCCTATTCCGAAAAGCCCTTTGTCCTGACGCTGGAAGAGGCGGAAACGCTGCGCGCACTGGCGGACGAAAAGGGTCTGCGTGTGGGCTCTGCCCCCGATACCTTCCTTGGCGGGGCGCACCAGCAGGCGCGTGCGATCATCGACGATGGGGCCATCGGTCGTGTCATCGGGGGCACCTGCCACGTGATGAACCACGGGATGGAGCATTGGCACCCGAACCCCGACTTCTTCTATCAACCGGGTGCTGGCCCTGTGCTGGACCTTGGGCCCTACTACGTCACGAACCTGATCCAGCTGATCGGGCCGGTGAAAACGGTCGCCGCGATGACCTCGGCCACTTTCCCCGAACGCACAATCGCCAACGGTGCGCGCGAGGGCGAGACGGTGCCGGTCGACACGCCGACGAACATCCACGCCCTTCTAGAATTCGAGAACGGTGCCATCGTGACCCTGGGGTCAAGCTGGGACGTGCACGCGCACGAGCATAACAACATGGAGCTTTACGGTGCGGATGGCTCGCTGAAGGTGCCCGACCCCAACTTCTTCAACGGACAGCTCGGGCAGTCCGGTGCCGAGGCCGAGTTTGCAGATGTGGCGGCTTGGGATCATCCCTTCGGTGTGGTCAATCAGGACAAGGACCGCGCCAATTATCGTTGCGCGGGTCTTGCGGACATGGCGACAGCCATTGCCGAAGGTCGCCCGCACCGGTGTTCGCTGGAACTCGCGACCCACGCGGTCGAGGTGATGACGACGATCCTGCGCGCGGGGCAAGAGCGCCGCTTCATCGACATGACCACCACCTGCGAGCGGCCCGCACCGCTGTCCCCGCAGGATGCGCGGGCGCTTCTGGCCTAAAGTCCCGCTTCGGCAGCGATCTGGGCGCGGCTCTTGCGGCTGCGCTCGGTCGTGGACTTGAGCTGCCCGCATGCGGCCATGATATCTTCGCCGCGCGGCGTGCGGATCGGGCTGGCGTAGCCGGCCTGCATCAGAATCGTCGCGAAGGCGCGGATACGGTTGTTCGACGACCGCTTGTAGGGCGCGCCGGGCCATTCGTTGAAGGGGATCAGGTTCACCTTGGCGGGGATGCCGTCCAGCAGCTTCACGAGCCGGTGCGCATCGGCGTCCGTATCGTTCACACCGTCCAGCATCACGTATTCAAAGGTGATCCGCTCTGAATTCGTGGCCTTGGGATAGGCCTTCAGCGCCTCGAGCAGCGTCTCGATGTTCCAGCGCTTGTTGATTGGCACCAGCGTGTCGCGCACCTCGTCGGTCGTGGCGTGAAAGGACACGGCCAGCAGGCAGCCGATTTCCTGCGCGGTGCGCGCGATTTCCGGCACGACACCGGATGTGGACAGCGTAATCCGGCGGCGGCCCAAGGCGATGCCTTCACCATCCATCGCGATCTGCATCGCGTCGCGGACGTTCTCGAAGTTGTAAAGCGGTTCACCCATGCCCATCAGCACGATGTTCGACAACAGGCGCGGGCCGGCATCGCCGGTGCCTGTGCCGGGCGCGGGCCAGGCGTCCAGATCGTCGCGGGCCAGCATGACCTGCCCGATGATTTCCCCGGCGGTCAGGTTGCGCACCAGTTTCTGGGTGCCCGTGTGGCAGAACGAACAGGTCAGCGTGCAGCCGACCTGGCTCGAGATGCAAAGCGTGCCACGATCGGTCTCGGGGATATAGACCACCTCGACCTCGTGACCGCCTGCTATCCGCACCAGATACTTGCGCGTGCCATCGTCGGACACTTGCCGCGTCACCACTTCGGGAAGGGCGATCACGAAGTTCTCGGCCAGCATGGCGCGATAGTCCTTGGACAGATTCGTCATGACGGCGAAATCGCGCACACCCCAGTGATAGACCCACTGCCAAAGCTGCCCGACGCGCATCTTGGCCTGCTTTTCGGGCGTGCCTGCCGCGATCAGAGCCTCGCGCAATTGGTCGCGCGTCATTCCGACAAGGTTCGGCAGCCCTTCCGGCGCCTTGCGCGGAATGGTCAGCATGTCCTGCGTGATCGGGGCCTTGGCCGTCATGTCGTCACCTCACCTGTGGATTGCGCTTCATATAAGCGAAAAGGGCCGTTTTCCAATGGAAAACAGCCCACTCATCATCTTGCCGGCAAATATCCCCGCCGGAGGCATCCCGGCCGGTCAGCTTGTGCAGCGGCTCTGTGCTTCTTCGACAGCCGCCGTGAACCCCAGCAACGAAAACGTATCGGTGGTGATGTTCCCGCGGCCGGACCTGCCCTGCAACTGTGCGTCGGCTCCGCGCTTGAGAGCCGCGACGATCCGCTGGTCGTCTTCGGGCGTTGCAGGCCACGCCCATTCACCTTCGGTGAAAAGCTCGTAGGTCGTGCCGCCGACCGTCATGTCGACAGTGGAACCGGATGCAAAGGGATAGCCGCCGGTAAAGGCGAGCTGACCGTTCACACCGGCGTTGGGCCGGTAGAACACGAACAGCAGGATATCGCCGCGACGGCCTTCGGTCGGGGTGCCTTCACTGTCCGTCAGCTGCGTTTCCTTGGGCGCCGAGACGCCCCAGCATTCAGTGGGATCATCCTCGACGAAAACGCTCCAGTCCGTGTCACCGGCGACAAGGTTGTCGCTGGTTTCCTGAGCGGAGGCAGTTCCTGCAGTAAGCGTTGCGGCAAAAAGGGCGGTTGCGCCCAACAGTGTCTTCATCATCAATTATACAGCCTCCAAGCTGTCCTTGCCTCTAGCGCCCTTAACACAAGCACCATGTTTTGACCGTACCATTTCGTCTGGCAAGTCCGGTTTCAACTCGATAGCCATAGTGCTAGCAAGAAAACGCCCACAGGGGAAAGCCCCCAAGGCGCTCACTTATCTGTGGGCCGGGCGCGATCCGGAGGACCATCATGCCAGCAGCCGAACCCCTTGTCGAAATCTGGCGTGGCGACCTGCTCGAGTCGCTTCATCTGGGGCATGCGGTGATCGCGGACGAGACTGGACAAATCGTCGAAAGCTGGGGCGATCCCTCTGCCATTGTCTATCCCCGGTCGTCGGCCAAGATGCTGCAGGCCTTGCCCTTGGTCGAAAGCGGGGCCGCACGCGCGCACGGGCTGACGGACGAACAACTGGCGCTGGCCTGCGCGTCGCATCAGGGTGCGGCGATCCACACCGACCGTGTGGACCGCTGGCTGACGGACCTCGGCCTGACGCAGGACGCATTCCGGTGTGGCCCGCAGGCCCCGCGCGACAAAGACGCGCTGGACGCGATGATCCGGGCCGGCGACACCCCCTGCCGCATCCACAACAACTGTTCCGGCAAGCATGCGGGCTTTCTCACGCTCAACCGGCATCTGGGTGGGGGTGACGACTATCACGCGGTCGATCATCCGGTGCAAAAGGCCGGTCGCGCCGTGATGGAGGACCTCGTGGGCGAGGAAAGCGCGGGCTGGGGCATCGACGGCTGTTCGGCGCCCAACTTCGCCTTCTCTCTGGCGGGAATGGCGGGCGCCATGGCGCGGATGGCGGCCATGCACGGCCAGTCCGGCACCCGCCCCGAAGCGGTAACACGACTTGTTGACGCGACGATCGCCTATCCCGAACTGGTCGCCGGAGAAGGCCGCGCCTGCACCAACCTGATGCGCGCCTGCAAGGGCAGGGCGTCGCTCAAGACAGGGGCCGAGGGCTATTTCATTGCCATTTTGCCGGACCTGAAGATGGGAATCGCACTGAAATGTGCCGACGGCACGACCCGCGCGGCAGAATGCATGATCGCCAGCCTGCTGGTGCGCCTTGGCGTGCTGGACAGGGAAGACCCTGTCGCAAAGCAGTATCGCAACCCTGCCATTCTCAACTTTGCCGGGCTGCACACCGGCGAAATCCGCCCCTCCGCCGCGATCGCCTGAAGGACAGACCATGCCGTTCACAGTTGCCACCTGGAACATCAACTCGGTCCGCCTGCGCGAAGGGCTCGTCGCACGGCTGATGCAAGAGGAAATGCCGGACGTTCTGTGCCTGCAGGAATGCAAAAGCCCGGTCGACAAGATCCCGCTCGCGCAGTTTCAGGCGCTGGGCTATCACCACATGGTCGCGCGGGGGCAAAAGGGCTACAACGGCGTGGCCATCCTTTCCAAGCTGCCGATCAAAGAGGTGGGGGCTGCCGATTACGCCAGCCTTGGACACGCGCGGCATATCGCGGGGCGGCTGGAGAACGGTGTGACGATCCACAATTTCTATGTGCCCGCAGGTGGCGACAAGCCCAACCGCGCCATCAACGACAAGTTCGGACAAAAGCTGGATTACCTGACCGAGATGCGCGATGCCTTTCATGGCGAAAAGCCGGAAAAGGCGATCCTTGTCGGTGATCTGAACATCGCACCGCGCGAAGACGATGTCTGGGACCACAAGAAACTGCTGAAGATCGTCAGCCATACGCCCGTTGAGGTCGAGCATCTGGCGCAGGCACAGGATGCGGGCAAATGGGTCGATGTGACCCGTCAGGATATTCCTCAGGGCAACCTTTACAGCTGGTGGTCCTACCGCAGTCCGGACTGGGATACAGCTGACAAGGGTCGCCGGTTGGATCACGTCTGGGCCACACCGGACATCTCGGCTGCTGCCCACAACAGCCGCATCCTGCGCGAGGTGCGCGGGTGGGAACAGCCCAGCGACCACGCGCCGGTGTTCGCGACCTTCGACCTTTGAGGGTCGTCAAAGGATAGCCCTGCAGCGCAGTTCGGCACCCTTGCCCCTTGGCCTTTGCCATTACAAGGCACATATAAGCGGCAACCTTATGACGCAGGAGAAAACCATGATCGAACTCGGCGGCAGCAGCACCCCCGCAGCGGACGACAGCCTTATCACCGACGGTGGTGACGCCACCTTCATGACCGACGTGGTCGAAGTGTCCCAAACCGTTCCGGTGATCGTGGATTTCTGGGCCACGTGGTGCGGTCCGTGCAAGACCCTCGGCCCTGCGCTGGAGGCGGCGGTGACCAAGCTTGGCGGCAAGGTCAAGTTGGTCAAGATCGACGTCGACAAGAACCCCGGTATTGCGGGCCAGTTGCAGATCCAGTCCCTGCCTACCGTTTATGCATTCTGGCAGGGCCAGCCGATCGACGGCTTCCAGGGTGCCCTTCCCCCCTCCGATATCGACAAGTTTATGCAGAAACTGGTCGATCAGGCCGGTGGGGAAGAGGACAACGGCCTTGCGGATGCCATCGCAGCGGCGCAGGCAATGCTGGACGAGGGCGCTGCGACGGACGCGGCAGAAACCTTTGCCGCGATCCTGCAGGAGGACCCCAACTCGGCGCAAGCCTATGCAGGCCTTGTGAAAGCGCATCTGGCGATGGACGACATCGATCAGGCCGAGGCGATCCTGAACGGGGCACCGGCCGAGATTTCGACGGACCCCGCGCTCGAGGCCGTGGCAGCACAGATCGCGCTGGCGAAAGAGGGCGCAAAGGCCGGTCCGATCCCCGAACTGCAACAGCAGGTCGACGCCAACCCCGCCGACCATCAGGCGCGATTCGAGCTTGCCACGGCGCAGCACGCCAAGGGTCAGACACAAGAGGCGGTGGACAACCTGCTGGAGATTTTCAAGCATGACCGCGAGTGGAATGACGGCGCCGCAAAAACCCAGCTTTTCAAGATCTTCGATGCGCTTGATGCAAAGGATCCGATAGCGCTGAACGGTCGCAGGAAACTGTCCTCACTTATATTTGCCTGACGGTATCTGCGGGCTAACTGGCAGTCATGACAGTAGCCACCGATCTTCCCGATACGATCCCCGTCTTTCCGCTTCCGGGCGCGCTTCTTTTGCCGCGCGCCCGGCTGCCTTTGCACATCTTCGAGCCACGCTATCTGCAGATGCTCGAGGACTGCATGAAGACCGAACACCGGCTGATCGGGATGGTGCAGCCTGCGGGCGGGCCAGCCAAATCGGACAAGTTGCACAGCATCGGCTGCTCGGGTCGCCTGACCGCCTTTTCCGAGACGGAAGACGGGCGTTACATGATCACCCTGTCAGGCAAGTCCCGCTTCCGGATCCAGAACGAAATGGACGGCTTCACGCCCTATCGCCGGTGCAAGGTGAAATGGGACGGCTTCGACCGCGACCTTGGCCCGGACGAGACTGATCCCGCGTTCAAGCGCGAGCCTTTCATGGCGCTGCTGGGGCGTTACTTCGAGAATGAGGCGCTCAAGACGGACTGGGAATCGCTGGGCGAGGCGGATGACGAATTGCTGATCAATTCGCTGTCGATGCTGTGTCCTTTTGCACCCGAAGACAAGCAGGCGCTGCTCGAGGCACCTTCGTTGTCCACCCGTCGCGAGACGCTTGTGATGTTGATCGAATTTGCGCTACGCGGGGATGACGGCAGGGACATGATGCAGTGACCGAAGACGTATTCGACCGAAAGATGCTCGAGGCTCTGGTTTGCCCGCAGACGCGCGGCACGCTGAGATACGACGCGGAGGCGCAGGAACTGCTGTCGAAATCGGCGAACCTGGCCTACCCGATCCGCGACGGTATCCCCGTGATGCTGGTGGACGAGGCGCGGACGCTCGACTAGCGCATCAGCCGCGGTAAATCGCCATTCAGTCCCGCCGCTTCACGGATGAAGCGACGACGCAGCGCCGGTGCGGCATTGACCATCCCCATGCCGATGTCACGGGCCGCGCGCAGTAGCGGATTGTCATTCGAAAACAGCCGGTTGAACGTATCCGTCGCGGCGGCCAGCATGGTGGTGTCAAAACGCCGCCAGCGCTGGTAGCGATTAAGAACGGCTGCTGATCCAAGGTCCTCGCCCCGCGATTTTGCGTCTTCCAGCACCTCGGCCAGTGCCGCCACATCACGCAGGCCCGCATTCAGGCCCTGACCGGCGATGGGGTGGACGCCGTGGGCGGCGTCTCCGACAAGTGCGACACGATCCGCCACGAAACTGTGCGCAACAGACAGGCCCAGCGGATAGGTGAACCGTTTGCCGGTCAGGGAAATCTCGCCCAGAAAGCTGCCAAAGGCAGGGCGAAGAGCATCCAGAAACCCCTCGTCGTCAAGTGCCGCGACGGTCTCGGCGCGGTCGGCTTTTTCGCTCCAGACGATGGAAGACCGGTTGCCGGTCAGCGGCAGGATCGCCAAAGGCCCGCCCGGCATGAAGAACTGGTGGGCGATGCCGTCGTGCGGCTTTTCGTGGGCGACGGCACAGACCAGCGCTGTTTGCCCATATCCCCATTTCATCCGCTTGATACCCGCGCGCTCTGCGGTGCCGCTGGTGCGGCCATCGCAACCGATCAGCAGCCGGCCCGTCACGTCACTGCCGGTATCGAGCGTCACGGTGACGCTCGCCGGTCCGACTGTCTGGGACAGCACGCGGACGCCTGACAGTTGGGTGATCCTGTTCTCGGCCGCAACCGCGTCGAGAAAGGCGCGGCGCAGGTGGCGGTCTTCCACCAGATGCCCCATCGGGCCTTCCTCGATTTCGCGGTGATCGAAGTGCAGGACCCAGGGGCTGGGGCCTTCGCCCGCGCGTCCGTCGGTGACCTTGATGTCCAGCATCGGCTGCGCGTTATCGGCGACCGCATCCCAAAGCTTCAGCGCCTTCAAAAGCCGCACCGACCCCAAAGACAGCGCATAGGAACGTCCGTCGAAATCGGGGATCTTGCGGTCGGCCAGCGGTAAGGCATCGATCATGGTGACCGAGAATCCGGCCCGTGCCGTGGCGAGGGCGAGGGCGTGGCCGTTCAGCCCGCCGCCGACGATAATGATATCACTGTCCATGCTTTTCAATATGTGGGTCTGGCGCAGATTGTCCATGCGGCACCGCACCGCTAGCGTGGCGCAAAAGCAGGAGTTTGCAATGGATCAGTGGCGGTGGATGACAGCAGAGGCGCTGGGGGCGGGAATCGCGACGGGTGACATCGACCCTTTGGCGCTGACCGAAACCTTCCTTGCGGCGATCGAGGCGCACGAGCACCGCGACAGCATCTATGCCCGTGTCACGCCGGACCGTGCGCGAACAGAAGCGCGTGAAGCATCCGAGCGGGCGGCAAGCGGATTGCGGCGGGGGCCGCTGGATGGTGTGCCGGTCAGTTGGAAAGACCTGTTCGATACGGCTGGGGTCGGCACCGAGGCTGGCACGGCCCTGATGGCGGGCCGTGTGCCAAGCCATGATGCCGCCGTGCTGCAGACCGCCACGGCTGCGGGCCTTGTCTGTCTGGGCAAGACCCACATGTCCGAAATCGCGTTCTCGGGCCTAGGCCTGAACCCCGTTACCGCGACGCCGCCGAACCGCAATGATCCCGAGGCCGTGCCCGGAGGCTCTACCTCGGGCGGGGCTGTCTCGGTGGCTTTCGGGCTGGCCGCTGCGGCCATCGGGTCGGATACCGGCGGTTCGGTGCGGATTCCCTCGGCGTGGAACGATCTGGTGGGTTACAAACCGACGCACGGGCGGTTGCCGCTGACGGGCGTGGTACCTCTTTGTGAAACCTTCGACACCATCGGTCCGCTCTGCCGGTCCGTTGCCGATGCGGCTTTGATTACCGCAGCACTGGAAGGATCGAAAACGCCCGACCTGCGGGGTGCTGATCTGAACGGGCGTCATTTCGCCATCCTTGAAACCGTCGTTCTGGACGAGCTGCGCGACGCACCGAAGGTGGCCTTTCAAGATGCGGTCAAGCGGCTTCGGATGGCGGGGGCCACCATCAGCCGGATCGCATTGCCCGAGGTGGCGGAAGCCTTCGGGTTCGCGGGTCCGCTTTACACCGCCGACGCCTATGCCTGGTGGAAGGACAGGGTCGAAGCCGCCCCGGACAGGATGTTTCCGCAAATCCTTGAACGCGTGCGCAGCGGGCGGGACGTGGCGGCGCATGACTACCTGCGGCACTGGATGCGCCTGCGCGAAATCAGGGCAGCGGTCGCGGCCAAAACCGCCCATCTTGATGCCCTGATCATGCCTGCCGCACCGATGCTGCCGCCGGACCGGGCACGGCTGCTGACCGACGACGCCTATTACAAGACCGAAAACCTGCTGGCCCTGCGCAACACCCGGGTCGCCAACCTGCTGGGGACCTGTTCGATCAGCCTGCCGTCAGGGGTGCCGTCCTGCGGGATCCTGCTGAACGGCACTGCGGGAGGTGACGATGCGCTCTTGCGCCTTGCCTCTGCTGCCGAACGGGCCTTGGCCTAAAAGACACAACCCAACGCAGCGCCCCTTTAAATCGCGGCACAATCTGGACAGCAGGGTGGTGCTGTGGCTAACTTGTACCCAATGCGGGGCGTCAATGATCTCGCAAATTGAGGCAGTTATGGTTTTTCCCGAGCGGTTTTCGACCCTCCCGGTCCCGACGTGGCCCCGCTTGCGTGGGCTTCTTGACGGTGTAGAGCCGGGTGGCGCGGTCATAAACATGACGATCGGCGAGCCGCAGCACGCGTTTCCCACCTTCGTGCCGGATATCCTGAACCGCGAAATGGCGAACTTTTCGCGCTATCCGAACAACAATGGTGACGATGTGCTGTTGCAGTCCATCGCGGACTTTTTGGCCCGTCGCTATGGTGTCGATCAGCCGGTGGACCGGATCATGGCGCTGAACGGCACGCGCGAAGGGCTTTACAATGCGTCGATGGCGGTCTGCCCCGAGCGCAAGAACGGCAAGACGCCGATCATCCTGACGCCCAATCCGTTCTATCAGGTCTACGCCGTCGCGGCGCTTTCTGTCGCCGCCGAACCCTACTACGTGAATGCCACCAGCGAGACAGGGCATCTGCCCGACTTCGCAGGGCTGCCGCAGGAGGTGTTAGACCGCACTGCCATCGCCTACATCTGTTCGCCTGCCAACCCGCAGGGTGCGGTCGCCGACGAGGCTTACTGGCAGGCGCTGATCGCGTTGGCCGAAAAGCATGACTTCATGATCTTCGCTGACGAGTGCTATTCCGAGATCTACCGCGAAACCCCGCCGCCGGGGGCCTTGCAGGTCGCACATCAGATGGGCGCCGACCCCGAGCGTGTGCTGGTGTTCCATTCGCTATCCAAGCGGTCGAACCTTGCGGGGCTGCGGTCAGGCTTTTGCGCGGGTGGTCCCGAGACCATGAGGCGCATCCGTGCGTTGCGGGCCTTTGCCGGTGCGCCTGTGCCCGGCCCGATTCAAGCGGTCAGCGCCGCAGTCTGGGATGACGAAGACCACGTGATTGCCAGCCGCGACCTTTACCGCGCGAAATACGATGTGGCTGACGAGGTGATGGGAAATATGCCCGGATACCGGTCGCCGCAGGCCGGGTTCTTCCTGTGGCTGCCCTGCACGGACGGTGAAGCGACCGCGCAGCGCATCTGGACCACGACCGGCGTGCGCACCCTGCCGGGGGCCTACCTGTCGCACGACACACGTGCCGGAAACCCCGGCCGCGATTACATCCGGGTGGCCCTTGTCGCCCCGAAAGAAGACGTAGCCCGTGGATTGACCCTGATCCGCGACTGCATCCACCACTGAGGACTCCCCATGGCCAGCTACCAGAGCAGACACCGCGACCCTCTCCTTGACAGCACCACGCAAGCCGCGCTCGAAGCCCGCGGCAAGGAGCTGCTGGGTCTGATCCTCGTGATCCTGGGGGCGATGGCCGCCGCGATGGTCTGGAGCTATTCGCCTGACGATCCAAGCTGGATGTCCGCCAACGACGAGCCCGTGCGCAACTGGATGGGGCGCTATGGTGCGGCCACGGCCGCGCCTCTCATGATGATCCTCGGCAAGGGCATCTGGGTGGTTCCGATGGTCCTGATCGCATGGGGCGTTCGCCACGTCGCGCATCGGGGCGAAGAGCGCGTGGTGACGCGGCTGATCTTCGCACCCATCGCCGTCGTCATGGCCTCGCTTTATGCTGCGACCCTGACCACCGGCACCGACTGGCCCGCCCACTTCGGCCTTGGCGGCTTGTTCGGCGATACCGTGCTGGGCGTGGTGCTGACCGTGGTCCCCTTCGGTGCGGCATTCGGGATCAAGCTGTTGTCGCTGGTTCTGGCGTTGATGACGCTGGCGCTGCTGGTCTTTGCGCTGGGGTTCGTGAAGGAAGAACTGAAAACCGGTATCCGGTTTCTCTATGTCGGCACGGTAATGACGTATGCCGTGATCCTGCGCGTGCTGGGACGGGGCGCGCAGGTGTCTGCGCGGGCGGCACAGGGTGCGTCTGCCAGCCTCAGCGCGCGGCGCGAGGCGCGCATGTCCGCACCGCAAGAACCCGCACCACAAGACGACAAGGCCCGCGTGGCTGCCGTGGTGCGCGCGCGTGCCGCCGCGGCCTCGGCAGAATCAAGCCGCGCCGGGCGCAAGATGCCACCCGTGGTCCGCGCCGATGCTACCGACGAGCCGCCACTTTCAGCCCCAAGACAAGCCCCCCCCGAGCCACAGCCCTCGGGCGGCTTTCTGTCGGGCCTTCTCAAGCGCACCGATCCCATGCCCGAGCCGGAAATGGTCGAAGCACCCGAGGCACCCGACGCCGAAGCGCCCGATGAAAACCGCATCACAGCGCGGATCAGCGACGCGATACGTAGCAGGGCAGGGGGAATCGTCCCGCCGACCATCACAGGCGTTCGGATCGAACCCAAGCTGACCGCAGGTCGCGGACCCCGCCCGCTGGTTCTGGACGTGCGCAACCCGACGGACACCCCGGCCCCGATGGAGATTCTGGCCGAAGACGACGCCGTGGTCGAGGACGTGGCCTTCGACAATGCGTTCGAGGAAACGACGTCGCAGGGCAGCCCTTCCCCTGCGCCGGTCCTGCACCGCAGGTCGCTGCCCGGAGTGGAAGCCACGCCGCTGACGGCAGAGCCGCTGTTTGACCCCGAGGCACCGGCCCCGAGAACCGCCCCCAGAGTGCAGACGCCGGAACCCAAGAAGGTCGTTCAGCACCCGCTGAAACGCTCCACCATGCCGTCGAGACAGGCACTGGCCGAGGCGCAGCCCAACCTGCCGCTGGAAGACAAATACGCCGATTACGAACATCCGCCGCTGAACCTGCTGACCTCGCCGGAAGATGTCACGCGCCACCACCTCAGTGACGAGGCGTTGGAGGAAAACGCCCGCATGCTGGAAAGCGTGCTGGACGATTACGGCGTCAAGGGCGAAATCGTCAGCGTGCGCCCCGGCCCCGTGGTCACGATGTACGAACTGGAACCTGCACCGGGTCTCAAGGCCAGCCGCGTGATCGGTCTGGCGGACGATATCGCGCGGTCGATGTCGGCGCTGTCGGCCCGTGTCTCGACGGTGCCGGGCCGGTCGGTGATCGGGATCGAACTGCCGAACGAGAACCGCGAAAAGGTCGTGCTGCGTGAAATCCTCAGCCACCGCGACTTCGGTGACGGCAACCAGAAGCTGCCTCTTGCGCTGGGCAAGGATATCGGCGGCGAGCCCATTATCGCGAACCTTGCGAAAATGCCCCACCTGCTGATCGCGGGGACGACCGGGTCGGGCAAGTCCGTGGCGATCAACACCATGATCCTGTCGCTGCTCTACAAGCTGACGCCCGAAGAATGCCGGATGATCATGATCGATCCCAAGATGCTGGAACTGTCGGTCTATGACGGCATCCCGCACCTTCTGTCGCCTGTCGTGACGGACCCCAAAAAGGCTGTCGTCGCCCTGAAATGGGTCGTGGGCGAGATGGAGGAACGCTACCGCAAGATGTCGAAGATGGGCGTGCGCAACATCGACGGCTACAATAGCCGCGTGGCCGATGCGCAGGCGCGGGACGAGATGTTCAGTCGCACGGTGCAAACCGGTTTCGACGACGAAACCGGCGATCCGGTCTTCGAGACCGAGGAATTCGCACCTGAAAAAATGCCCTATATCGTCGTCATCGTCGACGAGATGGCCGACCTGATGATGGTCGCCGGCAAGGAAATCGAAGCCTGCATCCAGCGTTTGGCGCAGATGGCGCGAGCCAGCGGCATCCACCTGATCATGGCGACGCAGCGCCCCTCGGTCGACGTCATCACCGGCACGATCAAGGCCAATTTCCCGACCCGGATCTCGTTCCAGGTCACCTCCAAGATCGACAGCCGCACGATTCTGGGCGAAATGGGCGCCGAACAGCTTCTGGGCATGGGCGACATGCTCTACATGGCGGGCGGCTCCAAGATCACCCGCGTCCACGGACCCTTCTGCTCGGACGAGGAGGTCGAGGAGATCGTCAACTTCCTCAAGGGCTTCGGCCCGCCCGAATACATGTCCGGCGTGGTCGAAGGACCGAACGAGGACAGCGAATCCTCCATCGATCAGGTGCTTGGCCTCGGTGGCAATACCGACGGCGAGGATGCGCTCTACGATCAGGCCGTCGCCATCGTGATCAAGGATCGAAAGTGCTCGACCTCCTACATCCAGCGCAAACTGGCGATCGGCTACAACAAGGCCGCCCGGTTGGTCGAACAGATGGAGGACGAAAGCGTCGTGTCCTCGGCAAACCATGTGGGCAAGCGGGAAATCCTCGTGCCCGAGCAGCATTGATCGCGGCGCGCGTCCGTCCTTCATCTCGGCCGGCAAGCTCCGGGGGGAGTCCGAAGGACGGGGGGCTGGCCCCCTGCCGCGTTCTGCGTCACAGATAGCGCCATGAGAACATACGCCACACCCCCCGGCGGCCTGTCGCCGCAAACCACCAAGCTCGATGAGCGCGCGCATTTCACCGAGGCCTACGCCTATATACCGGCGGATACGATGCGCGACATCACCACCAGCTATCTTCCGCATTGGACGGATATGCGGATGTGGATCATCGCGCGGCCGCTCTCGGGCTTTGCCGAGACCTTCAGCCATTACATCGTCGAACTCGCGAACGGTGGCGGGTCTGACAAGCCCGAACCCGATCTGGGCGCACAGGCGGTGCTGTTCGTCGTCGCGGGCGAGGTGTCCCTGACCTTGGCGGGTGAGGTCCACCGGATGACGGCGGGGGGCTATGCCTATATCCCGCCCGCTGTGGACTGGACCATCGCGCAGGCCGGTGACGGGCCCGCGACCTTCCATTGGATCCGCAAGGCCTATCACTACGTCGACGGGATCGAGACGCCTGACGCGTTCGTGACGCACGACGACGACGTGCCTGCCGTGGACATGCCCGACTGCGAAGGGGTCTGGTCCACGACACGTTTCGTCGAACCCTCCGATCTGCGCCACGACATGCATGTCAACGTCGTAAGCTTCAAGGACGGTGGCGTCATCCCGTTCATGGAAACCCATGTGATGGAGCATGGTCTCTACGTGCTGGAGGGATCGGCGGAGTATCGGCTCAACCAGAATTGGGTCAGCGTCGGGCCGGGCGATTACATGTGGCTGCGCGCTTTCTGTCCGCAAGCCTGCCGCGCCACGGGCAGGGGCGATTTCCGCTACCTGCTCTACAAGGATGTGAACCGCCATCCGGCGCTGCCTTTCACGCCGCGCAGATGAAGATCGCAATCAACGGTTTCGGGCGGATCGGGCGCACGGTTCTGCGGCAACTTCTGACGACGCGGGCGCGTGAACCCATCGAGATCGCTCTGATCAACGATATCGCCAGCGCCGAGGTCTGCGCCTATCTCTTTGCCTACGACAGTACCTTCGGGCCCTTTCCCGATCCGGTCGAAGTCGCGGGCGGCGTGCTGACAATCGGGAATCGCCGCATCAGGCTGACTCATGCGCCGGACATCTCTGACCTCGACCTTTCTGGCGTGGATGTCGTCATGGAATGCACGGGGCATGCCGACAGCCGCGCTGTGGCGGAACGCGGTCTGACAGCCGGGGCAGGGCGCATCCTGATCTCGGGCCCTTCTGCTGCGGCGGATGAAACGATCGTTCTGGGCGCGAACGACGACCGTCTTGGCGAGCAGACGATCATTTCAAACGCCTCTTGCACCACCAACGCGCTGGCACCGCTGTTGCGGCATCTCGATGGCGCTTTCGGGTTGGTCGCCGGTCACATGACGACGATCCATTGCTATACCTCGAGCCAGCCGATGGTCGATACGCCCCGCGCCTCGCTGGAACGCAGCCGCGCGGGTGCGACGTCGATGGTGCCCACCACCACCTCCGCCGCACGTCTGGTGGGCGAAGTGCTGCCGGGGCTGGTGGGCAAGGTGACAAGTTCGGCGGTGCGGGTGCCGGTCGCCAGCGTCTCGGCTGTCGATCTGACCGCAACGCTGGACCGGCCCACCGAGACAGCCGCCTTGATCGCCTGTCTGGCGGACATGGACGGGCGGATCGTTGGGCACACGGACCTTCCGCTCGTATCCTCCGACCTGCGCGCGCGACCCGAATCGCTGATTGTGGCCAGCCGCGAGACGTTCTGCATCACCCCCCGGAACGTCCGGGTGTTCGGTTGGTACGACAACGAATGGGGCTTTTCCGCGCGGATGATCGACATGGCGCTGCGGATGGGGTGACGGGCGGGCCCGCCCGCCCACCCCTTTTTGGGGGCTCTGCCCCCGTCCTGCGGACCCCCCCGGCATATTTTTACTCGGATGAAGCGAGAACGGTCACGGGTTGGTCGAGCGGGTGTTCCTGCAGGTTCGGACCGTCGCCGATCCGGTCCAGTACGGCAAAGCGACCGGGGGCTGCAAGCGGGGTCAGGACGCCATGCCAGGTGCCGCGGTAAAGGTTTATGCCCTGTTCACCGTTGGTGACAAAGGCGAGGGGCGAGCCGGGCGTCCCATTTTCGTCGGTGGCCACGATGACCAGAAACGGGTTTTCATGTAGTGGCAGGAAGGCTTGCGAGCCTTCGGGGTGACGTTCCAGCAGGTCGCAGGTGTAGGGCAGGCTGCGCGGTCGCGCGTCAAAGAACGACAGGCCCGCGCGCCCGTCGCCGAAATCCAGCGTGGCGCGGTCGTGATAGCGACCGCACAGGCCCGCGTTGATCATCTTGTCCGGCGTGCCGGAACAGTCGAGAACGTCGCCGAAGGGCGCGAAGGCCGTTGCGATCAGCGGTTGCGCGGTGATCTTCACAGCATGTCCCGCAGGCGCAGTTCCGCGATGCGTTCGACCTGACGACAGGCTTCTGCGAATTCGCTGTCGCGATCCTGTTGCAGACGGCGTTCGAAGGCGCGCAGGATGTCGTCCTTGGTATTGTCGCGCACGGCGATGATGAAGGGAAAGCCGAACTTGTCCGTATAGGCCGCGTTCGCCCTCTCGAAGGTTTCGCGTTCCGTATCGGTCAGCGCGTCGAGCCCCACCGAAGCCTGTTCCGCTGTGGAATGGGCCGTCAGGCGCCTTGCTGCAGCGAGCTTGCCGGCAAGATCGGGGTGGGCGGTCAGAACGCCGCGGCGCTTGTCGTGGGAGGCGCTGCGAAAGATACGTGTCAGGGCGTTATACAGCCCGCCCAGCGTATCATGCGCCGGGCCGAGTTCGAGGGCATGGGCACTTTCCGCGATCCAGGGCGAGTGTTCGAAGACGCCGCCGAACGTCTTTGTGAAGGTCTCGCGGTCCATCTCGGAGGGGCGGGTCCGGTGAACTGGCGGGTGTTGTGCGCGCCAGTGATCGGCAATCTGCCCGCGTGTGGCGAACCAGACGCCGGAATGGCTTTGCGCATAGTCGATGAAATCGCGCAGCGCTTCGGCCCGGCCCGGACGACCGACCAGCCGACAGTGCAGGCCGACCGACATCATCCGCCCACCTTCCCGGTAAAGCCCGTCAAAGGTCGCCTTGAGGTAGTCATAGAATTGCGCCGGTGCATTAAAGCCTTGGGGTGTGGCGAACCGCATGTCGTTGCAGTCCAGCGTATAGGGCACGACCAGATGATCCGCGCGCCCGAACCTTTGCCAATAGGGCAGGTCGTCGGCGTAGCTGTCGGCAAGCCAGTCGAACCCGGCCTCGGCCCCCAACCGCAGAGTGTTCATGCTGGCGCGGCCCTGATAGAAGCCGCGCGGCGGTGCGCCCACGACCTGCGTGTGCAGGCGGATCGCTTCGGCGATATGGGCGCGTTCGGCGTCTTCCGGCATGTCCTTGTATTCGACCCACTTCAGACCGTGTGTCGCGATTTCCCAGTTCGCGTCCTTCATCGCGGCAACCTGATCGGGCGAGCGGGCCAGGGCGGTGGCCACGCCGAAAACCGTGACGGGCAAATCCTTGAGCATCCGGTGCAGGCGCCAGAACCCGGCGCGGCTGCCGTATTCGTAGATCGTTTCCATGTTCCAGTGCCGCTGGTCCGGCCAGGCGGCGGCGCCGACGATCTCGGACAAAAAAGCCTCGGAGGCGGCATCACCGTGAAGCGTGTTGTTTTCACCGCCCTCTTCGTAATTAACGACCAGATTTATGGCGATCCGCCCGTTTTCGGGCCATTGGGCGTCCGGCGGGGTGGCACCATGACCGATCATGTCGCGTGGATAGCGGGGGGCATCTTGTGGCATGGGTTGTCCCGTGTTCAAACTGACGCGAGACTAGGGGTATAGGGCAAGGGGCTGCAAGATGGCGCAAGGATTTCTGACGACGCATGTGCTGGACACGGCGCGCGGCTGTCCGGCAGACAATATCCGCATCACGTTGGTGCGGATCGATGGAGACACGCGTGAAAAGGTCGCCGAGGCCATGACGAACGCCGACGGGCGCACCGACAGCCCTATTTTGCCGCAGGCGAATTTCGCCACCGGCACCTACGAGCTGACCTTTCACGCGGGCGACTATCTGCGCCGGACGGGGCAGGCCACGACCGAGCCGCTGTTTCTGGACGAGGTGCCGATCCGGTTCGGCATGGCGCAGGATGATCATTACCATGTGCCGCTGCTGCTGTCGCCATTCGGCATGAGCACCTATCGGGGAAGCTGATGTACGACGCCGCAATTCTTTGGGACTGGGCCGCCTTTGCGGTTCGTTGGCTGCATGTGATCACGGCGATCGCCTGGATCGGGTCGTCCTTTTATTTCATAGCGCTTGATCTGGGGCTGAACCGCGACATCAGGGGGCCGGCTGACGGTGAGGAATGGCAGGTTCATGGCGGTGGCTTCTATCACATCCAGAAATACCTGGTCGCGCCCGACGCCATGCCCGCCCACCTGACGTGGTTCAAATGGGAAAGCTATGCGACGTGGCTGTCGGGGTTCGCATTGCTGGCTGTGGTCTATTGGGTCGGCGCAGAGCTTTATCTGATCGACCCTGCGAAAGCTGATTTCTCGATCTGGCAGGCAGTTCTGGTTTCAGCCGGGTCGCTGGCCGTCGGATGGGTGATTTACGATCTGCTGTGCAAGTCGCGGCTGGGCGAGGCCCCCACGGCTCTGATGGTTCTGCTTTTCGTCGTGTTGGTGGTCATGTCGTGGGGCTATAACCAGCTGTTCACGGGACGTGCCGCGCTGCTGCATCTGGGGGCTTTCACGGCCACGATCATGACGGCGAACGTCTTTCTGATCATCATGCCGAACCAGCGGATCGTGGTGGCCGACCTAAAGGCCGGGCGTAAGCCCGACCCCAAGTACGGCAAGATCGCCAAGCTGCGGTCGACTCATAACAACTACCTGACCTTGCCGGTCATCTTCCTGATGCTGTCGAACCACTATCCGCTGGCGTTCGGGACGGAATACGCGTGGATCATCGCGGCGCTGGTCTTTTTGATGGGTGTCACGATCCGGCACTACTTCAACTCGATGCATGCGCGCAAAGGCCAGCCGACGTGGACCTGGGCCGCGACCGTGGTGATCTTCATCGCGATCGCCTGGCTGTCGACCTTTCCGGGATACGAGACCTATGACGAGGCCGAGACCCGCGCCATGACGCCCTACGAGACGCGCTTTGCGCAGGCCGAGGGGTTTGAGGATGCGCATCAGATCGTGACGGGGCGGTGTTCAATGTGTCACGCGCGAGAGCCTGCGTGGAACAACATGCAGTGGGCGCCCAAGGATGTGTTTCTGGAAACCGAGGCCGATGTGGCCCGTCATGCGCGCGACATATACTTGCAGGCGGCCATCACCCACGCGATGCCGCCTGCAAATCTGACGATGCTGTCTGATGATGACCGGCGCACGCTGGCTGCGTGGTATCGCGCCGGTCGGTCCTGATCAGGTCGGCGCGCGGTTGGCGCCGATGAACCATGTATCTTTTTCAAGCTGACGGCTGACCTCGGTCAGAAGATCGGCAGTATCTTCGTCGGTGGCGTCGTCCATGCCGGTGCGGACTTTCGCCGCGACGGCTTCCATGCGTTCGGTCAGGGCTGTGATATGATCTTCTATCGCTTCCAGTTCGACCGGATAGGCCTTGACCGAGGTGCTGTCCGCCAGGGCCTCGACCGTGCCTGCTGGAAAGCCGCCCATGATCGTGATCCGTTCGGCCATCATGTCCGCGCCGTTACGCAGATTGTCTGCCACGACGTCAAGAAGTTCGTGAACCCCGATGAAGCCCGGACCCTTCAGCGTCCAATGGGCCTGCTTCACCGCAAGTGTGAGCGCGATGGTGTCGGTCAGTGTCCCTTGCAGGATGTCGATGTTCTTTTGGCGATCCTGACCATCGAGTCCGCCTGTAAAATGCTTTGGCATGAAATGCTCCTTCTGGTTCAGGCGCGACCGGCGCGCCGTTGACATTGCAACGTACGACGACGGTGTAATGTTCCGGACAGCAGGACCTGACAGCCCATGTCTACGGCATGTTATCGCTTAGCGCGTGAACTTCGTCGATACGGGACCTATGTTACGGGCAACGGATTGTCCCGGACGGACGAAAGGCAAAGATATGACCACACGACGCAATGTTCTGACTGGCCTCGCGGCACTCGCTGTCACAGGGATCGCGGGCACCGCACAGGCGCAGGCGATTTCCTTGGCAGAGGTGTCGAATTACCTCAACCGCATGACCACGGCCACCGGCGGGTTCACCCAGATCAACAACGATGGCACCTTGTCCACCGGGCAGATCTACATCAAGCGGCCCGGACGCATCCGGTTCGAATACAATGCACCCGACAACAGCCTTGTGATGGCGGGCGGTGGACAGGTGGCGGTTTTCGATCCGCGATCCAACGTGGGGGTTGAACGCTATCCGCTTTCGGAAACACCTCTCAAGATCATTCTCGAGCAAAATGTCGATTTCACACGCCAGCGCATGGTGACGAACCATGTGTCCGACGGCACGAAGACGACGGTGACCGCGCAGGACCCCGATAATCCGCAGTATGGCAATATCCAGATGGTCTTTACCGCCAACCCGATCGAGCTGCGTCAGTGGATCGTGACCGACGATCTGGGAGAACAGACGACCGTGGTGCTGAACGACCTGCGGCAGGGTGCCAGCATCGGCGATATCCAGTTCAACATCCAGAACGCCATGAGCCAGCGCGGTCTGTAACCGTCAAGGTGATCGATGCAACGGGAAACGGCGGCCTTTTGGCCGCCGTTTTGCGTTTCTAACGTTTTCCGCAAGCCCGAAGCTGCTGGTCGTAGAGGGTTCCGCGCTGGTGGACTTCGTTGGCGACGCGGATCAGCCACGACTTGGACCGCCACGTCCCGCGCATGTAGCCCGACCGCCCGTCGTGATAGGCGAGATACTGGTTGCGGGTGTCGTTCAGCGGCACGCCGGTTTCCTTGACGGTCAGCGTCATGTACCATCCCATGAAGTCGGCGGCAGAATGAATATCGGTGCGGTCCGCACGGCGACCGCCCACGTCTCTCTGATATTCCGCCCACGTCCCGTCAAGCGCCTGACTGTAGCCCAGAGCGGACGATTGGCGGCCCACGGGTATCACGCCCAGCGCATAGCGGTGCGGCGGGCGGTTATTCCCGATGAATTTGCTTTCCTGATAGATCATCGCCATGAGCGTCGGCGTCGGCACACCGTATTTCCGCTCGGCATTGCGGAAGGCGCGGGCGTATTGCGGCCTCTCCGTCAGGATATCGCAGGCGTTCTCGAGATTTCGGGGCGCAGAAAATTCACGGCTGCCGCAGCTGCCCAGGACAACCAGAATAATCAGTGCGCGAAAGATTTTGCTCATCTGCCTCTCGCTTCGTTTGTTATTTTGAATTCACCATAACGCAAAACCGCGCGTCTGAAAACGGTCTTGGCGCCCTGATGCGGTCAGGACTGCCCGAATGAGCGGTAAAGTGATCACGGTCGTGCCGGTGCGGGACAGGAACGGGCAGTGCTTTGAAAACTGCTGCACAGACTGTTTCCCGAATTTTTGCTGACTTTGATGGACTCGAGCCCTTTTCGGCGTTTATCAGGAGATGGGGGTACTTTGATGCTGAAAACGCGCGCGAAATACTATCTTGGACAAGTCGTCTGCCACCGGAAGCACCCCTTTCGGGGGGTTGTCTTCGACGTGGATGCGACGTTCTCGAATACCGACGAATGGTACGAGTCCATTCCCGCCGACAGTCGGCCCGAAAAGGACCAGCCGTTCTATCATCTGCTGGCCGAGAACGATCAAAGCTACTACGTCGCCTATGTGTCGGAACAGAACCTGGTCGCAGACTACTCTGGTGAACCCGTCGATCATCCGGACGTGCCAGACCTGTTCAGCCCCTTCGAAGATGGACAGTATCCGCTACAGGTGCAGTTGAACTAGGGCCTGCGCCCCAGATTGCTGTCCCGCTCAATGCCGTAGCGCAGGCACGACAGGATGACCCCAAGGATAGCAGCAGCCAGATCGCACCGTCGACAGCCATGTCAGATAGGCCAGCATCCGCGCGTCCTGCGGCAGAAGCCTTTCAGCCAATCGGTCAATACCCCAATGCGCAACCGTCCTTGCGCGGGTCGGACCCGCCCTCCAACAGGCCGTCCTCGCGCCGCAGGATGGCTTGGGCACCACCGATTGCACCGTCGGGCACGATCACCTCGTGCCCCAGATCTGCCAGTTCCTGACGCACGGCGTCGGTATAGCCGCGCTCGACCTTCAGGTGGCCCTGTTCCGCGAAACTGCGTGGCGCGTCGATGGCCTCCTGCGGGCACATGCCGAAGTCGGTCAGGTTGGTCACGAAGCGCGCGTGGCCCGTAGATTGATACTGCCCGCCCATGACACCGAAAGGCATCACGACACGCCCGTTCTGCCGCAGGATGCCGGGAATGATCGTGTGCATCGGGCGCTTGCCCGGTCGGGCCTCGTTCGGGTGACCCTCTTCCAGCGTAAAGCCCGCGCCCCGGTTCTGGAACAGGATGCCAAACTTGTCCGAGGCGATGCCGGACCCAAAGCCGTGGAAGATCGAATAGATCAGGCTCACAGTCATGCCATCCCCGTCGACGACAGTGATATAGACCGTGTCCTTGTGAACAGATTCGGCCCCCAGCGCCGCATGCGGCAGCACGCGGTGCTTGCCGATCAGGGCGGCAAGGCCCTTTGCCGTCTCCATCGACAGCATGTGATCCAGCCGTGCCATGTGGTCGGGGTCCGCCATGAAGCGCTGACGCGCGTCATAAGCCAGCTTGGTCGCCTCTGCCTCCAGATGCGCGCGCGCGGCACCAAAGGGTTCAAGGTCGCCCAGATCGAAGTGCGACAGGATGTTCAGCAGCAGGATCGCGGTTGCGCCTTGCCCGTTCGGCGGATGCTCGCACAGCTCGAGCCCGCCGTAACCGCCGCTGATCGGGTCGGAGTACGTGCTTTCGTGGGCCGCGAAATCGGCCAGCGTATGGCTGCCCCCGGCGGCCTGAAGCGAGGCGACCATGTCCTCGGCCACTTCGCCCTCGTAAAAGGCCGCGCGTCCGTCCAGTGCGACGCGGCGCAGGACCTCGGCCTGTCCGGGGGCCATGAACAGCTGCCCTTCTTGCAGGGCCGATTCTCCGTTGGCGAAGAACTTGCGGGCAACGCCCTGCAGCTTCCCGCTGTCAGCCGCCAGATCAGCGGCGACGCGCGATGCAATCGGGACGCCAGCTTCGGCGTAGTGGACGGCGGGCGCGAGGCTTGCGGCCAGTCCAAGGCGGCCCCAGTCGGCGGACAGGCGGCATAAGGCATCCATCGCGCCGGGCACGGTCACTGCATCGGCGGATTCGGGCGCGATCACGGCGCCCTTCTTGCGCAGATGCCCGGCATCCAGCCCGGCGGGGGCGCGGCCCGATCCATTGAGCGCCCGCACGCGATCCTCGCCGGGGGCGTTGAACAGGACAAAGCAATCGCCACCGATCCCGGTCATCTGCGGTTCACAAACCCCCAACAGAACGGCACCTGCGATGGCAGCATCTACGGCGTTGCCGCCAGCCTCAAGGATTTGCACGGCCACCTTGGCGGCAAGCGGGTGTGATGTGGCACACATTCCATTGGTGGCCAGAACCGGGGATCGACCCGGCAAATGAAAGTCGCGCATGTCTTTGTCCTCCGTTGAGGATCGGACACTAGGCGATTATCATTGATGTGCAATGCCCGACGCCGTGCAACTGGGTGGGGGCTGGAAATACACGGCGCCGGGTGAAGCTATGCAGCTACGGTCCCAGACGTCGCCGGTTCGCGTGGCCCCAACGTGACCCAAAGGCGGCAATGTTGCGGCTCTTCCTTATGATATTGCAGACTTGGCCCTGAACATGGACAAAAAGGTATCCCCATGAGATTCGTCGTGATCACCGAAACCTTCCGCAAGATGTGCGGGTCGAAGATCAAGACCGCGATCCCGACACTCGACCAGATCGCGCCGGGCACAGCCGATGCGATTGTCTCCGTCAAGGCGGTGGACCCGATGGTCCTCGAAGGGCAGGAAGACGCCTATGGCAGGGGTCGGCTGACAGGTGCATGACCCCTTCATCTTGCCTCTAAACTCCACAGGGGTCCGGGGGTGTGAAACCCCCGGTCCGACCCCAACCAGAAGTGCAAACATCATGAACTACACTACCCTTGCCAATACCATCGCCTCGCTCACCGACGGTGAGACGGATGCCGTTGCCCTGATGGCGACCGTCACCTGCGAAGTGCATCACGCCGACGACCGCTTTGACTGGACCGGCTTTTACCGCGTCACCGAACCCGGGCTTCTCAAGATTGGCCCGTATCAGGGCGGTCACGGCTGCCTTGTCATTCCATTCGCGCGCGGTGTCTGCGGTGCGGCGGCGCGCACGGGACAGGCGCAGCTGGTGCCCGACGTCGAGGCTTTCCCCGGCCATATCGCCTGCGCCAGCTTGACACGGTCAGAGCTGGTCCTGCCCGTGCGAAACAGGGCGGGAGAGATCATCGCGGTCTTCGATATCGACAGCGACCGGCCCGATGCCTTCACTACAGAGGACGCGACCGGGCTTCAGTCGATTCTCGATGCGACCTTCGCACGCAGCTGAGAGGGCGTGCAGAGCAGAATTGCGGCTTGGCTTTGCCCCCGCTTCGACGGTAGAGCCCGCCTGCGCAGGCAGGTGGTGCCCGGATCGCCGGACCCCGAGCTGCTTGCGGCAGATAGCAAGGCAGGATGATGAGCAAGATTACCCTTCTCGACGGTGGCATGGGGCAGGAACTGGTGCATCGTGCGGGTGACCGTCCGACCCCGCTCTGGTCCACCCAGGTGATGATCGAACACCCGGGTCTTGTGGCGCAAATCCACCGCGACTTCACGGCAGCCGGCGCAACCGTCGCCACTGCGAACACCTACGCCATCCATCACGACCGCCTTGCGGGAACCCCCGTCGAGGGCCGTTTCGCCGACCTGCACGCCATGGCGCTGGCCGAGGCGCGGGAAAGTCAGGCCAGGCGCATCGCGGGAGCCATAGGGCCGTTGATCGCCTCCTACCGCCCCGACCTGCACCCCGCAGCAGACATTGCCGTCCCGCTTTACGAAGAAGTCGCGCGGACTCTCGCACCGCACTGCGATCTGATCCTGTGCGAGACCGTCGCATCTGTGCTGCATGCACGAACTGTCCTGAAAGGGGCCAGGGCTGCTGGCCTGCCGATCTGGCTGGCGCTGACTGTGGACGACCAAGACGGCAGCAAGCTCCGCTCGGGCGAGCCGGTAGCAGAGGCGCTGGGTCTCGACGGTGTCGGCGCTGTGCTGGCGAACTGTTCTGCACCCGAAGCGATTCCTGCGGCGCTTGCGGTCTTCGCGACAGGGGATGTGCCCTTCGGTGGCTATGCCAACGGGTTCACGCATATCAGCGACGGTTTTCTCGCAGACAACTCGACGGTGGATGCGTTGACGCGTCGGCACGACTTTACGCCCGACCTTTACGCCGATCAGGTCATGGGCTGGATCGACGCCGGGGCCACCATCGTCGGCGGTTGCTGCGAGGTCAGCCCCGCCCATATCGCTGCAATCGCTGCCCGCCTCGAAGCGGCGGGTCACGAAATAGTTTAGCGTCAAACTATATTTCATCTTACGAACCACCTGTCCCGGACCGTCAGACGATCTTTCGAAAGAAATGCAAAGGGGCACCGTGCGCCGCATAACTGATCGCCGATCAGGCTTTCGCCGCGCGCAAGGGGGTTGGTCCTTGACGCGGCTTCGTTCATTGTGGCTAAAACCGCGAGTCCTTCGAGGAAAGAGCACATCATGGAAAAGATCCCCTTGACCCGCGCCGGCTATCAAAAGCTGGATGCCGAATTGAAGCATCTCAAGACAGTGGAACGCCCCGCGATCATCCGTGCCATCTCTGAAGCACGCGAGCATGGGGATCTGTCCGAAAATGCCGAGTACCATTCCGCCAAGGAAAAGCAGTCCTTCATCGAGGGCCGCGTGAAAGAGCTCGAGGGCGTCATTTCGCTGGCCGACGTGATCGACCCGACCAAGATGAAAGGTGCGGTCAAATTCGGGGCCACCGTCAAGCTGGTGGACGAGGACACCGACGGCGAGAAGACCTACCAGATCGTCGGTGAATACGAGGCGGACATTGAAAAGGGTCTGTTGAACATAAAGTCGCCGCTTGCCCGCGCCCTGATCGGCAAGGACGAAGGCGACAGTGTCGAAGTCCGCACGCCGGGTGGCGACAAGTCCTACGAAATCCTTTCTATCGCTTACAAGTAGACATCATGGCTGACAGCCGTCCTGACTATCATCTGATCGGTCCGCGCCTTGGTGCGGCTGAACGGATCGCCTTTGTGCTATCGGTTGTATGGATCGTCGCCGTGGGTCTGTTTTTCCTGATCCTGCCGCCGGTCAGGGCGGAAGGCGATCCGATCGACAGCCTGCGTGTCGTGCTGATCGTGATCGCGATCTTCATGCCGGTGGCGATGATCTGGCTTGGCGTCGTCGCCGCCCGTTCCGCCCAGATCATGCGCGAGGAAAGCCATCGCATGCAACAGGCACTGGACGGCATGCGTCAGACCTATCTGGCCGGCAAGACCGGCGCGGACGGCAAAGGCGCGCCGACAGTCGAAAAGAAACTGGACGAAATCGCCCAAAGCGCAAGGAAGACGGAAGCCGCGCTGGCGACATTCGCCAGTTCGCGCGCCGACAGTCCGGGGGGGGCGATGACACCGGCCCGCTCGACCCGCAAGCCCGACGACCAGCCCAGTCTTGCCTTCGAGACCAAGGCCGAAGACATGACGCCGCCCCTGTCGCGGATCAATCTGGTACGGGCGCTGAACTTTCCCGACACCGATCAGGACAGCGAAGGCTTCGCGTCCCTGCGACTGGCCCTGAAGGACCGCGTGGCCAAGCAACTTGTGCAGGCGGCACAGGACATCCTGACCCTGCTCAGCCAGGACGGTATCTACATGGACGACTTGCGCCCCGACCGTGCGCGGCCCGAAATCTGGCGACGGTTCGCGCAGGGCGAACGGGGGCGCGCGATGGCGGGTCTTGGTGGCGTGCGGGACCGGTCGTCACTCGCCCTGACCGCAGGACGGATGCGTGAGGACACGATTTTTCGCGACACGGCCCACCACTTCCTGCGCAAGTTCGACCAGATGCTGGTATCCTTCGAAGACGGGGCGTCCGATGCCGATCTGATCGCTCTCTCCGAGACCCGCAGCGCCCGCGCCTTCATGCTGTTGGGTCGCGTCACCGGAACCTTCGACTAGGTGCTGGACGTTTTCCTCAAGGTTCTGCCGTTTTTTGCCATTGTCGGTCTGGGATACGGCGCGGCCCGTCGCGGGTTCTTCACCGCCGAGGCGACGGCTTACCTGACAAAGTTCGTCTTTTACTTCGCCCTGTCGGCCATGCTGTTCCGGTTTTCCGCGAACCTGTCGCTGGGCGAAGTCTGGAACCTGTCCTTCGTGCTGGCCTATCTGTTGGGGACCACGGCGATTTACCTGCTGGCCACCGGTGTCGCGATGGCCCGCAAGCGCCCCGTCACCGAAGCGGCTGTCGAGGCGCAATGCGCCGTGATCGGCAACGTAGGGTTTCTGGGGATACCCATGCTGGTCCTGTTGCTGGGTGAAGCCGCGATCGGGCCGGTGATGCTGGTGCTGGCGGTCGATCTGATCGTCTTCGGCAGTCTGATCGTCATTCTGATCACCGGCAGCCGTGACGGACGCGTTCAGCTGGGAACGCTCAAGGTGGTTGCGGTCGGGTTGCTCAAGAACCCGATGATTGTCTCCATCGTGCTGGGCCTTGCCGTGTCGAGCCTTGCGGTGCCGATCCCCGCCCCGGTCAACGAGTTTCTGTCGATATTGGGCGGGGCTGCCACCCCCGGCGCGCTTTTCGCCATCGGGGCGTCGCTGGCGGGCAAATCGGCAGAGCGGCTGTCGGTCGCCGTCTGGCTGACGACCTGCAAACTGGTGCTGCACCCTGCTGCCGTGGCCGTCTGTGCGCTGTTGTTCTTTACCGTCGACCCCTATGCCGCCGGCGTGATGATCGCGGCGGCGGCGCTGCCGGTGGCGGGCAACGTCTATATGCTTGCCCAGCACTACGCTGTCGCCCCCGCACGCGTCTCTGCCGCGATCCTTGTGTCGACCGCGCTGTCGGTTCTGACTGTGTCGGGGGTCATCGCTTGGGTGACAATGATCTGAGGCGCTGCTAGCGATGGTGCAAACGGAGTTTTGACCATGGAAACCAAATCTGAAAACCGCTGCTATGGTGGCACGCAGGGCGTCTATACCCACGCCAGCGACAGCACCAACTGCGATATGACCTTCGGGCTTTACCTGCCCGAAGAGGCGCAGCACGGCCCCGTGCCTGTGCTGATCTATCTGTCGGGCCTGACCTGCACCCACGAAAACGCCATGACCAAGGCGGGCGCGCAGGTCTGGTGCGCCGAGCAGGGCATCGCGATCTGCTTTCCCGACACCTCGCCGCGCGGCGAGGATGTGGCCAACGATGACGGGTTCGACATGGGTCATGCGGCCAGCTTCTACCTTGATGCGACCGAAGCGCCCTGGGCCCGGCACTACCAGATGGAAAGCTACATCACCAAGGAACTGACCAAGGTGCTGGGTGAGAACTTCAATATCGACACCGACCGCATGGCGATCACCGGCCACTCGATGGGCGGACACGGCGCGCTGACGCTCGCGTTCAAGCACCCCGGACTTTACCGCTCGGTGTCGGCGTTTTCGCCCATTTGCCATCCCACAGCGTCCGAATGGGGGCATCGCCAGTTCAAAGGGTATCTGGGCGAAGACAAGGGGGTCTGGGCGGATCACGATGCGACGATGCTGGCTCAGTCAAAGGGCTTCGACGGGCCGATCCTGATCGACCAGGGCACCGCCGACCAGTTCTACGACAAGCTGGGCACCGCCGATTTCGCCGCAGCCTGTGCGGCCCAGAAGCTGGACGCGACAGTGCGTTTGCAAAAGGGCTATGACCACAGCTACTTCTTCATCTCGACCTTCATGGAAGACCATGTCGCGTTTGCCGCCGAGGCACTTTGGGCCTGATGGCATGATCTACGTCGATGCCGACGCCTGCCCGGTCAAGGCTGAGATCGAACGGGTCGGCACCCGTCACAAGGTGCGGATGTTCGTCGTCTCGAACGGCGGAATCCGCCCGTCGCAGAACCCGTTAGTCGAAACCGTCGTGGTCCCCGATGGCCCCGACGTCGCCGACATGTGGATCGCGGACCGCGTGGGACCGGGTGACGTGGTCATCACAGACGATATCCCGTTGGCAGCCCGCTGCATCGAGAGCAGGGCCGAGGTGCTGAAACACAACGGCGAAGCGCTGACCGACAAGAACATCGGCAACGTGCTGGCGACCCGTGACCTGATGACCGACATGCGCGCTGCCGATCCGTTCCGGCAAGGCGGCGGCAAGGCATTCTCCAAGGCTGACCGGTCGCGGTTTCTGGACGCTCTGGAAAACACTCTGCGAAAGGCTTTGAGGGCGACATGACAATTCAGACGGTAATTTTCGACATCGGCAACGTGCTGATCGAATGGCAGCCCGAACGCCACTATGACGCGGTGATCGGTGCGGAACGACGCCGTGCCATGTTCGATGCCGTGGACCTGCACGGGATGAACGACGGTGTGGACCGGGGCGAGCATTTCGAGGAGGCCGTGCAAGTCTGCGCTAGGGCCAACCCCGACTGGCACGACTAGATCATGATGTGGCACAGCGACTGGCTGCACATGGCGCAACCGGCGATCCCCCGTTCCGTCCGCCTTCTGCGGATGCTGCGGGCCAAGGGTGTGCCGTGCTGGGCGCTGTCGAATTTCGGCATCCAGACCTTCGCGATGGCCGAACCCGAATATCCTTTCCTGACCGAATTCGACCACCGGTTCATTTCGGGCCACATGGGCGTCATCAAGCCCGACGTTGAAATTTATGCACGGGTGGAGCGTGAAACGGGTGCGGACCCGGCAGGCCTGCTGTTCACCGATGACCGCGCCGACAATATCGCCGCGGCCAAGGCACGGGGCTGGCAGACGCATCTGTTCGAAGGACCGCAGGGGCTTGCCGACCGGCTGGTGGCGGAAGGCCTGCTGACCGAGGAGGACGCCGCATGACCAAGATGATTTCGTTCGAAGAGGGCGAGGCGCATCTAGACTGGATCGCGCTGACCGAAGCACTGATCGCGGGACACCGCTTGCCCAAGGCCCGCATCGAGGATGTATTGATCCGCAATGGCGACAAGACCCTGCTGAACCGATCGGCCTGGATCGACGGGCTGGGGCTGGCGGTGAAATGTGCCACGGTCTTTCCGGGTCAGGACCCAATGGTGAACGGCTCTGTCTCACTGTTCGACGGCACCACCGGCGTTCTGGACGCCTTTGTCGACTTTCACCTTGTCACCAAGTGGAAGACCGTCGGTGACAGCCTTCTGGGCGCGCGCAGGCTTGCACGCCCCGACAGCCGCCGCATCCTGATCGTCGGCGCAGGCACGCAGGGCAGCAACCTGCACGCAGCCTACAGCGCCCTGTTTCCCGACGCGACATTCGCGATCTGGAACCGGACGCAAGCCACGGCAGAGACCTTCGCGCAGAGCCATGACCGAACCACCGTGGCCCCTGATCTGGAAACGGCGGTGCGCGAGGCGGATATCGTCACCGCCGCCACGATGACAAGCGAGCCTTTGATCCGTGGCGACTGGCTTCAGCCCGGTCAGCACATCGACCTGATCGGTGCCTACAGGTCCGACATGCGCGAGGCGGATGATGCGGCCCTGCAGCGCGCGACGGTTTTCGTCGACAGCCGCGACACCACGATCCCGCATATCGGAGAGTTGATGATCCCGATCGCCAGCGGTGCGATTTCGGAGTCCGATGTCGTTGCGGATTTCTACGACACCGACGCGGTTCGGCGCAGCAGTGCGGACGAGATCACCCTGTTCAAGAACGGGGGTGGCGCGCATCTTGACCTGATGGTCGCCCGCCACATTCAGGAGCTTTGCGGATGATACCGGGCGGTCTTGGATGGGGGCTGATCGCGCTTTGTCTGGTCGTGATCGTGCTGCCTTTCTGGGTCGAAAGCCGTCGCCCCAGTATCGGACGCAGCGCACGGAACGCTACCGACGGCTCATTCGTGAAGCTGTCGCAGGGCGTGACCCAGTATCGCTGGCAGGGTGCCGCGCGCGGCCCCGTGCTGGTCGCGATCCACGGGCTGACCACCCCGTCGCAGACCTTCGACAGGCTGGCCCCCTTGCTGGGCGCGCTGGGGTTTCGGGTGCTGACCTACGATCTTTACGGGCGCGGGTTGTCCGATGCGCCCAAGGGACGACAGGATCGCGCATTCTTCCTGCGGCAGCTGCGCGATCTGCTGACCGCATTGGAAATCGAGGACGGCTTCACGCTTCTGGGCTATTCGATGGGTGGTGCAATCGCCACGGCATTGGCCGAGGAAGAACCCCATCGCGTTCACAGGCTGATCCTGCTGGCGCCGGCGGGGATGGAGATCAATCTGTCGCGGTTCGAAAAGACCTGTGTCAGCTTTCCGGTCGTCGGTGACTGGCTGATGCTGGCCGTCAGTCTGCGACGGTCGGTGGTGTCATCGCTTGGGCCGTTGCGTCGGGGGTTCCTGCCTGCGGTGCTGTCCAGCCTTCGCCACATGCTGCGCGAACGACAGGAGGCGGCGCATCGTGCCATTGGCCGGTCCGACGTGCCTGTCGTGGCGATCTGGGGCCGCAAGGACACCCGCATCCCCATCACCGGGCTGGGACAATTGGCCCAATGGAATCGCAACGTCCGGCAGCATGTTATCGATGGTGCGGACCACCGCCTTCCGACGAACGCCCCCGATGCCGTGGCCAAGGCGCTGGCCGATATCCTGGGCGACCGCGATTAAAGCTCTGGCAATCGGCTTTTCAAGCGGGTCTGCACCCATTATCCCCGCCGCATGACCGTGAAAGCAGCCTATGATCGCGCCATCGCAGATGGCCGCCTGAAAGACGACCCGGCCCAGCGTGGCGTTCTTGCGGAACTCGACCGTGTCCGGAAAGAACTTGCGTCGCCGCCGAAAAAGGGCGGGTGGTTCAGCAAGGCTCCCGAAGCGCCGAAGGGGCTTTACATGTGGGGGGGTGTCGGGACCGGAAAGTCCATGTTGATGGACCTTCTGTTCGCGCAGGTGGATGCCCCGAAAGAACGGCAGCATTTTCACGCCTTCATGCAATGGGTCCATGCCCGCATGACCGAAGCCCGCAAGCGTGGCGTGGACGATGCGATCAAGCCGGTCGTGGACGAGCTGACCGACAAGCTGCGGTTTCTGGCCTTCGACGAGATGCAGATCACCGACATCACTGACGCCATGATCGTCGGGCGGCTGTTTGAAGGGCTGTTCAGGTCAGGGGTCACCGTCGTTACCACCTCGAACCGCCCGCCAGACGATCTTTACAAGGACGGGCTGAACCGCGATCTTTTCAGGCCTTTCATCGATCTGATCAAGGAGCGGATGGTCGTCCATGAACTGGTCAGCGCCACCGATCACCGGCAGGGCCGTCTAGCCGGAACGCAAACCTATTTCACGCCCCTGAACGCGGAAAGCAGGCGGGCGATCGACGCGATCTGGCAGGATCTGACCCATGGCGATGATGCGCCCTTCACCCTGCACGTCAAGGGCCGCGAGGTCGAACTGCCGCGCTTTCACAACGGGGCCGCCCGCGTGCCGTTCTACACGCTTTGCGGGCGGCCACTGGGTGCGGCGGATTATCTGGCGCTGGCTGATGCGGTGCGGGTTCTGGTGCTGGAAGATATCCCGGCGCTGGGGCGGTCGAATTTCAATGAGGCCAAGCGCTTCGTGACGCTGATCGACGCGCTTTACGAAGCCGAGGTGAAACTGATCTGTTCTGCGGCAGCCACGCCCGAGATGCTTTATCTCGAAGGCGAGGGCAGCTTTGAATTCGAACGCACCGCCAGCCGCCTGCGAGAGATGCAGGGCGATGACTGGGGCGACCGGGACTAGGGAATGACCAGTTCCATGCCGATTTCGATCATGTCGGGATCGGGGAGAGTGGTCGTATTGGCTGCGGCGATGCGGGGATAGGCGTCACGGTCGCCGTAAAAGGCTTCAGCGATGATCCGCAGTGTGTCGCCGGGCTGCACGACGTAGGTCTGGACCGCGACAGGCTCTGCCACCACGGTTTCGGACGTGCCGACAATGGATCTCAACAGCACATCCGTGTCCACGCCCCCGTCGGGTGTGGCAAGAGCGGGCGGCACGACGATGTCGCCGTTCAGGGCAGCCAGATCGAGCATCCGGTCGATTTCACTCTCACTGCGTCCGTCCTGCAGCGCCTGCGCCACCATCTGCTCCAGCTTTCTTTGTCCGGATCGCAGTTCGATGTCCGCGCGGGTCGGGGCACGTTCGGACAGGATGCGCCGGGTCGTGTCCAGCAGGGCCTGGTCCGTGGATGGTCTGGCGATCAGGGGTTCAATGACGGGGACGGGTCCATCGGCGACCGAAGGCTCCGCACTGCTCGGGGCATCAGGGGATGACGCCGGTTCTTGCGGCCCTGCGTTCAGACCGGTCTGGTTGCGGCTCACTGTTTCATCGCTGGTCGGCCAATAGCGTTCTGTCGCCGGCGCGGGCCGGATGATGATCATCACGCAGACACAGGCTGCGACGATGAAAAAGGCAATCACACTTTTGACCATGACCTACTCGCAAGAGACCCATTCGGGTTCAAAATTGTTGCCGTTACCTGATGATGAAGGGGTAAAGGTTTACGCATCAAGATGTAGTGTGACGACCCGATCAGGTCAAAGAGCGATTCGCGTGAGGCGAAAACCGTTGCCAAAAACAAGAAGACAGGCCAAAGCCTGCCCCCTTGCCCTGCCAAGATCGCCGGATGCCTGTCTTTGTGCTGACTATCCCGTTGAGAAACAGCCTAAGCGAATCAGTGATTCGCCGTCAATCCTTTATGTGGGCCTTTATGCGCGCCTTGCCCATCAACTGTGCAGGCGAGCAGGTCGGGGCATCAGGTCCGATCTGTGCGACCAGCGGGGTCGAGGGCGCGATCGAACTGGCTTCGATGTATTTGCCGTTGACGCAAATATCCTGTGCGTAGTTTCCGGAATTGAACCCGAATCCGGGGTTGCCGCAGTTCATGACGTTGCCATCCGCGTTCCACCCTTGGCTGTTGGTGCTGGCAAAGCTTCCGCCGGTCAGGAATTCCATCGCGTTGGGGTCGAACCGCACGTGAAAGGTCGTGTCGGCGGTCCGCTCGCGCATGTCCCAGTTTCCGATCGGGACGTCCTGGTAAAATCCGCTGATCCGGAAGGCGGTCACATCCTTTTCCGTGATCACCGCGTTCGACATCTTCTGATCGGGTACTTCCATCAGGCCCGACAAGGAATAGCCGTTGGCACCGATCCAGCAGAACCGAAGATCGGCGGCAAGTGTCGGGGTCGCCAGACTTGTGGCCGCAAGAACTGTCAAAGACAATCGCATCAATCTATCCGTTTTCGTCAACTGCGATCTAAATTGGCGACAAGGGCGCATGGTGGCAACAGCAGATCGAAAATGTGGCATTTCGTCCGGCCGCGTCAGTCGTCGTTCAGGCGCAGCACATGTCCCGCCAGATAAAGTGATCCGCAGATCAGGATCCGCGCCTGCGGTGTGTCCTGCGTGATCATGTCGATAGCCGTCTCGACGCTATCGGCAGAGCGGGCGGAAAGGCCGACGCGATCCGCGATTGTGACGACATCTGCCGCTGGCAGCGTGTTGGTCTCATCGGGGATCGACACGGCCAGAAGTCGCTTGGCGACACCTGCCAGGGGCGCAAGGTATCCCGCCACGTCCTTGGTGTTGAGCATCCCGCAGATCAGGTGAACGGGCCGCCCGTCCTGTTCGCGCAGGGTGGCTGCAAGTGCGGCGCCCGCCGCCGGGTTGTGTCCGCCGTCCAGCCACAGCTGCGCTGACCCAGCCCTTTCGACCAGCGGCCCTTTGGTCAGCCGTTGCATCCGCGCGGGCCAGAATGGCTGCGTGACGGCGGCATCCAGCGCCTCGCCAGTAATGCCAAGCTGGCGCAGCGCTGCAATCGCAGTTCCCGCATTTACGATCTGATGCGGGCCGGGCAGAGCGGGGAGAGGCAGATCGCAAAGGCCTGTTTCGTCCTGATAGACCAGACGGTCCGCCTCGCGCCCGACATGCCAGTGCTGGCCTCCCGCCAGAAGCGGGGCAGAGAGGCGCAGAGCCTTGCCCTCGATCACCTCGAGCGCGGCATCGTGTTGCGGGGCGACGATACAGGGCACGCCACGCTTGATGATCCCGGCCTTTTCGCCCGCGATGGCCTGAAGCGTATCGCCAAGGAACGACTGGTGGTCCAGATCGACGGGGGTGATGATCGTCAGGGCCGGGTCGGCCACGACGTTCGTCGCATCCAGACGCCCACCAAGCCCGACTTCGAGCAGAACGTAATCGGCGGGTGTTTCCGCAAAGGCGAGCAGGGCGGCGACCGTCGTGATCTCGAAATAGGTGATCGGGTCTTGCCCGTTGGCGGCATAGCAGCGGTCCAGCACCTCGGTCAGGTGCGCTTCGCCGATCAGCGCGCCTTTCAGCCGGATGCGTTCGTGAAACCGCGCCAGATGGGGCGAGGTATAGGCATGGACGCTGAAGCCTGCCGTTTCCAGACCTGCACGGATCATCGCCTGCGTCGATCCCTTGCCGTTGGTGCCTGCGATATGGATGACGGGCGGCAACCTGTCCTGGGGATTGCCCACAGCCTGCAGCAGCCGCCAGACACGGTCCAGCGTCAGGTCGATGACCTTTGGATGCAGCGCCATCATGCGCTGCAGGATCGCGTCGGAGGTTCGGGTCACCGGCGACGCCGCTGCGGAAGGATCATTTGTTTTGCGCGGCCTCTGGCTCGTCCGGGACCTTCGGTGGCAGTTCCAGGGCGATCTCGGTTGATTCTTCTGGCGGTGGCAAGTCACCTTTCACCGGCGCGGGCTGGCCCGTCAGCATGCGGATGATCGTCACCAACTCGTCGGCAAGGTCGATCCGGCTGGTGACGCGGTCCAGCATGCCGTGGTCCAGCAGGTATTCCGCCCGCTGGAAACCCTCGGGCAGTTTTTCACCGATGGTCTGTTCGATCACGCGGGCACCGGCAAAGCCGATCAGGGCATTGGGTTCCGCGATCTGCACATCGCCCAGCATCGCATAAGAGGCCGTGACACCGCCGGTCGTGGGGTGGGTCAGCACGACGATGTAAGGCAGCCCCGCCTCTTTCAGCATCTGCACGGCGATGGTGGTGCGGGGCATTTGCATCAGGCCAAGGATACCCTCTTGCATCCGCGCTCCACCGGCAGCCGAAAACAGGACCAACGGCAGCTTGCGTTCGACGGCGCGTGTCGCGGCGGCGACGATTGCGTTGCCGACATACATCGACATGGACCCGCCCATGAAGCTGAAGTCCTGCACCGCAACGATGGTGGGCGTGCGCCTGATTTCGCCTTCGGCCACAAGCATCGCGTCGCGTTCGCCGGTTTTCCTGCGCGCGTCCTTGAGACGGTCCGTGTATTTCTTCTGGTCGCGGAAATGCAGCGGGTCGGCCACAGGCTCGGGCACCGGCACCTCGGTGAAAGCGCCACCGTCGAAAAGCGACGCCAGACGTTCCCGCGCGCGGATCGGCATGTGATGGTCGCAATTCGTGCAGACGTTCAGATTATGCGCAAGCTCGCGGTGAAACAGCATCGTGCCGCATTCGTCGCACTTCGTCCAAAGATTTTCCGGCACTTCCCTGCGCGAGAAAAGCGAGTTGATCTTGGGGCGGACGTAGTTGTTGATCCAGTTCATGCCAAGCGCCTGCTGTTCCTGTCAGCTTCGAGATATGCGGGAGGTGTGCGGATTGCAATCGTAGCCGCACCTCGCAAGATCATTGCGCCTTGTCACGCGGGGGTGTGCAAATTAGACCCTAACCCAACTCTGGAGGTCTATTCCCATGCTCGACAACAAGCCCGACAAATCCCGTCTGCCCAGCCGGCACGTGACAGAAGGCCCCGCGCGCGCCCCGCACCGGTCCTATTACTATGCGATGGACCTGACCGAAGAACAGATCGCCCAGCCCTTTGTCGGGGTCGCAACCTGCTGGAACGAGGCCGCGCCTTGCAACATCGCGCTGAATTGGCAGGCGCAGTCGGTAAAACGGGGTGTGTCCGAAGCCTCTGGCACGCCGCGCGAATTCACGACGATCACTGTCACCGACGGTATCGCTATGGGCCACGAAGGCATGCGGTCTTCGCTGGCCTCGCGCGAGGCGATTGCGGACACGGTCGAGCTGACGATGCGGGGTCATGGCTATGATGCGCTGGTGGGTCTTGCGGGTTGCGACAAATCGCTGCCTGGCATGATGATGGCGATGATACGTCTGAATACCCCCTCGGTCTTCATGTACGGCGGGTCGATCCTGCCCGGCAAGGTGCCAGAGGGCGCTGATGTGCCGGAAGATTTCGCCAACCGCGACCTTACCGTGCAGGACATGTTCGAGGCCGTGGGCCGTTACCAGAACGGCGAGATGACCGACGCGCAGCTTGCGGTTCTCGAACGCGTGGCCTGTCCGTCCGCCGGGGCCTGCGGCGGCCAGTTCACCGCCAACACGATGGCCTGCGTGTCCGAGGCCATCGGCCTTGCGCTGCTGAACTCGTCCGGCATGCCCGCGCCTTTCAAGGATCGCGCGCAATACGGCGAGGCTTCGGGCCGCGCCGTGATGAACCTGATCCAGCAGAACATCCGCGCCCGTGACATCGTCACCCGCGAAAGCCTTGAAAACGCGGCCCGCGTGGTGGCCTGCACGGGCGGGTCCACGAACGCGGGTCTGCACCTGCCCGCGATGGCGCACGAGGCAGGGATCGACTTTGACCTGTGGGACGTCTGCGACATCTTCAAGGACACACCCTATTTCGTCGACATGAAGCCCGGCGGTCAGGCCGTCGCCAAGGACCTTTACGACGCGGGCGGTATTCCCGTCGTCATGAAGGAATTGCGCAAGGCCGGCCTGATCCACGAGGATTGCATCACGGCCAGCGGCAAGACCATCGGCGAGGAACTGGACATGATCGCCGGTGAACCCGACGGCAAGGTCATCCATTTCATCGACAATCCGATCTCCAGGACCGGCGGCGTTGTCGGATTGCGTGGCAACGTAGCCCCCGAGGGGGCCATCGTGAAGGTCGCGGGCATGACCGAGGACCAGCAGGTCTTTACCGGCCCCGCCCGCGTCTTCGAGAACGAGGAAGAAGCCTTCGAGGCCGTCAAGGCGCGGTCCTACAAGGAAGGCGAGGTGCTGGTCATCCGCAACGAAGGCCCTGCAGGCGGCCCCGGCATGCGCGAGATGCTGGCGACCACGGCAGCCCTGTCCGGTCAGGGCATGGGCAAGAAGGTCGCCCTGATCACCGATGGCCGGTTCTCTGGCGCCACACGCGGTTTCTGCGTGGGCCACGTTGGCCCGGAAGCGGCGCATGGTGGTCCGATCGCCTTGCTGAAGAACGGCGACCTGATCACCATCAATGCGCTGACGGGGGAATTGTCGGTCGATGTGTCGGACGAGGACATGGCGACGCGCAAGGCGAACTGGTCCGGCCCGCGCGAGACGATCTATGCCTCGGGGGCCCTGTGGAAATTTGCCCAGCTTGTCGGTGGCGCACGTCTGGGTGCGGTGACGCATCCGGGTGCGAAGGCCGAAAAGCACATCTACATGGACCTCTAGGCGATGGGTCGCTTCGTCAGCATATTGGCACTCGCGTTTCTGACCGCCTGCAACCTTGGCCCGCTGATGCAGGTGGCGCCGGGGCAGACGGTCAGCGCTGTCGCTGTCTTCGACGGAGCGGTGACCGTGGCCGGGCCACCAAGCTATTGCGTCGACCCGCAGGCCAGTCGTCCAAGCGGCGGCTTCATTCTACTGGCGGCCTGCGGAGCTGTCGGCGGGGACGACTACCCCCGCGACTCTGCCTTGCTCAGCGCGCAGGTGGGTGCAGCCGGCAGCGCGGCCGTGTCGGGGTCCGAGCCGGTGCTGGCCAACCTGTTGGCAACCAGTGATGGCGCTGCAAGTATGGGGCTTTCCGGAACGGCCCTGAGTAACGTGCGGGCAGGCAACAATGAAGTGGTGGTCATGATCACGCGTCGCGCCGGCGATGTTCCGGATGGTGTCGGGACGACCGAATGGCGTGTCTTCACGGACGTGGGCGACCGGCTTGTCACCCTGACCGTGCGCAGCATCGCGAACGAACCCTTGTCGAACGCAGACGGTCGCAGGCTTTTGCTCCGGTTTCTGGAAGCCGTGCGGCAAGCCAGCCCCGCAACATAGAATAAATCCGCAGGCTATTTCTTTCGCGGAAACTTTTGTGCGAGACATTGGCAAGGCTGAACAGAAGGAACGCTGATCGTGCGCAACCGATTTTCGCTGATGGACAAGGCGTTTCACGCCCGCGTTCTGAGGCGGTGGCGAACGGCGGCCCAAAACGCCAGAGATGCGGATCTTGAGCTGTTGCAGCAACAGCGGTCGCAGGCGCGAAAGCTCAAGATGCATCTCGATGAACTGACGCATGTCGCTGAAGACCGCCTTGCTTTGCCGCGCATCGGCTCGAACACTTTCAAACGCCCCGGTGGCACGCTTTGGGCCTGGCGACCCAAGGTCTGGCGTGGTGCGTTGGACACCAAGGGAATCGCGGCAGTCGAATCGAAGAAACAGCTTGGCGATGAGGTCACGCTGTTTCACGACTGCACGATTTCCGAACTGACCCTTCGCCAGATCCGGAATACCCGTGAAAACGATCTTGCCCCCTATGGGCTGCGGATGGACGTGTTCAAGTTCGATGGCAGCTTCCTGTCCCTTGTCATCGATTGCCCGCAGGATGCCGTGACGGGACTTCAGCGTCGCCATCTCATCCGGCTGGAGACGTTGATCGAGACCGAAAAACCGATCGAGATTTTCGCGCGCCTGAACATCAAGCACGGGCCGAACACCGAACAGATCGTGATCGAATTGCCGACGAACAAGACCGAGATTCTGACGGAATTCGATCTGGCCTATTCGTCTATCAACGAAAAGCGGGTTGAAAAAATGTGGGTCGACCTGATTTTCGAAGGCCCCGAAATGAACGAGGTCACCGTCCGGGATCTGACGCTCTGCCGCTATCCGCGCGCCGACTTTTAAGGGATACCAAAACGATGGCTTTGACATTGACGAAAACACGCTTGCTGGCCGGTGTCTGGGAAGGTGTGCTGAGCGGCGCATCGGGGGTCGAGCCGCCGATCCTGTCCTACCGGCTGCGTGATGAGGTGCTTGATGGGCTGACAATGCGCAAGGACGGAGACCGCTGGATCGTCCATGCGGCGATCCCGTCCGACCGGATCAGCGACGGGATGCAGACCTTCGTGATTCTCGATTCGGATACGGACGAGGTGCTGGCAAGCTTTGCCCTTTTGTCCGGCGAAGCCCTGGCCGAAGATATCCGCGCCGAGATGGACCTGCTGCGCGACGAGTTGGACATGCTCAAGCGTGCGTTCCGCCGACACTGTCTGGAAACCGGCCTCGATTAGCGCCGTGACCCCACGTTTCGGGTGACGCATGCGCCGCACTGGCCCATCCTGCGCCACAGGAGGAACGTCATGACCGATTACCCGCACCTGTTCGCCCCGCTCGATCTGGGGTTCACGACCTTGAAGAACCGCGTGCTGATGGGGTCCATGCACACCGGTCTGGAAGAGACGAAAGACTGGAACCGCGTCGCGGAATTTTATGCCGCACGGGCGCGGGGCGAGGTGGCCCTGATTGTCACGGGCGGCATGGCCCCCAATCTCGAGGGTGGCGTCTTTCCGGGTGCTGCAGGGCTGTTCACGCCCGACGATATCGCGAACCATCGCATCGTGACCGACCGTGTTCACGATGCGGGCGGCAAGATCGCCATGCAGGTTCTGCATGCCGGTCGGTATGCCTATTCCCCCGACTGCGTGGCCCCTTCGGCGATCAAATCCCCGATCTCGCCCTTTGCCCCAAAGGAACTGGACGCGGCGGGCATCGAAAAGCAGATCGCGGATATCGTCACTTCGGCTGCCCGCGCGCGCGAGGCCGGCTATGACGGGGTCGAGATCATGGGGTCCGAAGGCTATTTCCTGAACCAGTTTCTTGTCGCGCATACCAACAGGCGGACCGACGACTGGGGCGGATCTTACGAAAACCGGATGCGCCTGCCGGTCGAGGTCGTGACCCGCGTGCGCGAAGCCGTCGGGCCGGATTTCATCCTGATCTACCGTCTGTCGATGATCGATCTGGTGCCGAAAGGGTCGACCTGGGCAGAGGTGTTGACGCTGGCAAAGGCGATCGAAGCGGCGGGGGCCACGATTCTGAACACCGGCATCGGTTGGCACGAGGCACGGATCCCGACCATTTCGACCTCGGTGCCGCGCCGGGCGTTTACCTGGGTGACCCGGAAGCTGATGGGCGAGGTGGGCATTCCGGTCATCACGTCAAACCGGATCAATACGCCGCAGGTTGCGGAAGACGTGCTGGCCGAGGGGTGTGCCGACATGGTGTCGATGGCGCGCCCCTTCCTTGCCGACCCCGACTTCGTGGGCAAGGCCAAGGCGGGAAAGTCGGCTTTGATCACGCCTTGCATCGCCTGCAACCAAGCCTGTCTGGACCATACGTTCAGCGGCAAGCTGTCATCCTGTCTGGTCAACCCCCGCGCCTGCCACGAAACGGAACTGGTCGTTTCCACCGCCGAGACGCCCAAGTCAGTCGCTGTCGTCGGCGCGGGTCCGGCAGGGCTTTCCGCCGCGCTGACCGCAGCCGAGCGGGGCCATGCCGTGACCCTTTTTGACCGTGCGGACGAGATCGGCGGTCAGTTGAATCTGGCCAAGCAGGTGCCGGGCAAGGAAGAGTTCCGGGGGCTGGTCGATTACTACAAGACCGCCGTCGATGCCGCCGGGATCACCGTCAGCCTTGGAATCGATGTCACGTCGGACACACTGAGCGGTTTCGACGAGGTGATCGTGGCCACCGGCGTCAACCCCCGCGACCCGCAGATCGCCGGTCAGGATGGCCCGAACGTGGCATCCTATATCGACATTCTGCGCGGCACGCGAAAACCGGGCAAGACCGTCGCCGTGATCGGTGCGGGTGGCATCGGCTTTGACGTGTCCGAGTTTCTGGTGACCGATGACAGTCTGACCGACGATCTGCCGGAATGGCTGGTGGAATGGGGCGTCACCGACCCCGAAACGGCGCGCGGCGGAATTGCCCCCGATGGCCCGAAGCCAGAGCCAGCCGCGCGGAAGGTGACGCTGTTGCAGCGCAAGGCGCAGAAGCTGGGCAAGACCCTTGGCAAGACGACCGGCTGGATCCACCGCGCCGGGTTGCAGATGAAGGCGGTCGAGATGGTGGGCGGCGTGAACTACGAACGCATCGACGCCGACGGGCTGCATGTCACCTACGGCGAGGCCCGCGAAAACCCGACGTTGGTCGCTGCTGAAACCATCGTTCTTTGCGCCGGGCAAGTGCCCGAAAGGTCGCTGGCCGACGCCCTGGAGGCCAGGGGAATCGCCTGCCATGTCATCGGCGGCGCTGATGTGGCGGCAGAGCTGGACGCCAAGCGCGCCATCGATCAGGGAACCCGGCTGGCGGCGCAACTTTAGCGTCGGCGTCGACAATCTTGGCGGAAATCGCGGTATTGTCCGACATATGCCCCGAAGTCGACAGATTTCGCTGCGAAACAATCCTTTACCTGACGACTGATTGTGAAGGACGCGAAATGGATCGTTTGACCGAGATGGAAGCCTTTGCCACGGTAGTGGACCAGGGTGGCTTCACAGATGCGGCCAAGAAGATGGGGATTTCCAAATCTGCGGTCTCCAAGCACGTCTCCTCTCTCGAGGCACGTCTTGGTGCACGGCTGCTGAACCGTACCACGCGCCGCGTCTCTCCGACCGAGATCGGCCTTGCCTACTACGACCGCGCCCGTCGCGTGCTGAACGACGCGGGTGAGGCGGATGCGTTGGTGACGTCGATGCAGTCGGCGCCGTCCGGGCTGCTGCGCATTTCCGTGGCGACCGATTTCGGGGTGAACCACCTGTCGCCGGTTCTGGGCGACTTCCTGTCCGAATTTCCCGATATCACCGTGAACATGGTGTTGAACAACCGCTATGTCGAACTGATCTCGGAAGGCTTCGACATGGCCGTGCGAATCGGTGAGCTCGAGGACAGTTCGCTGCGCGCCCGCAAGTTGACAGACACGACGCGACGGATGATCGCGTCACCGAACTATTTCAAGGAACACGGGCGTCCGGAAAAGATAGACGATCTGAACGAACACAAGTTGCTGCATTACTCCAACGCCGCCAATTCCGCCGTCTGGAAGCTGACTGCGCCTTCGGGCGAACGGCGTCAGGTGCGCACGGCAGGCTGGCTGACGGTCAACGACGGGCAGTCGCTTTTGAACGCCTGTATCGGTGGTCTTGGCATCGCGTATCTGCCCAGCTTTCTCTACGCTGACGCAATGAAGAAGGGTCTGGTTGTCGAAGCGATCCCCGATCTGCCGGTCGATACACAGGGCATCTATGCCGTCTATCCGCCGGGCCGGTTCACGCAGCCCAAGGTCCGTGCCTTCATCGACTTTCTGGTGCATGAATTTGCCGACAAAGGCCCGGACGGTTGGTGCTGACCTTTTCCAATTTCCCCAAGGTGATGCTCACCTCAGCTTGGCGCGGTCCCTGGGGGCCGCGTTTTTTCATTCCAGCACGATGACCTCGACCCGGCGGTTCGCCTCGCGACCCGCTTCGGTCAGGTTGCTGGCGACGGGCGAGAGGTAGCCGTTGCCTTCGGCGGTCATCTGGCGGCGCGGGACACCATAGTCCGTCACCAACCGTTCCAGAACCGCACCTGCACGGCGTTTCGACAGTCCGATGTTTCCCGCAAGAGAGCCCTCAACATCCGTGTGCCCGACCAGTGCGACGGCCCTGTCGGGATGGTCCGCAAGATAGGCGGCCAGATCGCGCAGGCTTGCGATGTCCCCCGAGGACAGGGTGACGGAACCCGTGGTGAAGTCCACGCCGGTCAGCACGGCGTGGCCCGTGGTTTCCAGTGACTCGGGCAGCGACCCCGGCGCCATCGCGGCGGTCGTCCGCACCGTGGCAGAGGCGGTGTCCGTTTCAGGCGCCACGCCTGCCGTCATGACCTGCACGTGTCCTGCGCCCGGCGTGCGGCTGACCAGAAGCGTCACGGCTTGTGTGGAATCGCCATTGATCTTCAGCGCCGCAAGATAGCGGAAATCGGCAAGGTTTACCTGCATGGCAGGTGGCAACATGACCGGAATGGCAAAGCGGAAATCGAATCCGCCGCATCCGTCGGTATCGCATTCGTAGACGGTGTCGAAACCGGCGTTGTCGAGCTGTTCGCGCAAGGGCCGCAGCAGTTGCAGCGTGCTCAGGCCGCCTGCGCGAATCAACCATGCTTCCTGCCGCACCTCGCCTTCGATGGGCATTACGGACAGTGCGCCTTCGGTCCAGGGGCCAGTCGCCAGTCTCAGGGTGTCCAGACCGGGTTCGGCGACAGCGGTTTGCTCTGCATTGCCGGGAAAGGACAGGGATTGCGCGGCTGCCGGTCCGGCCAGCAGTGCCAGACAAGCGGTGGTTCGGATCATCTGGCCTGCGCGCGATGGGTCGCTCACGTCGCATCCTCCGGGTGTAGTCGGTAGTGATAGCGTCCCACGATCTGCAGTCCGAGGGAAGTATAGAGAGCGTTCGACGCGGTGTTCGACACCGTGGTCAGCAGCGTCAGCCAAGTCGCGCCGTTGGCCTGCCCCCAACGGGCACAGGCCTGCGTCAGGTAGCGGGCCAACCCCTGCCTGCGGTCGCGTGGCGCAATTTCAAGAGCGTGGATCATGGCACAGCCTTCCGCGATGGCGACAAAGACTGTGCCTGCGGGACGGTCGTTCAGGCGCCCCAGAACGGTTGTTTTCGGCACGGCCACCCGGTCCATGACGGCCAGTCGCGCAGGGCCGATACCGCCTTCTGCCCAGATGTCCGCCTGCACAGCAAGCGGTGGCCAGACGTCGAAGGTCGTGACCGGCGGCGGGTTGGCCGCGATAAGGTCGATGGGTGCGGCATAAATCCACGTGGCGTCGCGGATACCGTAGCCCCGTTCTGCCAAGGCCGCGTCCAATGCCTGTTCCGATTGTGCCAGCGTGAACAGCCTCGGTTGGCCCATAGCCCGCATGTCGGACTCTGCCGCATCAAGGTCGGCGTCGGTGAAAGCCCCTGTCAAAGAGGCCGCAGAGACGCGGTTTCCGCCACCCCCGCCTGCGCGGAGTGTGACCGGGCCATGGTGGCGCACGTCTGCCGCAGGCCAAGTCGCATCCCGCACGCGCAAGAGTGTCGCGACATCGGGCAGGCTCATGCGGGAAAAATATCCTTCAGCTTGGCCATCGCCACATCGAGCCGCGCGGCGTCCTGGCCGCGGATGACAATGTTCGATCCATAGCGCCCGTCTTTCTGGAACGGATAGGATCCGACAGAAAGATCGGTGAACTCGGCCGCGATCAGGGCCAGCGGTTCGGCCAGATCGCCTTCGCCGCGCTGCACCCGCCATGTCTCGGACAGCATCGGGGCACCGCCGGTCAGGGTAGGAATCACGCTTTGCACCATGGCGTTGAAGACGGACGGCACGCCCGCCATGACATGGACGTTTTCGATGGTGAAACCCGGTGCGGTGCTGACGGGATTGCCGATCAGGGTCGCGCCCTCGGGGATTCGCGCCATTCGCAACCGCGCGGCGTTCAAGTCCTGCCCCGACCGGTCGTAGTGCGCCTGCAGCAGCGCCCGTGCGTCGTCGCGCACGTCGATGGGGCGGTCAAAGGCCGCAGCGACGGCATCCGCCGTGATGTCGTCATGGGTCGGGCCCATTCCACCGCTGGTGAACACGTGGTCAACGCCTTGCGACAGCGCCTTGACCGCAGCCGCGATGGCACCGTGGTCGTCGCTCACCACGCGGACCTCTTTCAGGTCGATGCCCCTCTCTGTCAGCACGCCTGCAAGGTGGTGGGTGTTGGCATCTCGGGTGCGGCCTGACAGAATTTCGTCTCCGATCACGAGCATGGCGGCGGTGGGGTTTGGCATTGGCTTCTCCTGTGTGTCGGGTCTTGGTATAGCCATCGCCATGCAGTTTGCCACACCCCTGATCCCCGCCACGCTGATCCGTCGCTACAAACGCTTTCTGGCTGACATCCGGCTGGACGACGGACGCGAGGTCACGGCCCACTGCGCCAACCCCGGCAGCATGATGGGGTTGGCCGAGGCCGAAACGCGCATCTGGGTCGAGCCGAACGATGATCCGAAGAAAAAGCTGAAATACGGCTGGCGGCTGGTGGAACAAGAGGGCGGTCACTTTACCGGCGTCGATACAAGCCTGCCGAACCGGATGCTGAAAGCCGCGCTGATGGCAGGGCAGGTGCCGGGGCTGCAGGGCTACGACCTTGTGCGACCAGAGGTGAAATACGGGCAGGGCAGCCGAATCGACTTTCTGCTGAGCGGCGACGGCCAGCCCGACGCTTTCGTCGAGGTCAAATCCGTCACCCTGTCACGCGCACCCGGCCTTGCCGAATTTCCCGACAGTGTGACCGCACGCGGGGCGAAACACCTGCGTGAACTGACCGAGATGAAGGCGCAGGGCCATCGCGCCGTCATGCTTTACCTCGTGCAGCGGACGGATGCCGCCAGCGTCACGCTGGCGGCCGATCTTGATCCGGCCTATGCGCGGGCCTTCGTCGAGGCGGGGCTCGAAACACTGGCGTTCGGCTGCCGGATCAGCCCCGACGGCGTCAGCCTTGGCGAAGCGCTTCCCTTTTATCCGCCCACCCGATGCCCTACATGACCCTCATCGAAAAAGGAGCGCCACAGTGAATACCAATCAAGGCCGCGTGACCAAGGACGGCATCCGCATTTATGACCCTGCCGATTTCGCAGGCATGAACCGGGCCGGACGGCTGGCCGCGCAGATCCTTGACGATATCGCGGCGCATGTGGTGCCGGGGCAGACAACTGGCAGGCTGGACGAGTTGATCACCGAATGGGTCGAACAGGCGGGTGCGGCTTCGGCCACGATCGGCTACAAGGGCTATCAGCACGCGTCCTGCATCAGCGTAAACCACGTCGTCTGCCACGGCATCCCGGGCGACAAGTTGCTCAAGGATGGCGACATCCTGAACATCGACGTCACCGTCATCGTGGACGGATGGTTCGGGGATACGTCGCGCATGTATGTTGCGGGCAAACCGTCGCGCAAGGCCGAGCGGCTGATGCAGGTCACCCATGACGCGCTGATGAAGGGGATCGAGGCGGCACGGCCCGGCAATACCTTTGGCGATATCGGTGCCGCGATCCAGACATACGCCGAAAGCAACCGTATGTCCGTCGTGCGTGATTTCTGCGGACACGGGTTGGGCCGCGTCTTTCACGCCCCGCCCAACGTGCTGCACTACGGTCGGCCCGGCACTGGCGCCGTGCTGGAAGAAGGCATGTTCTTTACCATCGAACCGATGATCAATCTGGGCCGCCCCGAAACCAAGGTGCTGGGCGACGACTGGACCGCCGTGACCCGCGACAAGTCGCTGTCCGCGCAGTATGAACATTCCATCGGCATCACCGCGCAGGGGGTCGAGGTTTTCACCCTGTCACCGGCGAACCGGTTTCACCCGACCTATCAAAGCGATGACACGGTCACGCAGGACGGCTTGCACGGCTGAGAAATGGCTAAAGCCCAAGGGCATCCTGAACCGCCATCAGGTCAGGCACCACGGTGGCGTCTGTCCCTTTGAACCGGTCTGGCGACCCGTGGATGCAAAGCCCGAAGCAGCGTACCCCGGCGGCCTGCGCGGCCTTGGTGCCGGCGGGCATATCGTCGATCATCACGGTTTCTTCTGCTGTCACACCGGCCTTCGCCATGGCGTGATGCAGCATCGCGGGGTCCGGCTTGGGCTTGTGATCGTGGCCCGAAAGAATCCGCCCGTCCAGCCTGTCAAAAATGCCAGAGGGGCCAAGTGAACGTTTCATCTTGGCAATCGGACCGTTCGAGGCGATGGCGGTGGCAATCCCCGCCATCTCGATGCGGTCAAGCAGCGGCAGGAAGCCTTCGACGACGGGAACCCCTTCGTCCAGTGCCGCGAAAATCCGTCCGTATATGTGATCCAGCCAGTCATCCGGCAGGGTCGCACCACGGCGTCGGGATTCCGCCTCGACCCACTCCATCGTGCCGCCGGTAAAGAGATGGTGAATTTCCTCTGCTGAAATCGGAAGCCCATGCGCAGTCAGGTCGTCAGACAGGATACGGTCGGTCATCGGTTCGCTGTCGACGATCACGCCGTCGCAATCGAAGATCACAAGTTTTACGGTCACGGATGGCGCTCCAGAAAGGTGATATGGGTGTCGCCATAGCGGCGGTGTTCGATCAGCGAAAAGCCGGGTGGGGCCAGTTGGGGCGCGTTTTCCTCCCAGACGATCAGCGCTGCGTCGGCGATCCAGCCTGCAGCAAGGGCCGATGCCAGCGCCTGTTGCCCAAGGCTGCGGCCATAGGGGGGGTCAAGAAACAGCAGATCACTTGCGGCCGGAGCGGGCATCATCCGCGTGGCATCCGCCTTGAGAATCGTCGTGTCGTCGCCGCGCCGCAGACGTGCGATATTGTCGTGGACCAGCCGCTGCGCGATCCGTCCGTTTTCGACGAAGGTCACATGTGCGGCCCCCCGGCTGAGCGATTCCAGCCCAAGAGCGCCGGTTCCCGCAAACAGATCGAGCACGCGCGCACCAGTGATCGGATCGCCATAGCGCCCCCCCATCAGCACGTTGAACAGGCTTTCCCGCACACGGTCCGAAGTCGGGCGCAACTGTGCGCCCGCATCGCCCTGCCCGACGGCGGCAAGGGCCGTGCCTCTGTGGCGACCTGCTATAATTCTCAAGGGACCGTCCGATTGTCCTGCGTGTTTTGCGGGCTATAACGCCAAGAGACGGCAATTCACAGAGGGACACTGATGACTATTCAAAAAGGCGATACGCTACCGGACGCCAAATTGCTTGCGATGGGGGCGAACGGCCCCGAACAGGTGGCACTTTCGGACAAGTTCAAGGGCCGCAAGGTTGTGATCTTTGGTCTGCCGGGGGCCTTTACGGGCACCTGCAGTACCGCACATGTGCCCAGTTTCATGCGCACCCGTGACGGCTTTGCCGAAAAAGGCGTGGACGAGGTGATCTGCCTTTCGGTCAACGACCCCTTCGTGATGAAGGCATGGGGTGATGATACCGGCGGCACGGGGGCGGGCATCACCTTTCTTGCCGATCCTGCGTCCGAATTCACCACCGCCATCGGCATGAACTTTTCGGCGCCGCCTGCGGGCTTCATCGACCGGTCGCAGCGCTATGCGATGCTGGTCGAGGACGGGAAAGTGTCGATTCTCAACGCTGGTGACCAACCGGGCGAATGCGAAATCTCGGCAGGTGAAACGCTGCTCGAACAGATGTGACGACGGTAGCGGGGCGCTGTGATGGCACCCCGCCGCTTTCTTGAACGGTCAGGCACTTTCGGTGAAGATTGTCCGTGTCGGGAAGGGGATCTCGACGCCCGCCTGATCCAGCGCATCCTTGACCTGACGCTTCATGTCGGCCTGATACTGAAAAAAGTCGTCGCGGTTACACCAGACACGCACCAGAAAATCGACCGAAAAGTCGCCCAGATTGTTCACCTGAATGAACGGTTCCGGATCGGCCATCGAACGCGGATCGGCCATGATCGTGTTGATGATGACGTCATGCGCCTTCGAGAGATTTGCACCATAGCCGACACCAAAGGTCCATTCGGCACGTCGCATGGGGTAGACCGAATAGTTCTCGATCGTGTTTCCCCAGACCTCGGAGTTCGGGATGATGATCTGGAAGTTTCCGAGCGAGGCAAGCTCGGTATAGTTCAGCGTAATGTCCTTGACCGTCCCCATGCGGCCCGCGATGTCGACAAAATCACCGACCTTGATCGGTCGGAAAAAGATGATCATCACGCCTGCCGCCACGTTGGACAGCGTGCCCTGAAGTGCCAGACCGATGGCCAGACCGGCGGCACCGATGACAGCAACGACGCTGGTGGTCTGCACGCCAAAGGTGTTCAGCACGAACAGAAACGCGAAGCTGATGATCACATAGCGGACGATATTTCCCAGAAAGTTGAACAAAGTCTCGTCAAGATGCTTGTTCCTGAGCCCCACATTGCGGATGCGGCGGCCGGCCCAGCCCGCAATCAGAAAGCCCAAGACAAGGATCGCAATCGCGCCCAGAACGGACCCTGCGACAGATGCGATAAATTCCAGCGTCAACACATCGGCAAGCGAGTTGCCGTTGTAGATCTCGGTCGTCAGCAGTTGCTCCACGTCAGTGTCCTGCGAGTTTGTCGATTTTCTGCGCCAGTTTGGCGTCCAGCTCGCTCAGACCATCAACATCATGCGTCGTCAACGTCACGCGCACGGTTTTGTAGACGTTGAACCATTCGGGATGATGGTTCAGTTTTTCGGCCCAGATAGCGGCCCGGGACATAAAGCCGAAGGCTTCGACGAAATTGGCAAAGGTATATTCGCGTGTGATGGCATCCTGACCGTCGGCCATGGCCCAGCCGTTGGCCAGAAGCGGGTCGATCAATTCGGAGCGTTCTGCATCTGTCAGTTTGTCTGTCATTCCTGTTCCTCGCGTGTTTCTTTTCGGAAGGGGCCGTAAGAGGTGAGAATCTCGATTTCCTCGTCCACGGCCTCGCGCTCGGCCACCAGATAGCGGTCGACCGCGTCGCGGAAACCCGCGTCCGCGAACCAATGCAACGAATGCACAGTGGTCGGCAGATAGCCACGGGCCAGCTTGTGTTCGCCCTGCGCGCCAGCCTCGACCCGCTTCAGGCCGTGGGCGATGGCGTAGTCGATGGCCTGATAATAGCAGATTTCAAAATGCAGGCAGGCGTGGTGTTCGGTGCAGCCCCAGTAGCGGCCGAATAGCGTCTCGGCCCCGATGAAGTTCAGCGCACCCGCCACCGGCCTGCCGTCGCGCATGGCCAGCACAAGCAGCATGTCATCGCGTAGAGTGTCCTGTGCGATGTCGAAAAACGCGCGGGTGAGGTAAGGTGTGCCCCATTTGCGTGCGCCGGTGTCCTGATAGAACTGCCAGAACGCGTCCCAATGGTGCGGCTGAATCTGGTCGCCGGTCAGGCTGACGATCTCGCCGCCATAGGCTTGTGCAGTCGCGCGTTCCTTGCGGATGTTCTTGCGCTTGCGCGAGGACAGTGACGCGAGAAAGGCGTCGAAATCGGCGTAGCCGTCGTTCAGCCAGTGATACTGCTGCCCGATCCGGTGCGACAGTCCCATCTCGGCCCCTGCCAAAGCCTCATCCTCGGTGCAAAAGGTGGCGTGGACGCTGGACAGGTCATTGTCCGCCGCGATCTGCACGGCGCCCTGAACCAGCGCGGCCATGCCCGTGGCGTCGCATCCCGGCGCAGTCAGGAACCTTCGCCCCGTGGCCGGTGTGAAGGGCACGGCAATCTGCAACTTGGGATAGTAGCGACCACCTGAATTTTCATAGGCATGGGCCCAATTGAAATCGAAGATGTATTCCCCTTGCGAATGGCTTTTCGCGTAAAGAGGGGCGACACCGATGGTCCTGCCGTCCTGTTCCGCGACAAGATAGCGCGGCTGCCAGCCCGTGCCGGGCCCAACGGATCCGCTGTCTTCAAGGGCCTTGAGAAAACGGTAGGTGGTAAAGGGGTCATTGGGCCTTTTGCCTTCGGGACAGGCGCAGTTGTCCCAGACAGCTTCGTCTATTCCGTCAAGCGACGGGTGGGCCGTCAGGGAAATGGCTGTCTCTGTCATGGGCAGAGAAGTGGGCGTGCCGAGCGCGGCGTCAAGGTGTGTATTGCTCGAACGTGATGTTGTCTGCGACCCGACGCGCGACCTTTTCCTGTGCTGCCGATTTGATCGTCCAGCACAGGATCGGAACGCCCTGTGCCTTCAGCTCTGCCACGCGGGGCCGGTCGAGATCGTTCCCTTCGTGGCTGATGAAGCAGGCTCCGATGCGGTCGAAGTCGGCAATTTCGCGCAGGCGGTCCCGCACATCGACCGGTAGCGTGGGCCAGTCCCGCGCGGTGTAGGACGACGTGGTAAGCCCGCGCGGGCGGTCAGGGCAAAGCGTCGCTATCTTGCCCACCCCGTGCGGGTTGAACGACATCAGGGCGACCTCGCCCGCATACCCCTCAAGAGCCCGTGCAACCGCATGTTCCAACGACCCGACATCGGGGCCCATTGCGCCATCCTGATCCTTGATTTCGATCAGCAGGGGCACGGCCCCCGCGACCAGCGACAGGACCTGTTCCAGCGTAGGAATGCCGGTCGTGCCACCGGCCAGCGTGATCGCCTGCAGGTCGGCTGCGTCCCGGTTGCTGATGCTGCCACTTTCGGCGGTAAGGCGCGACAGATCATAGTCGTGGAACACCATCGCACGTCCGTCCCGCGAGGGCTGCACGTCGATTTCAATCGCGTATCCTGCCGTGACTGCGGCCCCGACCGCCTCGCGGCTGTTTTCCGGGCGTCCGTCTGCGCGGTCATGGAGCGCGCGGTGGGCGATGGGACGGTCCAGAAAGGACTTCGGCAGTGTCATGCGATCTCGAAGACGCCTTCGATCTCGACCGCCACACCCAAGGGCAGGGAGGCTGCGCTGACCGCCGACCTTGCATGGCGGCCAATGTCTCCCAGAATCTCGACCAACAGGTCGGAGCAGCCGTTGATGACCTTGGGCTGATCGGTGAAGTCAGAGGTCGAATTGACGAAGCCAGTCAGTTTGACGACTTTTTTCAGCCGGGTAAGGTCACCGCCACAGGCGATGTTGGCCTGCATGAGAAGCTGGACTGCACAGGTCCGCGCGGCGGCGGCGCCGTCCTCGACGCTGAACGTGTCACCCAGCTTTCCGACCATCGGACTGTCGTCCGCGTGGCGACTGATCTGGCCCGAGACGTAGACCATGTTGCCTGACAGGACGAAGGGTGAATAGTTGCCTGCCGCTTTCGGCGCTGATCCGGCGTCGGGCAGGGTGATGCCCAATTCGGCGAGTTTCTCTTCGATCTGGCTCATGGCGCGCTCCTTGTTTTCACGCACGCTAGGATGCTGCCCGCGCGAGCGCAATCGCGACTCGTCGTGCATGCTGTCCGTGGTGTTGAAATTGCGGTTTTTGTCGTGTCGCGGTGTCGTCGTTCGCTTTCCCATCGTTATGGTTTACATAAGAAAGCCAGACAAATGGCGGCCCCGACGGTCGTGATGCAGGAGGATACCGATGCGACTGACACTTTGGGCCGCCCTTGTGGCTATCCCCGGGCTGGCGATGGCGGGCCCCTATGACGGCATCTACAAGCAGACGGCCAATTCGGAATGTGGGCTTGTCGGCGTGGATGGCGGGTCGATCCAGATCGAAAATGACATCTTTTACGGTGTCGAGGTCGAGTGCCGCATGACCAAGCCGGTCGATGTCGTGGACATGGATGCGATGCTTTACACGATGGAATGTTCGGGGGAAGACCAGCAATGGACCGAACGGGCCATGCTGATGACCCCCGCAAAAGAGCCGACCGGTGAAAAACCGGACGGCCTGATCATGGTCTGGAACGGCTACGCATTCGTCTACGAAGGCTGCGTCGAATAGCGCTTCCTAATCCAGCCCTTGCAGAATGTTGCTGATCGCGTCGTTCATTTGCTGATCGGCCTCCACGCTTTCGGTGCTGAGCGTTCCGGACCCCGATGCAGCGGGGGGCTGCTCCATCGGCAGGGCGGTCGGCTCCCAACCCGATGTGATCCGCGTCATCGTTTCGTGCCAGATATCAGCCGGAAGGCCGCCCCCCGTCACACCTTCCAAAGGCGTGTTGTCGTCGTTGCCCATCCAGACACCTGTGACATAATCGCCGGTAAAGCCGATGAACCATGCATCGCGCTGGCTGTTGGTGGTGCCGGTCTTGCCAGCAATCTGCCATCCCCCCATGCGCGCCCGTTGCCCCGTGCCCTGTTCCACCACCTGCGCCATCATCCAAGTCGCTTGCCGCGCGGCGGATTCCGAGATGACGCGCTCTTTGATTCCCGTGCCGGTCGAATCCATCAGGGGGGTGCTTTCGCCTTGCAGGCGCAGGTCGATCAGCCCGAAGGATTCGACCGACGAGCCGCCGTTGAGAAAGCCCGCATAGGCACCCGTCATCTCGATAAGCGTACTTTCAGATGCGCCAAGCGCCAACGCGGGGCCGGCCGCCAGATCGCTTTCGATGCCGAACCCCGTGGCGACGGTGCTGACAAGTTCACGCCCCACTTCCTCTGACAGGATCACGGCGGGGATGTTGCGGCTTTCTGCCAGGGCCTGGGTCAGTGTGACCGGCCCCTTGAATTCGCGGTCGTAGTTCTGTGGCTCCCATGCGCCAGAGCCGGGGACTTCTATGCGCAGGGGCGCGTCATTGACAAGATCGTTGGGGGAAAAACCCAGATCGAGGGCAGTTGCATAGATGAAGGGTTTGAAGGCTGACCCCGTCTGCCGCCGGGCCTGGGTCGCGCGGTTGAAAAGCCCGGCCCCGCTGGTATTGCGCCCGCCCACCATGGCGCGCACTGCTCCATCCGCCGACATCACCACGATGGCGGCCTGCGCATCGGACCCGTCACGCACCTTGTTGTCGAAAACCCATTGCAGAGCGTCTTCGGCGGCGGTCTGCAGTTCGGGGTCGAACGTGGTTCGGATGACGACGTCTTCGGTCGTCTGGCTTGTGAAGAAGTCCGGCCCCTGTTCCATGACCCAATCCGCGAAATAGCCACCGGCGTTCGCTTCGGCAGCATCGGACAGGCCTGCGGGGTTGGCGCGGGCGTCCGCCGCCTCTGCCGCGGTGATATAGCCTTGGTCTTCCATCAGCATGACGACAACCGCGGCACGATCGCGGCTGCGTTGCAGGTTGTTGGTGGGCGCATAGGTCGAGGGCGCCTTGAGAAGCCCTGCCAGCATCGCGGCCTCGGCAGGGGTGACGACAGCGGCGGATTTTCCGAAATAGCGCTGGCTTGCGGCTTCGAAACCGCGTGCGCCCCCGCCCAGATAGGTGCGGTTTATATAGATCGTGAGGATTTCGTCCTTGGTATAGCGGACCTCCATCGCCATGGCATACGCGGCCTCTTTGACCTTGCGCCACAGTGTCGTGCGGCGACAGTCGGCCTCGTATTCGCGTTCGTTGGCCCAGATCTGCGGGTCAAAGGCCTCCCCCATGCACAAGAGTTTGGCGGTTTGCTGGCTGATGGTAGAGCCGCCCGCGCCTGACAGGGGCGACCGCCCTTCGCGCATGTTGGTTCGCATGGCCCCGATGGTGCCGCGTGGCGAGATCCCGAAATGGCTGTAGAACCGCCGGTCCTCGGTCGCGATCACCGCATTGCGCAGATTGGGTGACACGGACTGGGCAGTAATCATTCCCCCGAACTGGTCGCCACGCCAGGCAAAGACCTCGCCTTCCCGGTCGAGCATGGTGACAGAGCCCCGGGTCCGCCCGTCCACCAGCGCCGTGATGTCGGGCAGTTGGGATGCAAAGTAGAAAACGCCCATCGCGACAATCGCCACCACGACAAGACCAAGCCGCCAGGTCAGACGCCAGACCAGCCGCAAAAGCCAAGTAAGCGGGAACAGCAACCACCCGATCAGAACCCGCTTGCGAGCGGGTCTGGCTTTGCGTTTCGACGCCTTCGCGCGGCGCTTGGGCTTTGCGGCGGCGGCCTTGGGGCTGCGGCGTTCTGCAACGAGAGGAGGTTTTCCACCGCGTCGTGAAGGGGGGCGACTCATGATCTGCTCAACTTTGTCCGGTCTGCTTTTTTGGGGACTTTAACGTCCCTGTCCCGGATTGTCCTGCCACGATCGAGGCTGCGATGACTTATTCAACTGCTTAAAAAATAATCTAATCAATCAATTTGTGCAAAAAATGTGCAACCTGCCCCCTTTTGCTCGGGTCATTCAGTGGGGCGCGCCTTGTGGATCGGCGGTTTGACGCTGCTTGATGTGGCCGTGCCGTGGGGTTTGCCCCTCGCAGGATGACCCACAAGAGAGGGAAGACAAGTGAAACTGATCATTGCAACGATCAAGCCATTCAAGCTTGAGGAAGTCCGGGAGGCGCTGACCGCTGTCGGCGTCCGCGGCATGATGGTGTCCGAGATCAAGGGCTTCGGCTCTCAGTCCGGGCATACCGAAATCTACCGTGGCGCTGAATACGCCGTCAACTTCGTGCCGAAGGTCAAACTCGAGATCGTCGTGGCCGACAGCATGGCCGAACAGGTCGTGTCGACCATCGCCAGCACCGCCAAGACCGACAAGATCGGCGACGGCAAAATTTTCACCCTCGATGTCGAAAGCGCGCTGCGCGTGCGGACTGGCGAGATCAATGACGACGCGATCTGAGCGCGGCGCAGGACAAGGGACAAACAACATGAAATTTACCAAATCAATTCTGACCGGAACGGCGCTGGTGCTTTTGCCAACGCTGGGGCTGGCGCAAGAGGCCGAGGTGGTCGAAGAGGCCGTCGCAGCCGCGCCGGGCTTCGACGAGATCGGCCCCTACATCATGACCACGTTGCTGTTCCTTGTGGGCGGCTTTCTGGTCTTTTGGATGGCGGCAGGCTTTGCCATGCTCGAGGCTGGCCTAGTCCGGTCCAAGAACGTCACGACGCAGTTGACCAAGAACATCGCGCTCTTTTCCATCGCGGGCATCATGTACTGGCTGGTCGGCTTCAACCTGATGTATCCGGGTGAATTCAACGGCTATATCGGCGGGTTCTTCAACATCACCTCGTTGGAGCCTGTCGGGCTTGACGTTGCCGATGCAGACCTCGGCTATGCCTCTGTCGCATCCGACTTCTTCTTTCAGCTGATGTTCGTGGCTGCCACTGCATCCATCGTCTCCGGCACGCTGGCCGAGCGGATCAAGCTGTGGCCCTTCCTTGCCTTCGTCGTCGTCCTGACCGGTTTCATGTATCCGATCTCGGGCTCCTGGCAGTGGGGCGGCGGCTGGTTGTCCGAACTGGGCTTCTCTGACTTTGCCGGTTCCACGATCGTGCACTCTGTCGGTGGCTGGGCAGCATTGGCCGGTGCACTTGTGCTGGGTCCGCGTCTGGGCAAGTACAAGGACGGACGCACCAACCCGATGCCGGGCTCGAACCTTGCTCTTGCGACGTTGGGCACGTTCATCCTGTGGCTGGGCTGGTTCGGCTTCAACGGTGGCTCGCAGCTTGCTGCCGGCACCGTGGGTGACATCACCGATGTGGGCCGGATCTTTGCCAACACCAACATGGCAGCTTCTGCCGGTGCGGTGACGGCCCTGATCCTGACGCAGCTGATGTACAAGAAGGTCGATCTGACGATGGTCCTGAACGGCGCGCTTGCCGGTCTGGTGTCGATCACGGCAGAACCGCTGGCACCCTCGCTCTTCGGTGCGCTGCTGACCGGTGCCGTAGGTGGTCTGATCGTGGTGATCACAGTGCCGCTGCTCGACAAGCTCAAGATCGACGACGTTGTCGGCGCGATCCCGGTCCACCTGTTCGCAGGTATCTGGGGCACACTGGCGGTCGCGTTCTACACCGGTAACTGGGGTGCGCAGATCACTGGTATCGTGGCCTACGCAGTCTTTACCTTCGTGGTGTCCATCATCATCTGGTTCATCCTGAAGGCAGTCGTTGGAATCCGTGTCAGCGAAGAGTCCGAGATCAACGGTCTCGATGTCTCCGAGCTTGGTATGGAAGCCTACCCGGACTTCGCGAAAGGCTGATCCTCCCTCGCAGCCTGAGAAGGCCCGGACGCCCAGCGTCCGGGCCTTTTTTGCTTTGCAAGATGTTTCGACATATCGTCGTGGATGTGCAAGAATCGTGTCTGCTTGCGCCCCCTTGGCGCGACAAAGAGAATACATTTCAGTTCCTTTGCGACACACATGACCCAACACTGATTCTGCTATGGAGCCTGATATGATCCAGACCCCCTATCTTCTTTTTCTTGGTGACGCGCCGGACCATCTGGCCGCAAAGGTCGCGCAGGGCATCAAGGACTGGAACCCCGACGTGGCGGTTGGACAACTGCGAATGGACGGCTGTCAGGCCGATGTCGGCCTGCCCGATCTGACGCTGGAAGAGGCCAGGGCCCAAGGTGCCAAAACACTCGTAATCGGTGTGGCGAACCGGGGCGGATATATCTCGGCCGCTTGGAAAGACGTGATCGTGGAGGCGATCCGCATGGGCTATGATGTGGCGAGCGGCTTGCACAACCTGCTGCGGGACGAAAAGGAATTGCAGTCGGCGGCGCGTGTGAACGGTCAGACCCTGCACGACGTCAGGATCCCATCGGTTGCCTACCCGATCGCCAACGGCAAGAAGCGTGCCGGCAAGCGCTGTCTTGCGATTGGCACGGATTGTTCCGTCGGCAAGATGTATACCGGCCTCGCCATGGATGCGGAAATGCAGAAGCGCGGCATGAAATCCACGTTCCGGCCAACCGGGCAAACCGGGATCCTGATCACGGGCGGTGGCGTGCCGCTGGACGCGGTCATCGCCGACTTCATGGCGGGCGCTGTCGAATACCTGACACCCGACAACGATCCCGATCACTGGGACCATATCGAGGGGCAGGGCAGCCTTTATCACGTATCCTACTCTGGCGTGACCATGGCCTTGATCCACGGTGGCCAGCCCGATGCCATCGTTCTGGCGCATGAGCCGACGCGCACCCATATGCGCGGCTTGCCCGACTATCCCATCCCGTCGCTGGAAGACCTGCGTGACATGGTTCTGCCCATCGTCAGGATCGTGAACCCGCGGGTGCAGATCACGGGGGTTTCCGTGAACACCAAGGCGCTGGGCAATGCAGAGGCCGAGGCTTGCCTGAAGGAGATCGAGGACCGTATGAGCTTGCCCGCAGTCGACCCCTACCGGCATGGTGCGGCGAAACTGGTGGACGCTCTCGCAGAGATTTGAGCAGGGGAGCAAGTTTTGGCCGCACGCGGCCAAAGCCTCCGGCGGGAGTTTTCGGGCCGAGATGAAGGAACGGGCATGAAAATCACGGTTCAACGCGATACGTTCAAGCTGGCGCAGGTCTTCACGATCTCGCGCGGGAGCCGGACCGAAGCGCAGGTGTTGACGGTGCGAGTGTCGCACGAGGGTCAAGTGGGCTGGGGTGAATGTGTGCCCTATTCACGCTATGACGAGACATTGGACAGCGTCACCGCCCAGATCGAAGGATTCTCGGGGCGGTGGTGCGATTTGCACGACGAGCTTCCGGCGGGGGCCGCACGCAATGCGCTGGACTGTGCGCTTTGGGACCACGCGGCGAAAAGCCAGGGCAAACGGGTCTGGGAGCTTTTGGAGCTGCGGGAACCGGGGCCGGAAGTAACCGCCTATACCCTGTCGCTGGACACGCCCGAGAAGATGGAACAGCAGGCACGCGCGAACGCACATCGTCCGCTTTTGAAGATCAAGCTGGGCACGCCGGAGGATATGGCGCGTGTCGAAGCGGTCCGGCGCGGTGCGCCAGACCCCGCGATCATCGTCGACGCCAACGAGGGCTGGACGGCCGAGGTCTATGCCGACCTAGCGCCGCATCTGGTACGTCTGGGCGTGCGGATGGTCGAGCAGCCCTTCCCGGCGGGTGACGATGACATGCTGTCCGAGGTCGAGCGGGTGCTGCCCGTCTGCGCCGACGAAAGCTGTCACGACCGGGCCAGTCTGCCGGGGCTCAAAGGCAAATACGACATGGTGAACATCAAGCTCGACAAGACCGGCGGGCTGACCGAGGCCGTCGCGCTGAAAGCAGATGCCCTGGCGCAGGGCTTTGGCGTCATGGTGGGCTGCATGGTCGGGTCGTCGCTTGCGATGGCGCCTGCGACACTTGTGGCACAGGGGGCGGCGTTTACGGATTTGGACGGCCCCCTTCTGCTGGCCGAAGACCGGATCACGCCGCTTGTGTTCGACGAGGACGGTGTCCACCCGCCGGTTCCGCTTTTGTGGGGCTGAGCGCTCTGCTACGACCGCTGCTGCACGAGAGGAGAGAAATCAATGACCCGCACCGTCTATCTCAACGGCGACTACCTGCCTGAAACCGAAGCAAGGGTTTCGATCTTCGACCGGGGCTTTCTGATGGCCGACGGGGTCTACGAAGTCACCAGCGTTCTGGACGGCAAGCTGATCGATTTCGCCGGCCACGCCGCGCGCCTGGAGCGGTCACTGTCGGAACTGGACATGCGGTCGCCGATCGGGACGGGCGATCTTCTGGAGGTGCATCGCGAGTTGGTGCGGTTGAACGGGATCGACGAGGGTATGATCTATCTCCAGATCACCCGTGGAGCGCCGGACGACCGTGACTTCGTGTTCCCGCCAGAAGACACCCCGCCGACCATCGTCTTGTTCACGCAGAACAAGCCGGGTCTGGCTGACAATCCGGCCGCGAAGCGGGGAGTGAAGGTCATTTCGATCCCCGACCAACGGTGGGGGCGGCGCGACATCAAGACCGTGCAACTGCTTTACCCGTCTATGGGCAAGATGATGGCCAAGGCCGCTGGCAAGGACGACGCCTGGATGGTCGAGGATGGTGCGGTGACCGAGGGGACGTCGAACAACGCCTATATCGTCAAGGGCAACACCATTGTCACCCGGCAACTGGGCAACGAGATTCTGCATGGCATCACACGGGCGGCCGTGCTGCGATTCGCGCGAGAGGCGCAGATGAAGGTCGAGGAACGCGCCTTTACCATTGAAGAGGCGCAGGCAGCGGACGAGGCCTTTATCACCAGCGCAAGCACCTTCGTCATGCCGGTAGTGGAGGTCGACGGCACCAGCCTGGGGGACGGCACACCCGGACCTGTAGCCCGGCGGTTGCGCGAAATCTATCTGGAGGAAAGCCGCAAAGCGGCTGTCTGAGGTCACTGGCGTTGCGGAGCCTGTGCGGCAGGGCTTTCCCTTGCGCCGCGCCTGCCGTATGGGGGCTGCGTTCATTCATCCGAAGGAAAGACCATGGGCTATAGAATCGCTGTCGTCGGTGCCACGGGCAACGTGGGCCATGAAATGCTCAATATCCTTGCCGAGCGGGCCTTTCCCGTCGACGAGATTGCCGCACTCGCCAGCCGCAAATCGCTGGGAACCGAGGTGAGCTTTGGCGACAGAACCCTGACCACGCTGGATCTTGATACCTTCGACTTCACCGGCTGGGATATGGCATTGTTTGCCGTCGGGTCCGAGGCCACGAAGAAATATGCGCCCAAGGCCGCCAAGGCGGGCTGTGTCGTCATCGATAACTCGTCGCTTTACCGCTACGACAGCGCGGTGCCGTTGATCGTGCCCGAGGTGAACCCCGAGGCGATCCACGGCTATTCCCAAAAGAACATCATCGCCAACCCCAACTGCTCGACCGCGCAGATGGTCGTGGCGCTCAAGCCGCTCCATGACCGCGCGACGATCAAGCGCGTGGTCGTTTCGACATACCAGTCGGTGTCCGGCGCCGGAAAAGAGGGGATCGATGCGCTTTGGGATCAGACCAAATCGATCTACAATCCGACCGATAATCCGCCGATGGACCAGTTCACCAAGCAGATCGCCTTTAACGTGATCCCGCATATCGACGTCTTCCTCGACTCGGGCGAGACCAAGGAAGAGTGGAAAATGGTCGCCGAGACCAAGAAGATCGTAGACCCCAAGATCAAGGTCACGGCGACCTGCGTGCGGGTGCCGGTCTTTGTGGGCCACTCCGAAGCGATCAACATCGAGTTCGAAGAGTTCCTGGACGAGGACGAGGCGCGTGACATCCTGCGCGAATCGCCCGGGATCATGGTGATCGACAAGCGCGAGGATGGTGGCTACGTCACACCGATCGAGTGTGTCGGTGACTTTGCGACCTTCATCAGCCGAATCCGTCAGGACAGCACCATCGACAACGGTCTGAACCTTTGGTGCGTGTCCGACAATTTGCGCAAGGGTGCAGCCCTGAACGCGGTGCAGATCGCCGAGCTTTTGGGCCGTGAGGTTCTGAAAAAGGGCTGACGGCCCCGGCTGCAAAAGTTGAATGGCGGATCAACAGTGCAAGGCCCCGGTTGAACCCGACCGGGGCCTTTGTGTCAGGCGGGCCGGGCCAGTGGCGCAATGGCCGTCGCGTTGGCGCGGACAAGCTGGTTCCGGCCACGTTCCTTGGCGAGATACAGTGCTTCATCCGCACCCGATACCAGCAGTCGTGTTGTGGTCGTTTCTCCCTGAGCTTTGGTATTGAGGCCCATGCTGACGGTCACGAAAGGCTTGCCGGCCGGCCGGCCGGGATGGGGCAGCCGCGCTTCTGCCACCGCGCGGACCAGCGCTGTCCCGATCCGTGCCGCGTCGAAAACGGTCGCGTGGCGCAGGGCGATCGTGAACTCTTCTCCTCCGACACGCGCAACGAACCGATCGGGCAGATCCTGAACGACATTGAGGATTGCCGCCACCCGCCCGAGGCAATCGTCGCCGGCGGGGTGGCCCAAGGTGTCGTTGAAGGATTTGAAATGATCGATGTCGACCATCAGGACGGCAACACCCGGCTGGGTCTGCGCCCAACGCTCAAGGTGCTCGTCGAGAAAGCGGCGGTTCGGCAATCCGGTAAGCGGGTCCGTCTTGGCCATATGTGTCATTTCCAGCATCATCATCTCGGCTGTTTCTGCGCGATGACGTTCATTGTAACTGCGCAGGAAATCGACGCAGCGCTGCCGCGCGATGTGATAGTTGGCCAGAAGGCAGAACACGACGCTGGTCACGGCCTGGACGGTCAGGGCGAATTGCAGGTCGCCTGAAATATCTGCCTTGAGTTCGATGGCCCCGGCCCAAGTGACCAGAGCAAGAGCACAGAACACCAAGGCGTGCCGGAAGCTGATGTTCATGGCCTTGTTGCACGGGTCAGGGTTTGGTTGAGTTTTCCCTTACCCGTAGATTTGGTCAAGTGACGACCTCGAACTTGGCGTGGCCAAGCCCGGTCATTTTATTGAGAATGTGGGTGCCAATCTT
>Ga0307981_1000074_pt1 | contig 101327 bp, 90 predicted proteins | sample OrgLakmetagen987_FD_201849 | JGI IMG/M metagenome (GOLD analysis project Ga0307981, IMG submission 201849) | Saline water microbial communities from Organic Lake, Antarctica - #987 | ecosystem: Environmental > Aquatic > Non-marine Saline and Alkaline > Saline | place: Antarctica: Organic Lake... | reverse complement strand
TACCGCCCTCAAAGGCGGCATCGAGCCGGGCCATGCGTTCCCCGATGGCGGGATAGAGGCTGGCGGCCCGCAGGCACGCACGCGGGGCGCCGATCATGTTTTCCTCGCTCACCAGCAGACGCTGCGCTCCCGCCCGCTCCGCCTGCGCGGCGTGAAGGCGCACGCGCCCCATTGCGCGACGTTGCAGATTGCGCCCGTTGAGCATGCGCGGCGCGTCAAAGAGCCCGTCAAAGAGCCCCTTGCGGAGCATATGTGGCTCCCAGAGCGCGGTTCCCTCCGCCATGAGGCGCGACCGGTTGCCACGGACATAATGCTGAAAACTGGTCGAGCCGGTGCGGTGGGCTCCTACGTGAAGAATGATATCCATAAGCCTAGCAATACCTTTGCGCATCAAGGCTGCACAGGGCAGCCAGGGAAAACAGTCTGCCGCAGTCATGCGACAAAACCTCTTGCGGCGCTCTTAATGGTAAAAATGGCGCTATGCGGCTTCGCAATCGCCTTTGCCCCCCCTATATAGAGGGCAAAGGGAGAGCTTATGAAGTCTTTGTTAGGTGCTGTTATTATTGCCGTTTTGGCGGGTGGCGTGCAGGCACAAACGCTGTTCTCGCCACATCTGCCACTCGTGATAGTGGAGGCGGCTGGGACAGATTTGAATGAATTTAAATGGAAAAACCGCCTCGTCATTGTTTTTGCCGACAGCGAGGACGATCCTGCCTTCATCGAACAGATGGAGTTGCTCAATTTAAGACCCGAGGAGTTGTCCGAGCGGGATGTGGTAGTGATCGTGGATACGGATCCCGCCGCGCGCAGCGATATCAGGCTCAAAATGAGGCCGCGTGGCTTCATGCTGACGCTTGTGGGCAAGGACGGTAATGTGGCGATACGCAAACCTTTCCCCTGGAGCGTGCGCGAAATCACGCGGAGCATCGACAAGATGCCCATGCGCCAGCGCGAAATACGCGAAGCCAAGGAAACGCCGGAAGGCTGAGGTTTACGCATTACCTACAGGCTCCCCGAGCAGTTCCGATATAAGAAGTGGGGGCGCGGCTGCCTCCACCTCACTCGAACTCCATGATCACATCGTCCACAGACAGGCTGTCCCCTGCACCCGCGTTGATTTTGGTCACGGTGCCTTTTTTCTCTGCGCGCAGGATGTTCTCCATCTTCATTGCTTCGATGGTGCACAGCGCCTGCCCTTCCTGAACCTCGTCGCCAACCTGCACATCAAGCTTTACGATCAGGCCTGGCATCGGGCAAAGCAGCAGTTTGGACGTGTCCGGCGGCACCTTCACGGGCATCTTGCGCGCCATTTCGGCTTGTAAGGGCGTGCGCACGTGAACCTTCATATCCGCGCCGCGTGTGCGGATGCGGAAGCCGCCGGAGATCTTGCCCACTTTGAGGATCAGCGGTTTGTCCGCCACTGTCATCGTGGCAAGATGGTCGCCCGGGGTCCAATCGCCTGCAACGCGAAGGGTCTCACCATCCGCAAACGCGACGGAGGCCCCGGTTTTATCCGCGGTTATCGTCACGTCAAAGCTGTGCTCTTGCAAGGTCACGTTCCAGTCGCTGCCGACTTTGCGCTCGTGATTGTCCATCCGGCCGGACACGCGTGCGCGGCGGATCTCGCCGACGCGGTGCATGGCAGCGGTGGCGGCAGCAATGCGGCGGAGCTCGCCCTCCTCCAGCGTCACACCCTCGAAGCCGTCAGGATACTGCTCCTCGATAAACGCGGTGGTCATTTCACCTGCGACGAAGATGGGATGATCCATCACAGCGCTGAGGAAAGGCAGATTATGGCCGATCCCCTCCACTTCAAAGCTGTCGAGGGCCACGCGCATCCGCTCGATGGCCTCAGCACGGGTAGGCGCCCATGTGCACAGCTTGGCGATCATGGGATCATAGTACATCGAGATCTCACCACCCTCGTAGACGCCGGTATCGTTGCGTACGGCTGTCTCGCCCGAAGGAGCATCGCCGTGCCATTTATCATTGTCGAGAAGCGGCCCTGCCGCGATTTCCGCAGGCGGGCGGTAGCGCGTCAGACGACCGATGGAAGGCAGGAAGCCGCGGTAGGGATCCTCGGCATAGAGGCGGTTTTCGATGGCCCAGCCATTTATCTGCACATCGTCCTGGGTGATGCTCAGCGCTTCGCCATTAGCAACGCGGATCATCTGCTCGACCAGATCGACGCCGGTGATCATCTCGGTGATCGGATGCTCGACCTGCAAACGCGTGTTCATCTCGAGGAAGTAGAAGTTCTTGTCTCCGTCCACGATGAATTCGACAGTACCAGCACTCGTGTAGCCCACGGCCTGCGCTAAAGCGACCGATTGCTCGCCCATCGCCTTGCGGGTGGCAGCATCGAGGAACGGGCTTGGCGCTTCTTCCACGACTTTCTGGTTGCGGCGCTGGATAGAGCATTCCCGCTCGTTAAGATAAATCCCGTTGCCATGCGCATCGCAGAGGACCTGGATTTCGATGTGACGCGGCTGGGTCACGAATTTCTCGATGAAGATTCGGTCATCGCCGAAGGAATTGGCCGCTTCATTCTTGGACGACTGGAAGCCTTCCCGCGCCTCCGCATCGTTCCATGCGATGCGCATGCCCTTGCCGCCACCACCCGCCGAGGCCTTCAGCATCACCGGATAGCCCACATCATTGGAGATTTTAACCGCCTCGTCCGCATCCGCGATGATGCCCATGTAGCCGGGTACGGTGCTTACACCCGCTTCCTTGGCGATCTTCTTGGAGGTGATCTTGTCGCCCATCTTTTCGATCGCGCCAACCGGGGGACCCACAAAGGCCACGCCCGCCGCACTCAGGGCTTCGGCAAATTTGGAGTTTTCGGAGAGAAAGCCGTAACCGGGATGCACCGCTTCGGCACCCGAGGATTTTATGGCCTCCATCACCTTGTCGATCACGATATAGGATTGATTGGCTGGCGGCGGGCCGATGTGAATGGCCTCATCCGCCATCTTGACGTGCAACGCTTGCTTGTCCGCATCCGAATAGATCGCGACGGTCTTGATGCCCATTTTGCGTGCTGTTTTGATGACGCGGCAGGCAATCTCGCCCCGGTTGGCGATCAGGATATTATTGAACATAGCTTCGGCCCTTGTGATGGAAAAACTGAGGTGTGAAACGCAAAAACCCCCACCGGCGAGGTGCCGGCAGGGGTCTGCGGAAAGCGGGACTGGAGGCAAAGCCTCCGCCGAAGCTGTTATCTACGGCAGTTCGTGATGTTGGAATTACAGGCCAATACGTTTGCGCCTGCGCCCAAGGCTGCCCCTGTTGCGAGGTTGCCACCGGTGACCGCAGCAACACCAGCGCCGACCGCGCCGCCGCCGAGGGCCTGTTCGCCGATGTTGTTACCGCAAGCCGCAAGGCCTGCGACAGCTGTAAGTGCAAGTACGATTTTGGGCATTCCCATGAGTTCGATCCTTTTTTTGAGTTCCTTGGCGAACAAACACCGGACCGGCCAATACGTTCCCGCCTCACCCGAACTTTCGAACACGCAGGCGGTCCAACCCGGCCGGACCTCTCAAAAAGGACGGGCAGCGCGGCGGAGGGACTTGCCTGCTGCCCGTCAAAGGAAGGGTTTTGGTTCTGAGGTAGGAAACGCAAGTGACCGTAATACGGCTGCGCTACCTGTCTCACCCTGCGACGGGTAAGCGCACAGACCAAGCCGGATCTTCGACGGCCCTGAATATCGGCCAAGCCTCGCCCATAAGGCGGTTTGCTGCGCAACATCATGCCGATCACTCGCCCACAATCGCGGAAAATGACTGCCGCGCGCTTCGCATATCGATCTTGAGCATCGCCTCGTAGTCGGCAGGATCGAAGGGATCTGTTGCAGGGATAACCTCGCGGCCGAAAAACCACGACAGGCGGCCGGCATCCAAATTGCCACGCTCGAACGGTTCTTCGCCGAAGTTTTCCCAAAGTGCTTTGAAGAAAGCCTCGTCCGCGCGCTTGTCGGGGGCACGGCGGTCGGAGCGCCGCTCTCGCCGGGTGATCTCTGTGGCGCCCTTAGGGTTGGCGCGACGCAGTGTAAACTGGAAATCGGTTCCAGGCAGACGACCCGGGAAGCCGCGGTGTTTGAGCATATAGGCTAGTGCCATGCTGCGCCCTCCGCGGTGAGGACTGTTTGGGTCAGGACGGGCGCAAACGCCCATCCTGTCTGTGATTTATTTGTACTTGCCGGTATAGACCGGCTCTTGGCTGATTGGCTCAACCACGACAAATTCTTCGACCTGCTGCTCGCGCGCACAGGCGGCAACCAGGACGACGAGTCCAAGGGCTGCCAAAAGCGTGATGTTCTTCGACATCTGTATCTCCTGTCACTTGTTGTACGGGACGGGCTATCACACCCTGTATTATATCCCGCATGGGAATCGGACGCTGCACACGCACCGCCTTGAGGCATCATATCCGACCGCTGCACCGCTGGATATGTGGATAAAACTGTGGGCAAATTCTGTGACTCCAAAGTCGCAACTACAGGATCGCGTGAGCGTCGCGCCGCAAGATATTGTGCGTGCATCAGAAGTCATCCCATATGCAGCTGTCGCTTTCAGGACGAAACGCTTCGAAATACTGGACAGCGTCCGGGTCCGCTATGCCGAATTCGGTAATCCGGTCCATGAAGGAAATCACGACCTTATCGCCTTCCAGCGTGTACTGCGCAATATAGGGAAGCGCCAGCGTTTCACACAGGTACTTCATATCTTCGCCTGCGGTAGCGAAGGAAATCTTGTCCGGCCCTTCGGCGATCATCGGCGCGAGGAAGCGAAACCTCAAATACGTCGCATCGTCCTGAGCATCCACCAACACTTCATGGAGGCTCACGGGCTGGCCCGACGGCACGTCTGCTGCCACAGCGGGCGCCGCGAGCAGCAAGATGGAGAGTAGCAACTTCATGGCGTTTCCGCCGAATGGGTTTCGAACTCTGCAGGCGAAACGATCTCAATCAGCTCCATATCGTCGGAATGGCGCACTTCGCGGTGGCGGATGCCGGAGGGCTGCACCACGCAAGAGCCCGCACGCAGCGTATGCTCTCCCTCCCCTTCATACTCAAACACCACCCACCCTTTGGTCACATAGACCATCTGGAAATCCAGATCATGGGTGTGCCAAGTGCCGGGGCTCTCCATGCCGGGCACGGCACGGATGACGTGGGCGCCAAATTTGCCGCCCGTCGCCTCCGTGACGCCAAGCTGGCGATACTCGAAAAATGGGCGCAGCCCCGCGCCTGCGAAGGTGCCACTGTCGGCATGGCTGATGGTGAAACCGGGAGTGGACCAGATGCTCATGGCCTTCCCCCTCCGGTCAGGTGTTGCGAAGCGCCTCTATCAACTCGTCCTTGTTCATGTCCGAGCGTCCGTCGACTTCCAGTTCTTGAGCCCTCTCGTAGAGCGCGTCGCGGGTCCAATCCTCGTAGGGCGGCGCCTTGCCCCCCTTGCGCGACGGGTTCCGATCGTCGCTGGCCTGTCCATTGGCGATTGCCGCGGCCTTGCTCTTGGATGCACCATCCTCGCGCAGTGCTTCGTATGTGTCGTCGTCCTTGATGGACGGGCCGTGGTCTTTGGTCATAGCTATCTCCTTTGCACCCCAACACCGCCGTACGCAAAGCGGTTCCAGCGCCGCTCGCAGCGCGCTGCACGGTCCGGAGATCGAAAGAAAAAGAAGCTTGAACAACCATTGCAGCGCCTACAGAGGAATATTGTCGTGTTTTTTCCACGGCCGCTCGGTTCTCTTGTTCCGCAGGCTGGCAAACGCGCGCGCGATGCGCTTGCGTGTGGCGTGCGGCTGGATCACCTCGTCCACAAAACCCCGCTCGGCGGCAACGAACGGATTGGCAAAACGTGCCTCGTAGTTCGCGGCGTGCTGGGCAATCTTTTCGGGGTCCTTCGCATCGGCACGGTGGATGATTTCGGTCGCACCCTTGGCGCCCATCACGGCGATCTCGGAGGTGGGCCAGGCGTAGTTGAAATCTGCCTTCAAATGCTTGGACGCCATCACCACATAGGCGCCACCGTAGGCCTTCCGCGTGATCAAGGTCACCATCGGCACAGTCGCCTCGCCGTAGGCGAAGAGAAGCTTGGCGCCGTGCTTGATCACGCCGCCGTATTCCTGTGTCACGCCGGGCAGGAAGCCCGGCACGTCGACCAGTGTGAGGATCGGGATTTCGAAGGCATCGCAGAAGCGCACGAAGCGCGCGGCCTTGCGCGCTGAATCGATATCGAGCACGCCTGCGAGCACCATCGGCTGGTTCGCGACCACACCCACGGTGCGGCCTTCGATGCGGATAAATCCGGTGATGATGTTCTTGGCAAACTCTTCCTGGATCTCATAAAAATCACCCTCGTCTGCAAGCTTCAGGATAAGCTCTTTCATGTCGTAGGGCGTATTGGCACTTTCGGGCACCAACGTATCGAGCGATGGCTCGAGCCGGTCGGGCGTGTCGAAGAAGGGGCGCACAGGCGGCTTCTCGCGATTGTTGGAGGGCAGGAAATCGACCAATCGGCGAACCTCGGCGAGGGCCTCCACGTCGTTCTCGAATGCGGCGTCAGCTACGGAGGATTTCCGCGTGTGCGTGGTCGCACCACCCAGCTCCTCAGCCGTGACCTGCTCGTTCGTTACCGTCTTGACCACATCGGGACCAGTCACGAACATATACGAGCTGTCTTTGACCATGAAGATGAAATCGGTCATCGCGGGGGAGTAGACGGCACCGCCCGCACAGGGGCCCATGATCACGCTGATCTGCGGCACGACGCCCGAGGCCTCGATATTGCGCTGGAATACGTCGCCATAGCCCGCGAGGCTGTCCACACCCTCCTGGATGCGCGCGCCGCCAGAATCATTAATCCCGATAATGGGCGCGCCGTTCTGCACGGCCATATCCATGATCTTGCAAATTTTCTTGGCGTGGGTTGCGGAGACGGAGCCACCCAGCACGGTGAAATCCTGCGCAAAAACATAAACGAGACGCCCGTTGATCGTACCCCAGCCCGTGACCACACCATCGCCCGCAGGCTTCTGGCTCTCCATCCCGAAATCGGTGCAGCGATGCGTTACGAACATATCGAACTCCTCGAAGGAGCCCTCATCGAGCAACAGATGCACCCGCTCGCGGGCGGTCAGCTTGCCGCGTCCGTGCTGAGCGTCGATGCGGGCCTGACCACCGCCCAGTTTCGCATCGATGCGGCGGTCGTCGAGCTGTTGCAGGATATCTTTCATGGACGGCGTCTCCCCAAGGATTATCTATTCGAATGTAGCGGAAGGGCAGCTGGAGACAAAGAGCCTTATTGCAAATTTGCAAAGTATTTCCAAGAACGTGATTGCAAATTGCAAATCAGCTAACTTTCGGACGTTTACAAAGCCGCAAACCGGTGTCGACAAACCGGTAACCGCGTATTAGGACATTGGTTATGCAACAGATCAGAGAAGATCTCCAGCCGGTCATATTTGGCGATCGGAGGTCACCCCCTCATATCTTTACCCTTATACTGCTCGCGGGCATGTCCGCCTGCGTCATGAACATGTTCCTGCCAAGCTTGCCTGCGATGGCCGAGCATTTCGAGGCCGATTACGCGGTCATGCAGTTATCCGTGGCAATCTATCTGGGGTTTTCAGCGGTCTTGCAGATCTTTGTCGGACCGATCTCGGATAAGTTCGGACGCCGTCCCGTGATCCTGTGGGGGCTGGCGATCTTTTTGGTGGCGACGGTCGGCTGCATCTACGCACCCAACATCGAGACGTTCCTGACTTTCCGCATGATGCAGGCCGCAATCGCAACTTCGATGGTCCTGAGCCGTGCTGCGGTGCGCGATATGTATGCGCAGGATCAGGCGGCGTCGATGATCGGCTATGTGACGATGGGTATGGCCGTAGTGCCGATGATCAGCCCGGCCATCGGCGGGGTGCTTGATGAATGGTTCGGCTGGCAGGCCGTGTTCTGGGCGCTCTTCGTGCTGGGTGCCGCAACGATGCTGCTGGCCTGGGGCGATATGGGGGAAACAGCAATGCCCTCGACCAAATCCCTCACCGCACAATTCGGCGAATACCCCGAATTGCTGCGCAGCGTCCGGTTCTGGGGCTATGCTCTGGCCGCAAGCTTCAGCTCGGGTGCGTTTTTCGCGTATCTCGGCGGCGCGCCTTTCGTGGGCCAAGAGGTGTTCGGCATGTCGCCTGCAACGCTTGGCTTTTTCTTCGGCGCTCCGGCGGTTGGGTACTTCCTCGGCAATTTTCTCACCGGACGCTATGCGACCCGCTTCGGCGTCAATCAGATGGTGCTTTGGGGCTGTGCGGCCAACGCGACCGGCGGCACGATTTCACTGCTGATCTTCGAGGCGGGATACGGCAGCCCGGCGAGCTTTTTCGGGATGATGACGCTAGTGGGCCTCGGCAACGGGTTGACGATCCCCAATGCCACGGCAGGGATGCTGTCCGTGCGGCCCCATCTGGCGGGCACGGCATCGGGCCTCGGCGGTGCAATCATGATCGGTGGCGGCGCATTTCTGAGCGCCTGGGTCGGTGTTCTGCTGACACCTGAAAGCGGTGCCTTCCCGCTCCTTTGGATGATGCTGGTCACTGCGGTTCTGGGCCTCGTGTCCATCGCCTTTGTCATGCGTCGCGAGCAAGCGCTGACGCGCAGGCCTGCCCCACCCTTGTGAAGATTGATTTGCAAAGTTAAGGATAAATTATTCTGACTTTGCAAAAGGCACGCCATGGCCACTCAAAAACTCTATGCCGGGGCCAAGCTGCGCGAGCAGCGTCTCAAGATTGGACACACGCAGAAGGAGTTCGCCGGCCGCCTCGGCGTCTCCCTGCCCTATCTGAACCAGATGGAGAACAACAATCGGCCCGTCTCCACGACGGTCGTTCTGGCGCTCGCATTCGAATTCGGGATGGACGTGACGGAGCTGAGTTCGGGCGATACGGAGCGGCTGACCAGCGATATGCAAGAGGTGCTGGCCGATCCGATTTTTGCGGCTGACATGCCTGCGCTGGCCGATCTGCGACTTGCCGCCTCCAACGCGCCCGGCCTCGCGCGGGCATTCATCGCGCTGCACCAAGGCTACCGGCAAGCGCACGAGCGGCTCGCCTTTCTCGATGAAGCGCTGGGGCGCGAGGACGCCCGTCCGACCCCGAGCCCTTGGGAGGAAGTAAGGGATTTTTTCCACTACTGCGATAATTACATCGACGCAGTTGACCGCGCCGCCGAACATTTCGCCGCCCGTGCGGGGGGTGACATCCGCGCGTTCGCGGTCGAGACCTTGGTCGCCTCGGGGCTTTCGGTAGCCTACACTGATATGGACGCGCTCCGCCTCGTCGACCGCACGCGGGGCGAGGTGCACATCTCGTCGCGCGCACCCGCCCAAACCCAGACTTTCCAGCTTCTGTTGCAGGTCGCACTGGCGCAGAACAACACATTGCTCGAAGCGACGCTGGATCTGGCGCGCTTTCATTCTCCCGCTGCCCGCGAGATCGCCAAAATCGGGCTGGCCAATTACTTCGCCGGTGCGGCCCTCCTGCCCTATGCAGTGTTTCAAGCACGCGCGCAGGACTGCCGCCATGATCTGGAGGTGCTGTCCCAGCAGTTCGGCGCCTCGATCGAACAGATCGCCCACCGCCTTGCCACACTGCAGCGACCGGGGGCCAAGGGGGTGCCATTCTTCTTCGTACGCGTCGATCAGGCAGGGACGATCACCAAGCGTCACTCGGCCACGCGGCTGCAATTTGCACGCTTCGGGGGCGCCTGTCCGCTTTGGAACGTGCACCGCGCCTTCGAGACGCCGAGCCAGTTTCTGCGGCAACTGGCCGAAACACCGGACGGGGTTCGCTATATCTCCATCGCACGGGATATTTCGAAATCAGCGGGCAGGTTCGGCGCACCGACGCGGCGGTTTGCGCTCGCGCTCGGGTGCGAGGTGCGGCACGCCTCGCAGCTCGTCTATGCCGACGGGCTGGACCTGAGTACCGACTCCGCGTTCGAGCCCATCGGGATCTCCTGCCGCATCTGCGTCCGAACCGAATGCCACCAGCGCTCCGTACCGCCGCTCGAGCGCAATCTCGTCGTCGATCCTGACCGCCGCGACGTGCTGCCCTACCGCGTCGACTAACGCTTGGCCGCGCGCCATCCCGCCGCTTTGGCCTCTGCGGCAGAGCAGAACCACCGTTCGCCTTTCAAGGTGTCGATGCGCGTGCGGCTATAGAATTCCTGACCCCGTACATGGAAGATCCGCGTGCCATTGGCGCTGATGTTCCCTTTGATGTTGCACTCTCCGCTCGCGGGCTTTGGCGCAGCCCTGCGCGCTTTTCGGTGCTGTTCGGGTGACTGTAGGCGCACCGCATGCAGTCCGCGGTCCTCGGCGGCAGCTGCACGCTCAAGCGCCGCATAATCAGCACCGTATTTCACGTACGCAAAGGCGAGCCCCTCCCCCACCAGCCACGCGCCCACATCGCCGCCCAGCGCCGTACACCTTGCCACCGTGCGGCCATATCGATCGGTGTCCAAAACTTCGCAACTGGTATCGACTCCGCTGTAACGGTCCGAGACGACCTTGCCGATCCAACCTCCACACGCCCAGTCGGCACCCTGTTCGGTCACGCACATCTGGTCCATTTCCGGCGCGTCGATGGCGTGGAGCCGGATCTTAGTGCCTGCCACTTCAAATGTATCACCGTCGATGACGCGAATGGTCCCGTTCACGGCGCCGCGGTTCGCGTGCGCGTTATCGGCACCGATGACGGAGAGTACAGCAGCAATTGCCACCGCCCCCCCAAAAGCCCTAAGGCCGATATAGGTCAAGTATTTCATCCACACGGGTCAAAGCCATCCATGCGTCTGAAATATGGCAATTTTTCAAAAAGGTTAACAGAAAGTTAACAGTGTCCTAAAAAACACCCCGAATCGTTAACCTTTATCGCTGTTGCGTCTCCCAGTCGGGGTGGATCCACGGCTCATCGTTCGATGCTGCCAGAGGCTCCTTGCCCAGCACATAATCCGCAATCTTTTCACCCACCATAATCGAGGGCCCGTTGAGATTGCCATTGGTGATGCGCGGGAAGATCGAGCTGTCTGCAACCCGCAGCCCCTCCACACCAATCACGCGGCCTTGGGCATCAACTACGGCGTCCTTATCGTCACTTCGCCCCATTTTGCAGGTGCCGCAGGGATGATAGGCGCTCTCGGCATGCTCCCGCACGAAGGCATCGATCTCGTCGTCCGACTGCACGTCGGCACCGGGCTGGATCTCGTGTTTGACGTAGGGCTTGAAGGCGTCCTGCGCAAAGATCTCGCGCGTGAGGCGGATGCAGCGCCGCCACTCCTCCCAGTCCTCCTCGTGGGACATATAGTTAAAGAGAATCTTAGGATTGTCCACAGGATCATTCGAGGCAAGCGAAACACGGCCCCGCGATTTGGAGCGCATTGGCCCCACATGAGCCTGAAATCCGTGCCCCTCTGCCGCTGCCTTGCCATCGTAGCGCACGGCGATGGGCAGGAAATGATACTGTATATCGGGATAGGGCACGCCCGCGCGGCTTCGGATGAACGCAGCGCTCTCGAACTGGTTGGAGGCACCCATGCCACGCTTGGAAAAGAGCCATTGGGCCCCGATGATACCTTTCCAGATGAGGTTCCAGTAGCGATAGAGCGTCACCGGCTGGCTCGCGGCCATCTGCAGGTAGATCTCCAGATGGTCCTGAAGGTTCCCTCCGACGCCGGGGCGATCTGCAATCACGTCAATGCCGTGCTCTGCCAAATGCGCGGCAGGGCCGATGCCCGACAACATCAGGAGCTTGGGCGAATTGATCGAGGAGGCAGCGAGGATCACCTCGCGGCGCGCGCGGATCACCTCAACGGTGCCGTTGCGCTCGACCTCCACTCCAACGGCACGTCCCTCTTCGATCACCACACGGCGCGCCAAGGCGCGGGTCAGCTCCACGTTGTCATGCTTGAGAGCAGGGCGCAGGTAAGCGTTGGCCGCCGACCAGCGCCGCCCGTCATGCACCGTTTGCTCCATAGGGCCGAAACCTTCTTGTTTGTGCCCGTTATAGTCGTCAGTCGCCTCATAGCCGGCTTGCTTGCCCGCCTGCACAAAAGCCTCGAACAACGGGTTTTCCCGGGGGCCGCGACTTACGTGCATGGGACCGTCCGTGCCACGCCAATAGGGGTCGCCCCCGTGGCCGCCGTCGTGCCATGTCTCCATCCGCCGGAAGTAGGGTAGCACGTCGGCATAACTCCAGCCTTCCGCGCCCTCATCGCGCCAGTGGTCAAAATCCATGGCGTGACCGCGCACATAGACCATCCCGTTGATCGACGACGACCCACCGATGACCTTCCCGCGCGGGCAGACAAGCTCGCGCCCCCCCAGATGCGGTTCAGGCTCGGATTTATAGCCCCAGTCGTATTGCTTCATGTTCATGGGGTAGCTGAGTGCCGCAGGCATCTGGATGAACGGCCCCGCATCCGTGCCACCATGCTCGATCACCAGCACCGACGCACCGGCCTCCCCCAGACGGTAGGCCATGGCACAGCCGGCACTGCCGGCGCCAACGATTACAAAATCCGCTTCCATCACACTCACCTTATTCCATCGTGATTCTCCGGTGGGTCAAGGAGGCCGCAGGCCCCCGGCGTTTGCCGGGCTTGTCCTTGAGGCGCCGGAGATTAGCACCCATAATTGACGAGGTGAATTGAGGATCAGTTTGACCCCTAAATCACCTCAACGCAGCAGGGCAAAGCTTCTCTGCCCGAACCGCCAGACTTGTTTTGCGAGAACGCCCGCCACGGTTCCCGAGAAAGGAACTGCGCGGCAGGCGCTCGTCCAGATAACGCCTTGTTCAGAAGGGCGCTTCCATATCGCCCATGCGGACGAAAACCGATTTGAGCTGGCTGTAATGCTCGATCGCGGCCTTCGAATTCTCACGGCCCACACCGGAGTTTTTCATACCTCCGAAAGGGGCCTCCACAGGCGCATCGTTATAGCTGTTGATATAGCAGGTTCCCGCCTCGAAGCCTGCCACCATACGGTGCGCACGGCTCAGATCATTCGTGAACACACCGGCGGCCAGCCCGAACTCAGTGTCGTTGGCACGGGCCAGGACGTCATCTTCGTCCTCAAAATCCAGCACCGCCATCACGGGGCCAAAGATTTCCTCCCGCGCGATCACCATATCGTCGGTCACATCGGCAAAAACGCAAGGCTGCATGTAAAAGCCCGGCCCCTCGATGGCCTTGCCACCATACGCCAGGCGCGCGCCTTCCGCCTCGCCCTTGGCGATGTAGCCGAGTGCGATGTCGAGTTGGCGGCGTGATGTCATGGGGCCAAAGTTCGTGGCGGGGTCCATAGGATCGCCGATCACAGCATTGTCGAGCCGTTCTGACAGGCGCTTCAGGAACGCCTCCTTGATGTTCTTGTGCACGAAAACCCGCGTCCCGTTCGAACAAACCTGCCCGGAACTGTAGAAATTCGCCATGATCGCACCCGAGACCGCGTTCTCCAGATTTGCATCGTCAAAGATGATCAGCGGAGATTTGCCGCCCAGCTCCATCGTGACATGCTTCATTTCGGCCGCAGCCGCGGCATAGACCTTGCGGCCCGTGGGCACGGACCCGGTGAGCGATACTTTGTCGACGCGCGGATCGGTGACCAGTGCGGCGCCAACCTCGCCCATACCCTGCACAACGTTATAGAGTCCCGGAGGCAGACCCGCCTCGTGCAGGATCTCGGCGACCTTTAGGGCGCTGAGTGGTGTCGTCTCGGAGGGCTTGAAAACCATCGCGTTGCCGCATGCGAGTGCCGGTGCGCCCTTCCAGCAAGCGATCTGGGTGGGGTAGTTCCATGCGCCGATGCCGACGCAAACGCCCAGCGCCTCGCGGCGGGTATAGACCCAGTCTTCGCCCAACTGGATATGCTCACCCGTCAGGGTCGCGGCCAGCCCGCCGAAATACTCCAACGCGTCAGCACCGGAAGTGGCATCAGCCACCGAGGTTTCCTGGTAGGGCTTGCCTGTGTCATAGGTCTCAAGGATCGACAGGTCGTGATTGCGCTCCCGCATGATGTCAGCGGCACGGCGCAGGATGCGTCCCCGCTCGGTCCCGCTCATCGCGGCCCAAGCCGATTGCGCCGCTTTCGCTGCGGCGATGGCCTGATCTACGATTGCGGGTGTGGCCGCATGCAGGGTTGCGATCACTTCGCCGGTCGCGGGATAGATCACCTCGATCGGCGCGCCGGCCGTGTCTTCGACATACTGGCCGTTGATGAAATGGCTGGCGGTAGGTTGGGTCTGCATAAATCTCTCTTTTTATTCAGGTGCGGCCCCGCGCGCGCCGTGCGCGGGGCTTTTCAGGGCGCGCTCAGTTCAGGGGCGTAGCCTGACCGTCGAGCTCTTTAAGGCTTCGGGTATTGCCGAAGAACATGTAGGCAAGCGCTGCCAGATAGATTCCGATGACCACGCTGCCGACCCACTGGATCTGCAACCACTGGCTCTGGAACAACAGCGTCAGCACGAAGAGGCCGATCGCATTGGCCAGCACGTAGGACACTGTGCCGAAACGCTCGGTGGTGAGGTTGAGGTTGTCGGTGTAAAGGCGAATGAGCGAGTCAAACGAATTGATCACGAACACGATGCCCACGATAGTCATAGCCCAGTTGGGCAGACCCTCGGTGCCAATCCCGTTGAGATGGTAGAAGTAGAGGACCGTAAACCACAGTGCCAGCGGGATGGATGGGAAGATCAGCAAGGCTGCCAGCAATTGGTAGGTCTTGATGCCACCCACAAAGCGCGACACGAACTGCCCGATCATGATGGACCACGCAAACCACCAGAAAAGGTAGAACTCGTGGTATTCGGTCAGCGGTATGATAAATTTGTGGATATTTGCGAAGTAGCCGCCGATGTTGCTGCCGGTGGACGCCAAATCACCAACGCTCATACCCGCGTTCAAGAACATGTAGACGATCAGCCCAAAGAACAGCACGGTCGAGCTGACCGAGAGGACCTTGACGAACTTGATGTCTGTGGAGCTGAACGCAGCCACGAGGATCACCAGGAAGCAGATCACGTAGAAGACCGGCAGGATCGTCTCGCCGTCACCCACTTCAGCAATGTAATAAGGCATGTAGATCAGAAACAATGCACCGGTGAAAGCGCAGGTCGTGATGATGACGATGTTGTTGAGCACGCGCACGGCGGGGATCTCGAAGAACTTGGTCCGGGGCTCAATGGCGCAGAAATAGAATGTCGTCAGGAAGTAGAACGCCCAGATCAGAAATCCCCAGAACCCGAATTCGAGCGCGAGCGGATTGGTGAAGGCATAGGCAGGCTCAGCTGCCGTATCGGCATAGAGCGGATAATCGAAAGCGAGCGGGAACATGATCAGCCCCACATCAAGCCCCGAAGTGAACAGGATCGCGATGAACACATAAAGCGGCTGCGGGGTTGTCCCGGTCAGCTCAAGGTTCCACCATTTGATGGTACAGAAGATCACCAGCACGAAGGCAAGGATCACTCCGAAGGAGATGATTGAAGTTAGCATGTCAGTCCCTATCGGTTGTTGTCGGGTGCGTTTTCAATCCGGCAGACCTGCACCCTTCGGGGCCGCCGGTATCTTGTATTTCGCTATTTTTTATTCTCCGCGCGGGAAGCGCTTATTCTCTTCCAACACGTTCAAATCCATGTGGTTCCGCATATAGGCCTCCGACGCTGCCCTAAGGGGTTGGTAATCCCAAGGATAATACCCGCCCGAGCGCAGCGCCTCATAGACGATCCAGCGGCGTGCCTGTGATTTACGCACATCTGCGTCATAGGCGGCCAGATCCCAACGCGCCTCCGACTTCGCGCGCAATTGCGCCAGCGTACCTGCGTGTGCAGGTGCGTCCGCCAGATTGTGCAATTCGTGCGGGTCTGCCTCCAGATCGAACAGTTGGTCGGGATCGAGCGCGCAGCGGTTGTACTTCCATTTGCCGTAGCGCAGGGACACCATCGGCGCATAGGATGCCTCGGCAGCGTATTCCATCGCCACAGGTTCGGTCCGCTCGCCCCCCTGCCCCAGCGGCACAAGGCTCTGCCCCGTGGTCCAGGGCATAGTCTCGGACATATCTACGCCGGCCAGATCACACAGCGTCGGGCAGACGTCGATATTGCTCACCGGCGTCGTGTTGAGGCCTGTCTCCATCTGCGGAGCACTGATCATCAGGGGCACGCGCGCGGAGCCCTCGAAAAAACTCATCTTGAACCACAGGCCGCGCTCGCCCAGCATATCGCCATGGTCGGAGACAAACAGGATGATCGCTTCCTGCCGTGTGTCCTCCATCGTTTGGAGGATCTCGCCGATCTTGTCGTCGAGATAGCTTATGTTGGCGAAATAAGCGCGGCGGGAGCGTTTGATGTCGGCCTCACTGATCTCGAAATTGCTCCGGTCGTTGGCATCGAGGATGCGCTTGGAGTGCGGGTCTTGCTCCTCATAGGGCATCATCGGCACGTCGGGCAGCAGGTGCTCGCAGTCCGCGTAGAGATCCCAGTATTTCTTGCGTGCTACGTACGGATCGTGCGGGTGCGTGAAGCTCGCGGTGAGGCACCAAGGGCGCGCATCAAGGCCACGGGACAGCTCGTAGATCTTGCGCGTGGCCTCATAGGCAACCGCGTCGTCGTATTCCATCTGGTTGGTGATCTCGGCGACACCTGATCCGGTGACACTGCCCATGTTGTGATACCACCAGTCGATCCGCTCACCCGGTTTGCGGTAATCGGGGGTCCAGCCGAAATCGGCGGGGTAGATGTCCGTTGTGAGCCGGTCCTCGAAGCCATGCAGTTGGTCGGGGCCGACAAAGTGCATCTTGCCCGACAGACAGGTGTAATATCCCGCCCGGCGCAGATGGTGGGCATAGGTCGGGATGGAGGAGGCGAACTCGGCGGCATTGTCGTAGACGCCGGTGGCCGAGGGAAGCTGGCCCGACATGAACGCGGCCCGACCGGGCGCGCAGAGCGGCGAGGCAGTATAGGCGTTCCGGAACCGTGTCGAGCGCGCCGCGAGCTTTTTGAGATTGGGCGCATGGAGCCAGTCTGCGGGGCCGTCCGGAAACAGAGTGCCGTTGAGCTGATCCACCATCAGGATGAGAATATTGGGCTGGGTCATGCGGCATCCTTCAGGAGATGGGAGAGCGTATCGAGTGCGGCAGCCTTGGCGTCCCCGGCGGTGCCTGCCTCGGAGAGCGCCGCGCGCAGGTAAAGCCCGTCGATAAGCGCCGCGATCACGCCGGCATGAGCCTGCGGCGTAGCACTGAGCGGACGCAGCGCATGCGTAAGATTGGAGCGCAGGCGCGCCTGATAGAGCGTCAGCAGCCGCCGCGTCTGGGGCTGCGTAGGCGCTGCGGCGTAGAGTGTCATCCAGGCCGCTATGGTCGCGGGCGCAAAGCAGGTCTGATCGAAACTGCCCTTGATGATCGCCTCCAACCGGTCGCGTGGCGTGCTGGCCCCCGCGAGGTAGCGGCGAACCACCGTGCCATACTCCGTCAGGATATGGCGCATGGCCGCGAGGAAAATCTGGTTCTTGCCACCGAAATAATGGTGCGCCAACGCTGTCGACATGCCGGCAGTGCGCGCGATCTGGCTCACGGTCACGTCAAGCGATCCCGCCCGCCCGATCTCGGCAATGGTCGCCTGCACCAGCGAGGCGCGGCGCAACGGTTCCATTCCTAGCTTCGGCATGATGCTGCATTTTCAAACATGCGCCACAGGATGCATGTTTTTTATTGATCCGTCAATCAATAAAAATTTCAGCCCTTCGTGGCCACCGCATCGGGGGTCACATGACGCTTCAGCATCGCCTCGCGCCAGGTGATGAAAGTCACCGACCCCAGGATCACGATCCCCCCCAGAATGACCCAGATATCAATGGGCTCAGCGAACCAGAGCGCGCCAAGCGCCGTGGCCCAGATCAATTGCAGGAAGGTCACCGGCTGCGTCACCGTTACAGGTGCGGCCGCGAACGCCAGGGTCATGGTATAGTGCCCTGACGTGGCGAACACGGCCACGGCGGCGAGAAACATCAGCTCGCGCGGTGTCGGCGTGATCCAGTCCGCGATAGCGAAGGGCGCAAGTCCAAGGGTCACGAACACCGACAGCATCGCCACCACAATGCCGGGCTTCACCTCGTCGGCCAGCACTTTCGCGGTCAGGTAGCTGCCCGCAAAGACCACGGCAGCCACCAGCATCGCCAGATGCCCGTCACTCACCTCGCGAAAGCCCGGACGCAGGATGATCGCGGCACCGGCCAGCCCCAGCAGCACAGCGATGATGCGAGGCGCGGCAAGCCGCTCCCCCAGAAAGATCGCCGCACCGATGGTCACATAGATCGGCGCGAGATAGTTCATTGCGGTGACCTCCGCGATGGGGATCCGCACCATGGCGAAAAACCAAAGGATCACTCCCCCGGCATGGCAAAAGCCGCGCAGGGAAAACAGCGCCCAGTGTCGCCGGGTGAGATTGGCGGCGCGCAGCGCCCCGATGGAGGGCAGCAAAAACACCAGCCCCATGGCATAGCGGATGAAGGCCGCCTCGCCGGGTGGCAGGCGCGGCCCCATCGTCTTGACCAGTGCCGTGACCATGATGAAGCAAACGCCTGTCATAAACATCCAGAAGATGCCGGAGAGCGGGCGGGAGGGATGACGAGTGACCATTGGCGAATGTTGAGCGCAATCATGGGGCGCGCGCAAGGGCCTAACCAAATAGCAGCGCGCCGGCGATGGCCCACATGACGAAGGCGATGAGCGCATCGAGGATCCGCCAGCTGACCGGTTTGGCAAAGACCGGCTGCACAAGACGCGCCCCGTAGCCCAGCGCGAAGAAAAACACGAAGCTTGCCAGCATGGCACCCACTGCAAATGCGGCCCTGTCGGGATATTGCGCCGAGACGGACCCCACGAGGACGAGCGTATCGAGATAGACATGCGGATTGAGAAAAGTGATCGCCAGCAGCGTGAGCAACGTGCGCCGAAGTGACGTTGCGTTGTGCCCTGACAGCTGCATAGTCGCCCCGCCGCGCCACGCGCTCATCGCGGCACGGGCGCCGTAGACCAGCAGGAACGCTGCCCCGCCATAGCGCATCGCCGTCTCGAACCACGGCACAGCCTGCGCCAGCGCGCCAAAGCCCGCGACGCCGGCCCCGATCAGCAACGCATCGGCCACTGCACAGGTCAGACAGACCCAAAACACATGCTCGCGCCGCAAACCTTGTCGCAGCACGAAAGCGTTTTGCGCGCCAATGGCTAGGATCAGCGACAAGCTCAGCAAAAAGCCCGGAATGAATGATGCCATCATCGGGCCAATGCTCTCCCCGCTGCAAGAAAAAACCGCCGCAGACACATTCGGCGGTTCCGGGTCTTCGTCATTTTAGCAGCGCCTACTCCAGCGCTTCCATCACCTCGTCGGAGGCTTCGAAATTGGCCGTCACACGCTGCACATCATCGTCATCTTCAAGTGCGTCGATCAGCTTCATCAGCTTTTGCATACCCTCGAGGTCAAGCTCAGTCGTGACGGTCGGCTGCCAGATCAGCTTGGTGCTGTCGCTCTCGCCCAGCACCGCTTCGAGGGCCGTGGACACCTCATTGAGATCGGTATCGGCACAATAAATCACATGGCCTTCCTCGGTGCTCTCGACGTCCTCCGCACCCGCCTCGATCGCGGCCATCATGACAGTATCGGCATCACCGACGGAAGCGGGATACATGACCTCGCCCTTGCGGTCGAACATGAAGCCCACGCTGCCGGTCTCACCCAAATTGCCACCGTATTTCGTGAAGGTCGAGCGCACGACCGATGCAGTGCGGTTACGGTTGTCGGTCATCGTTTCAACGATCACTGCCACGCCATTCGTGCCGTAACCCTCATAGCGGATTTCTTCGTAATCCTCCGCATCGCCCCCCGTCGCCTTCTTGATTGCGCGGTCGATGTTGTCTTTCGGCATGGAGGCCTGCTTGGCCTCCTTCACCGCCAGACGCAGGCGCGGGTTCTTGTCGGGGTCGGGATCGCCCATCTTGGCGGCGACCGTGATCTCCTTCGAGAATTTCGAGAACATTTTGGAGCGCAACTTGTCCTGGCGCCCCTTGCGGTGCTGGATGTTTGCCCATTTGGAATGGCCGGCCATGGAATGTCTCCGTCAAAGGTCTATATTTTCACCAGCGCTTATACGGCAGCACACCCGTGAGGGGCAAGGCTCCGCTCGGGCTGAATTGTACTGACTGAAAGGATGCTCACAGCTCACTTTCAATCCCTTGCGTGACGTGGCACCTACACACAGCAATCCCCCCACATGGTGCCCCAATGACTCAAGACCAGATCATCCTCTTCTGCCTGTTCGGCGCCGTCTTTGGCCTGCTGCTTTGGGGCCGCGTCCGCTATGATATCGTTGCGTTTTCCGCCCTGATGGCCGGTGTGCTGCTGGGAGTCGTCGAGAGTGCCGACGCGTTCAACGGATTTGGCCATCCAGCAACGCTGGTGGTGGCGCTGGTCCTGGTCGTATCGGCGGGGCTCGTCCGCTCGGGTGCGGTGCTGCTGATCACCCGCACGCTGATCGATTCCTCGCGCAGTCTGGGGGCGCATATCACGCTGATGGGGGCCGTGGGCGGTGTCTTGTCCGCGTTCATGAACAATGTGGCCGCCCTCGCCCTGCTGATGCCGGTCGATATCCAGACCGCGCGCAAGGCGGGCCGCGCACCGGGGCTCTCGCTAATGCCGCTCAGCTTTGCAACGATCCTTGGTGGCATGGTCACGCTTATCGGTACGCCGCCCAATATCATCATCGCCGCCATCCGCGAGGAATCGCTGGGTGCGCCGTTCAAGATGTTCGATTTCGCACCCGTTGGCGGGATCGCCGCGATCGCGGGACTGACGTTCGTGGCACTGATCGGCTGGCGCCTCATCCCAGCGCGCGACGATGGCGGAATCACGGCGGAAGATCTCGACGCCTATATCGCCGAGTTGGTGGTGCCCGAGGGCAGCAAGCAGATCGGCAAACGCCTGTCGGAACTCGAGAGCATGGCAGAGAAATCCGATGTCGTCATCATCGGCCTGATGCGGGACGGCAAGCGCCGCTATGGCCGCGCATGGAATGCAGAGTTGCGCGCGGGTGACGCGCTGGTGCTGGAGGCGACGCCCGATGCGCTGGATGAATTCCGCTCTACTCTCGATCTGGGCGTGGCCGACAGCGCCCGCGAAGAGCGCCTGCGCGCCGATGGCGAGGGGGTCGAGATCATCGAAGTCGTCGTCACCGGCGAGAGCCGCCTTGCAGGGCGCACCGCGCAGGCCGTCGGCTTGTCGTGGCGCCAGCGCACCGTGCTTTTGGGAATCTCGCGGCGTGGTCGCAAAATCACCGACCATTTGCGCCAGACCAAACTGCAAGCAGGCGATATCCTGCTGCTGCTGGTCCCGCGCGACACCGGCAATGACGTGAGCGAATGGCTGGGCGTGCTCCCGCTCGCCGACCGTGGCCTCGCCGTGACGGAAAACAGCAAGGTCTGGCTCGCCATCGGCATGTTTGCAGGCGCCGTTGTCGCGGCGTCGCTCGGCCTGGTCTATCTGCCCATCGCACTGGGCATCGTCGTGATCGCCTATGTACTGACCAAGATCATCCCGTTGTCGGAGCTCTACACCCATATCGAGTGGCCCGTGGTGGTCCTGCTGGGGTCGATGATCCCGCTAGGGGCTGCATTGGAAAAATCTGGTGGCACCGAGCTCATTGCGGGCTCGCTGGTCAACCTCACCGCCGGTATGCCCGCCTGGGTCGTGCTCACAGTCCTGATGATCGTCACGATGACGCTGTCGGACGTGCTCAACAACACGGCCACCACCATCGTGGCGGCCCCGGTCGGCATCCAGATGGCACAGACGATGGACGTCAATCCTGACCCGTTCCTGATGGCTGTGGCCATCGCCGCCTCGTCGGCTTTCCTTACGCCTATCGGACACAAGAACAATACGCTCATCCTCGGCCCTGGCGGCTATGGCTTCGGGGACTATTGGCGCATCGGTCTGCCGCTGGAGATCATCATCGTCGCCGTCTCGATCCCCGCCATCTTGGTGTTCTGGCCCCTCTGATCTCCCAACGTTATTTTCTAGAAAAACTCCGAAGGTCCTGAGGCAGCGCCTCCGGCAAGGGCCCCGCGGGCCCTTGCCCTACTCACCAGATTAACGGAATGAATGCACTCGCGATTAGTGACATCGACAGGTTCAGCGGAATACCCACCCGCATGAAATCAGTGAACTTATACCCGCCGGGCCCGTAGACCAGCGTGTTGGTCTGATAGCCGATGGGCGTGGCAAAGGCACAGGACGCCGCAATCATGACCGCCACAACGAGCCCACGGGCATCCATGCCCAGCGCATCAGCGAGCGAGATGGCAATCGGCGTCATGATCACTGCAACCGCATTGTTGGAGACAATTTCCGTGAAAGTTGTCGTCAGCAGGAACACGGCAAAAATCACTACGGCGGGCGGCATGTCCCCCAACGCAGGCGAGATCGCGTCGACGATCAGCTGCACGGCCCCGGTGTGCTGCAAGGCCGCGCCGACGCAGAGCATGGAAAAGATCAGTGCCAGAAGGCGCCCGTCGATGAACGAAAATGCCTCGTCCGCATCGATGCAGCCGGTGACGAGCACCACCGCGACCGCAATCACGGCCAACATCAAAATTGGCGCCACGTTGAGCGCAGCAAGGACAACAATCGCCGCAAGCGCCCCGATCGCGATGGGCGCGTGGCCCCTGCGGTAGGCGCGCTGCGAGGGTGTGCTCACATCGACCATATCCATGTCTACCGCAAGCCGCTGAATATCCTCAGAAGCACCTTCCAGAAGCAGTGTATCGCCCACCCGCACGACCAGATCATCGAGTTGGCGCCCGATATTCTGGTTCCGGCGGTGAACCGCCAGCGGATAGACCCCGTACCGCCGCCGCAGACGCAGCGCACCCAAAGACCGCCCGATCATCTTGCATCCGGGCGTGATCAACACTTCCACCGTCGTCGTCTCAACCGCCGACACCTGATCGACCCGCTTGAGCTCTTGCGTGGCCTGAAGGCTCAGCAGTTCTGCCATCTGCGTGCGCAGTACCACCCGGTCACCGGTCTTGAGCACCACATCTTTGAGGTTGCGCCGCAGCGAGGCATCTCCGCGGATCACGTCGATCAGGCGGACGCCATCCCGCTTGAAAAGCTGCACGTCAAGGACCTCACGCCCGATCAGGTTGCTGTCAGGGGGAATGACCGCCTCGGAAAAGAACTTCATCTTGGAGCGGTCGGTGAGCATCCCCGCCATACTGTCGCGCTCGGGTAGCAGGCGACGCCCGATGGTCGCCATATAGATCAGCCCCCAGGCGCACACGACCAGACCAATGGGCAAGATCTCGAATATCCCGAAAGGCTCAAGCCCCTGGGCGCGCGCAACGCCGTCCACCAAGAGGTTGGTCGAGGTGCCGATCAGAGTGAGCGAGCCACCCATGATAGCCGCATAACTGAGCGGTATCAGCAACTTGGAAGCTTTCGTGCCGAGTGTTTTCGAAAGCTGCACCACCACCGGGATCATCACGACAACAACGGGCGTATTGTTCATGATCGCGGAGGCGCCCATCACGGAGACGATCACGCCCACGACCGCTGATTTTGGATGGGTCTTTGCATAGCGCTCGGCGAGTTGAGTCAGCACCTCGAGTGCGCCTGTTCGCACCAACGCGCCCATGACGATGAACATAGCGGCAATCGTCCAAGGCGCAGAATTTGACAGCACAACTAGGGCATCATCGTAGGGCAGCAGCCCCAGTGCCAGCAGCGCCGCAGCCCCCGAGAGCGCCACAACCTCCGTCGGCAGAGTTTCGCGCAGGAACATGACGAACATGATCGCCACAACCGTAAGGGAAAGCATCGCCTGCGAGAATTGGGAAAGTTCAAACAGTTGCATGGCACCACCCTTCAATAATGGTCAAGTGTCGCCCATCGCAGATGCTGCTTCAAGCACCACTTTCGGTCTGGGCTGGACGAGGTACATCCCGATGAACATCACAGCGAGGGCGAACCAGACCACGTTCGAGAACGACTCTCCCAAAATCAGCCATGCCCAGAACAAGCCGAAACCCGTGACCATATAGCTCACCTGCACTGCAAAGACCGCCCCCGCGCGGCCCACCAGCCAGACATAGCTGGCATAGACCAGCACATGCACCAGTGATGCGGCGACCAGCGCCGCCTGCGCTGCAGGCAGCGGCCAGAGCGGCACCACCGTTTGCCCCGTCACCAGCATCAGCGGCATCACGATCACCAGCCCAACCAACGAGGCCCCCAACATGAGCTGGAACGGATCGAGGCCCGAAACGCCCCAGCGTGCCACGTAATTGCCCTCGAACGCATAAAACAGCGCCACAACGAGATAGAGCCCGGCCCAGCCAACCGGCACGGCCTCGCCCAGATCGACGGAGGGCACGATGATGATCAGCACACCGATCAGGCCAAAGCACAGACCCGCAAGGCGGCGCCAGGCAAAGCTGTCGGTGCCCAGCATCAGGGCGATGCCAAAGGCAAACATGGGAATAATACTTAGCAGCAGAGACATGATGCCCGCAGGCAGATGCACGGCCACTTGATAAGAAATCGAATTGGGCAGCACCGCACCCACTAGCGCGATCACCAGATAGGCGCGCAACGCCCCGGCGTGCCGCGGCAAGCCAACTCCACGGGCGAAACAGACAACACCCATAAGCGCCGCGCCCAGCGCCTGCTGCCACGCCAGAAGGCCGAAGGGACCATACCCCGTACTTACGGCAATTTTGGTGAGCGGCTGTGTGGCCCCCCAGCCTGCCCCCATCAGGACCAGAAACCCCGCGAAAAGCGCTATCTCGCGGCGGCTCAGCTCCGGTGCACTCAAGGCGCGCTCTGCTGCAAGTGCCCGCCCTGCCGCACGGGCACGATGCGTGTAGCGCGGCCAGTCTTGTCGTCCGTCTCGATATAAACGCCTGACAGGGTCGCCTCGCCGTTCGCAGGGGTGAAGCGATCCTTTGGCATGCCGGTGATGAATCGGCGCAGGGGCTCCGCCTTTTCCATGCCGATGACCGAATGATAATCGCCGCACATGCCGGCATCGGTCAGATAGGCGGTGCCGCCGGGCAAGATCATCGCATCGGAGGTCGGCACATGGGTATGCGTGCCCACCACAAGCGAGGCACGACCGTCGCACCAATGGCCCATCGCCATCTTTTCCGAGGTCGCCTCGCAATGCATATCGACGATAATCGCGCTCGCAAGCCCACCCATCGGATGAGTCTTCAGCACGGTATCGAGCGCGGAGAAAGGGTCATCGAACGGGCGCTTCATGAAAACCTGCCCCAGCGCCTGCGTGACCAACACCTGCTTGCCCGTGCGGGTCTTGAACAGCCCAGCACCTTTTCCGGGCGCATTTTTCGAGAAGTTCAGCGGACGGATGATGCGCGGCTCCTGCGCGATATAGGCCAGCATGTCCTTTTGATCGAAGGAATGATCACCCAGCGTCAGGCAATCCGCGCCTGCATCCAGAAGATCCTTGGCATGCGCGCCCGAGAGACCCATGCCGGAGGTCGCGTTTTCACCGTTGACGACGATGAAATCAAGCTTCCATTCAGTGCGCAGGCGTGCCAGATTTTCGGTGATGGCGCGGCGCCCGGCGCGACCCATCACATCCCCGAGGAACAGTATTTTCATCTGCCAACCGATACGGGGGGCTGCCTTGCGGAGCAAGCGATTCTACTGTTCTTTCCGGTATTTCACCCAAATTTTCGCAGCCTCTCTCGCATTTCCGCTCTGCTTTGCGGCCTTTCCTGTCCCAAAGAACACGCGATCAGCGCCGCACCCGACATCGGCGGAGGTGGCAGTGGCCGTGCTCACACGTCTGGTAAATTCAACGCGATCCATTGCAGGGTCGATCCGCCCGTCTCGCGGGATCAATATCAACTGTGGCCCAAATAGAAGGGGTTGCCCTAGCGGATCTCAATCACGCCCGCTTCGGTGACGATCAGATCGAGCGGCTGGTCCGTCTCCTCCAGCGGGATCTGTGCCACCTCCTGCCCGGCGAAGGCGAATCCGATGGCCAATGTGGCCCGATGGCCGCGCAGCATCTCCAGCGTGCGGTCGTAAAAACCGCCACCATATCCCAGCCGCCCTCCCCGCCTGTCGAACGATAGAAGCGGCACGATCAGGATCTCCGGCTCGAAATAGGAGAGGGATTGCGGCACGGAGGCGCCGAAAGGCCCCGCGACCATAACCGCTTCCGGCGTCCAGCGCGCAAAACGCAGGGGCTGCGCAGGCGCCTCGATCACCGGGACACCCACTGGACCGTAGGCGCTGGCTTCGGCCATGGCCGGGCGCGGGTCGATCTCCGTGCGGATCGGCATGAAGCCCGAGATGGGAACCCCGCGGTAGCCTGCCAACACCTCACTCAGGTAGCCAGCCTGCGCCGGGGCCGCCTCCTCGAACAAGGCTTTGCGCCGCGCGAATGCGGCCTTGCGGGCGGCGGTCTTGGCCTCGGCAAGGCTCATAGCAGAACGGAAGCTGCAAGTCCGAGGAAGGCGAAAAAGCCCACCACATCCGTGACGGTCGTTACGAACGCGCCGGACGCCAGCGCCGGGTCCACGCCCAGACGCTCCAAAACGATGGGGATGCCGGTGCCTGCAAGCCCCGCGACCACCATATTGATCACCATTGCCACGGCGATCACCCCCCCCAGGGCCGGAGACCCGAACCAGATCACGCCGACGATCCCCATGACCAAGGCGAAAAGCGCCCCGTTGATCAGGCCCACCAGACATTCGCGCCGGATCACCCGCCACACGTTCGAGCCGGTAAGATCGCGCGTGGCAAGCGCACGCACCGCGACCGTCAGGCTCTGCGTGCCCGCGTTGCCGCCCATCGAAGCGACAATGGGCATCAGCACGGCGAGCGCCACGATCTGGCTCAGCGCCACTTCGAATTGCGCGATCACGAGGCTGGCTGCGATGGCCGTCACGAGGTTCACGGCAAGCCACGGCAGGCGCTGCTTTGTCGTTTCAATCACGCGGTCCGACAGCGAGCCCTCACCCACCCCGGCGAGGCGCAGGATATCCTCCTCGTGCTCCTCGTCGAGCACGGCCATGGCATCGTCGATTGTGATCACCCCGATCAGGCGGCCATCTTCGTCCACCACGGGCGCAGAAATCAGGTGGTACTGGTTGAAGGCATAGGCCACATCGCCCTCCGCGCGGGTGGCGGGAATGATCTGGAAAGTCTCTTCGAGCAGTGCGGTCAGCATCGTCGCGCGTTTGGAGCGCATAAGCTTGCCCAGCGTCACGTTACCCACTGGATGCAGGCGCGGATCGACGATGATGATATGGTAGAACTGGTCGGGCAGATCATCCTCTGGCGTTTTGCGCAAATGATCAATCGCCTCGCCCACGGTCCAATGCTCCGGCGCCATGACGACCTCACGCTGCATCAGACGCCCGGCGGAATACTCGGGGTAGGACATCGCCTGCTGTACGGCGACACGGTCGCCTTCATCGAGCGCGTCCATGATGGTCGCCTGCTGCGCGTCCTCGAGATCTTCGAGAATATCGACCACATCATCGCTGTCGAGCTCGCGCATCGCCTCCTGCAACACCTCGGGCGTCAGCAGCGCGATCACTTCGTCGCGGATCGACTCGTCCAGCTCAGAGAGGATCTCCCCGTCAAATTCGAGATCGTAGAGCCGGATCAGACGCGCGCGGTCGAACGAGCTGATCTGCTCCAGCAAATCGGCGATGTCAGCCGCATGCAGCGGCTCCATCAGCTCGATCAACTTGTCGCGGTCCTCGATCTCTACGGCATAGAGGATCGCGGAAACATCGCGCTTGCCCAATACAAATTCATCCGGCTCTTGCTCTTCGGGGTTCGGTTCAACCATCTGATCTGACATGCGCGCATCCCCCCTATCTGCTTGGCTGCATCTTATGCAGGCCGCACCGGGACCACAATGCCGTGCGGCTGCCGATTGCGCTGCGGCACCCTCGATGCCCATTGCCTGAGCATCACAAACAGGTAAAAGCAGCCCATGCTTATCCAAACTCTCCTTACCGGCCAGACCCTGATATTTACGGGCGATCCGCTCACAACACCTTGGGGCGATTGCGTGGCGATCAACAGCGCGGGCGCGGTTCTCATCGAAGGTTCGCAGATCGTGGCGGTGGGCGATGCGCACAGCCTCAAAGCGGCACATCCCGCCGCTGCCGTCATCTCCTACGGTAACGATCTGATCTGCCCGGGCTTTGTGGACGCCCATGTCCACTACCCGCAGACTGCTATGATCGCGAGTTGGGGCAAGCGGCTGATCGATTGGCTGGAGACCTATACCTTTCCCGAGGAAGCCCGCTTCAGCGATCCCACCTACGCCGAAGCTGTCGCGGCACGGTATCTCGATCTGACCGCGGCGAACGGCACGACAGCAGTGGCCTCGTTTGCCACGGTCCATCCCCACAGCGCAGATGCGCTGTTCGCCGCAGCACGGGCGCGCGGGCAAGCCGTGGTGGCAGGCAAAACCTGCATGGACCGCAATGCGCCCGACGATCTGCGCGACACGGCCCAATCGGCCTACGACGACAGCAAGGCCCTGATTGCGCGGTGGCATGGGAAAGGGCGCGCGCGCTATGCGATCACGCCGCGCTTCTCGCCCACGTCCACGCCCGAACAACTCGCAGCGCTCGGTGCCCTATGGGCCGAGTATCCTGATTGCCTGATGCAGACCCATCTGAGCGAGCAACCTGACGAGGTCGAATGGGTGCGCGGCCTATACCCCGGCGCGCGGGACTATCTCGATACCTACGAAATGCACGGCTTGTTGGGGGAGCGCGGGCTCTATGGCCATGCAGTCCATCTGACCGCGCGCGAGATCGACCGGCTCGCGGAGGTGCAGGGCCGCGTGATCCATTGCCCCACATCCAATGCCTTCATCGGTTCGGGTTCGCTTGATCTGCCCGCACTGGCAGCGCGCGGTGTCGCCCTCGGGCTCGCGACGGACACTGGCGGCGGCTCCTCATTCTCGATGCTGCGCACGATGGCTGCGGCCTATGAGGCGGCGCAACACCACGGCCATCCGTTGCATGCCGCACAGCTGATGTGGCTGGCAACCCAAGGTTCCGCGCGTGCGCTGCATCTCGGCCACGAGATCGGTAGCCTAACCGCAGGCCATTGCGCCGACATCGCCGTGCTCGACCTCGCCTCGACAGACGCGATCACGCAGCGCTTGAACCGCTCGGGATCAGTATGGGAAGATGTATTTGCCACCATAATGATGGGAGATGATCGCGCCGTGAGAGCGACCTGGATCAATGGCGTCCAGCGCGCGGGGCGCCCGTAGCCTCAGCAGCGGCGCGCGGCCAATACCATCGCACGAAACCCGCCTACATTGGCAATGCCGAACTGGGTGACCCTGTGATTCACGAGGTTGCGGTAATGGCCCGGCGAAACGCGCCATGCTTCGATCGCGCGGGCCTCCGTCCGGTATCCGCGGCTTACATTTTCGGCAACGGTGCACCACGTGTACCCCGTTGACGAGACCCTTTGGCCGACGTCCGATCCGTTACGGCCCTTATGTGTCATGATCCGGTTGGCCGCCATGAAACTCGCCTGCGCATGGGCCGCCGCATCCAACTTGGCATTGCGCTGAACCGGCGGCAAACCTGCGCGCGCACGGATCGTGTTGATTTGTGCCGCTGCCGACGCCCCGGATGCAGCGTTCTGGGTCAGGTTGGCCTGACGGACCTCGGCCCTTTCTGCCTGCGCTGCCGGACTGGTGATCCCGAACGCCGCAAGGGCCACGAAAAGCGACACGCCCAATCTCAACTGCTTCATATCTTCTCCTGTAGCCCATATGCCATTTCCCTCTGCCTGCTCAGAAGGTTTGGCATATTTATGGTCAGAACGTGACCATTTCGGACCACAGCACGTCCTTCAACAAATAAATCCCGCACGGTCGTTGGACCGGCGAGAACCAGCGCGGCCGGATCCCACGAACCGGCGGATTCAATCCCATTCACATCCCAAACCGCGATATCAGCCCGTTTGCCAACCGCCAGACGCCCGCAGTCAGGGCGCCCGAGCACGTCCGCGCCGCCACGCGTCGCGATCTCGAGCGCCTCGCGCGCGCTCATCGCGTCCGCCCCCAGCAGGACACGTTGCAGCAGCATCGCCTGACGTGCTTCTGCCACTAGATTACCCGCATCATTGCTCGCTGATCCGTCAACACCCAGCCCGACCCTCACCCCCGCGTCCCGCATCGCGCGTAGCGGCGCGATCCCGCTGCCAAGGCGGCAGTTGGAGCATGGGCAATGGGCAACACCCGTGCCGGTCGCGGCAAAAAGGGCGATCTCGGAGGGGTCGAGCTTTACGCAATGCGCATGCCAGACATCCGGCCCAACCCAGCCCAACGTTTCTGCATATTGCCCAGGACGGCAGCCGAATTGTTCGAGCGAATAGGCCACATCCTCATCGTTCTCGGCCAGATGTGTGTGCAGCATCACACCCTTGTCGCGCGCCAGCAGGGCCGCGTTGCGCATCAACTCTGTGCTGACGGAGAAGGGCGAACATGGCGCGATCCCCACACGGCACATGGATCCCTCGGCCGCATCGTGGAACGTATCGATGACACGAATGCAGTCCTCCAGGATCATGTCCTCTGCCTCGACCAGGGCGTCGGGCGGCAGGCCCCCTTGGCTCTCCCCGATGCTCATGGCGCCCCGGGTCGGATGGAACCGCAGGCCGACCTCGCGTGCCGCATGTATCGTATCGTCGAGCCGCGATCCATTGGGATAAAGATAGAGATGATCGGAGGTGAGCGTACAGCCCGACAATGCAAGTTCGGCAAGTCCTACCTGGGCCGAGACGAACATATGATCGGGTGTGAACCGCTGCCAGATGGGATAGAGAGTCCGCAGCCACCCGAACAGAAGTGCATCCTGCCCGCCGGGCACAGCCCGCGTCAGGCTCTGGTAGAGATGGTGGTGCGTGTTGACCAAACCGGGCGTGACCAGACACCCCGAAAGATCGATCACCTCCGCGCCCTCAGGCGGTTCGAGCCCGGTGCCGACTGCCGCGATCACCCCATCGCGGATGAGGATATCGGCGCGGAGCAGTTCGCGTCGCGTATCGTCCATTGTCAGGATGGTGTCGGCGCCCCGCAGCAGGATCTCGGTCACGGGGCGGGGCACGCGCGCAATAGCGCCAGCGCTTCTGCATGAATGGCCGTATTGGCAGCCGCGAGAACGCGCCCGCCGCTGTGCGCAGGTCCGCCCTGCCAATCGGTCACGATCCCCCCTGCGGCATGGATCAGCGCCAGCGGGCCCTGAATGTCATAGGCATTCAACCCCGCCTCGATCACCAGATCGACCTGGCCGCAGGCCACCAGCGCATAGGCATAGCAATCCGTGCCATAGCGGGTGAGTTGCGCGCGCCGGGACACGTCGGCAAATGCCGCTCCCTCATCTGCAGTGCCGACCTCAGGAAAGGTCGTGAAGACGGTCGCCTGCGCCAGCGGACGCGGGGCGCGGGTGCGGATCCTCTGGCGCAGCCCCGCGCGGATCAGGCTTGCCCCCTCTGGCGTCCCGATGAAGCGCTCCCCGGTGTAGGGCTGGTCGACCACACCCAGAAACGGCCCCTCCGCCCCGCCCACCGCGATCAGGACGCCCCAAGTGGGCGTGCCGGAGACAAACCCGCGCGTGCCGTCGATGGGATCGAGCACCCATGTCAGGCCAGAGGTGCCACCCGTCTTGCCCAGTTCTTCGCCAAAAATCGCATCGTCGGGCCGATGCAGTGCCAGGATCGCGCGCATCGCCGCTTCCGCCTCACGGTCAGCCTGCGTCACGGGATCATAGCCGCCCTCGAGCTTGTTTTCGGTGCTCAGCGTATCACTGCGGAAATACGGCAGGATCACAGCACCTGCGGCATCAGCCATCAGATGCGCAACATGCTCAAGCTCTGCGGTCAGGTCGGGTCCGGAAAGGGGATCATTCTTCATGGGAAAGTGGTCTCACTCCGCGCGCGATCCTGCAAGGGTCGGCTGGATATAATCGAGATATTTCCACAGCGGGGCGAAAGTATATGTCTGCACGGGGCGCAGCGAAGTGCGGCTATCGCTCGCCCATTCGGTCCGACAGCAGCGCCACGAGGTGGGCCAGAGGTTCCGATAGCTTGCCCTCGGCACTGTAGAGATTGATGAGTTGCGCGGGCAGCTCCGGCAATGCCCCGCCATGATCGATGCGGACCAGCTGCTGCGCCTGCGTTCCCTCGATGGCGGTATGAACTGCCAGATCCGCGCTCACGGTGGCATGGATCGCGCTGTCGTTATCCGTCTCCAACAGCATTTGCCAAGGGATCTCTGCCCGATCCAGCGCCGCCACGACAAGCGGGCGAAAGGTGCACAACCGTCCGAAGGAAATGCTGAGCGGACGCTGTCGCCACGCCGCACCGCCCTGTGCGCCGATCCAGTGAAGCGGTCGGCACGCCAGCGTCTTCCCTCCGTGGCCCAGCGTCGTCTCGGTGGTCAGGATCACATCACAGGCGCCTTTGGCAAAACTTTCCTTGAGGGTGTGCGTGTTGGAAGATTCGAGCACAATGCGGATCGCGGGATAAACTGCGTTGAATTGCTTGAGGACCTGCGGGATCGCGGGATAGACGATATCATGCGGGACCCCGAGGCGAAGGGTCCCTGCAAATTCAGGCGCGGTGAGCCGTGCCACGATCTCGTCATTCATCGCAACCATGCGCCGGGCGTAGCCCAACAGCTGGTCTCCGCTCGCGGTGAAAGCGATGGTGCGCGCACTGCGGTCCAGCAGTTGCACATCCAAAAGATCCTCCAGTCGTTTGAGCTGCATCGACACCGCCGATTGCGTCAGATGCAGGAAGCCCGCGGCCCGTGTAACGCCGCCCGCGTCCGCAACAGCGACTAAAGAGCGCAGGGTCGCCATATCAAGATTTCTCATTCATCACCATATCTAATGATACTCATCAATAACATTCATTTTCATGATGTCAGATCCTGTGCGACATATCAATCATCGGAATGAATCAGACACAATCCATCTTAGAAAGAAACTTCATCATGAATAGCCATATCTCTTCGATCAACTTCAAAAGCCGCCCCGCAAGGCTTTCAATACTAAAGGTAGCAGCACTTTGGCGCAGCCGCAGACATCTGAGCGCACTGACGCCTGAACAGCTTGAAGATGCAGGCATCACACCGTCGCAGGCGCACGCGGAGGCGGCACGTCCCGTCTGGGATGCACCCGCATCGTGGAAGTGTTAACCCTGTTGGAAAAGCCACGGAAAACCTGATGGAAAAACCTTGAAAACGTGACAGGCAGGCCCGATATTGAGCGCATACCCGCGGGACACCCCCTATGCGGGACAGCTTTAGGGAGTTTTACATGGCAGACGTGAATACAATCCGGACCAGTGCCGGAAGCCGCACAGCCGCGATTGATGAAGGCCTGCGCGCGCACATGAACAAAGTCTACGGCACAATGTCCGTGGGTATGCTAATCACTTTCGCCGCCGCTTGGGCGATTTCGGGTCTCGCGGTCAGTTCCGCGCCTACCGAGTACATGCTGCGCGAAGGGCAGTATCTGACCGATCTGGGCTACGCGCTCTATGCTTCACCGCTCAAGTGGGTCGTGATGTTTGCGCCCCTTGCCTTCGTCTTCGGCTTCAGCGCAGCGATCAACAAGATGTCGGCGGCCACGGCTCAGCTGATGTTTTACGCCTTCGCATTCGTCATGGGTCTGTCGATCAGCTCGATCTTCCTGATCTTCACCGGCGCGTCGATCATTCAGGTGTTCCTCGCCACATCAATCGCCTTCGCTGGCCTGTCGCTCTGGGGCTACACCACAAAGAAAGACATCTCCGGCTGGGGTAGCTTCCTGATCATGGGTGTTATTGGGCTGATCGTTGTGTCGATCATCAACATCTTCCTGCAGAGCCCCGGTCTGACCTTTGCGGTCTCCGCAATCGGCGTGCTGATATTCGCGGGTCTCACAGCCTACGACACCCAGCGCATCAAGACCGACTACATCGCGCATGCACAGCATGGCGATACGGAGTGGCTGGGAAAAGCTGCAATCATGGGTGCGCTGAGCCTGTATCTGAACTTCATCAACATGTTCATGATGCTGCTGCAACTCTTCGGCAACCGCGAGTAAGCGTTGCGCACACGAAACGCCACATTGAGCCGCCCTTTCGAGGGCGGCTTTTTTCATGGGAGAACCACATGTTGATCCTGAAACCCAACTGCGAAATGTGCGACCGCGATCTGCCCCCTGACAGCGCCGAGGCCTGCATGTGCAGCTACGAGTGCACCTTCTGCGCCGACTGTGTCCGAGACACCCTCTACAACGTCTGCCCAAACTGTGGCGGCGGATTTGTGCCCCGCCCGATCCGACCCACCCGCGCGCACCGCGATGGCACGGGCCTGCAACACCATCCTGCAAGCACGGTTAGGGCGAAGATGAAGTGGACGGCGGCGGATGTGGCTGCGTTCAGTGAAAAGCTGCGCGGCACCGCGCCTCAGGACCGCTAGGACCGGATTGCAGCGGATGCCGAATAGCCGGACCAGAACCGGCACCGGGCCAACCACAGCCCATTCTTCCGGCCTGATCGGCTAACCGACCAGTGCGGCGGCGCCACCCCTGTGTTAGGCTGCCCCTTCAAAACGCGAAAAGCCGCGCATTGCTGCGCGGCTTTTAACAGGCGAGAGCAGAGATCTTACTTGATCTTGCCTTCTTTGTATTCAACGTGCTTGCGCGCGACGGGGTCGTATTTCTTCATGACCATCTTCTCGGTCATGGTGCGCGCATTCTTTTTGGTTACGTAGAAATGGCCTGTGCCCGCGGACGAGTTCAGACGGATCTTGATCGTGGTTGGCTTAGCCATTTTGTATTCTCCTGTGCAGCGCGGCATATCCCTTGATACGGGCGCGTAATCTCTGAGTTTCGGGTTCTACCCCTGCCACTCCCCGAGTCAACCCCGTATCGCGCAAAGAGGACTCACACGCGGCGGAAAATTGGAAATTTCCCAGCCCAGCCGAAAAATCTCCTCCCCAGCCTAAATATTTGCGCGGAAGGCCTGTAAGCCGGATTCTGTCCAAAGGGTTGCCCCTTCTGGATGACCATTCCTCTGACCATGCCGTTACCGACACAGCTACAGCCGCCAACCCGGACCTGCTGGAGCGAAAGAGGCTCCGCCGGCCTGCCCGCAGGCTGACACGGCACGCGGTCCCTATTTGGCGTTGCTCCCGGTGGGGCTTGCCATGCCGCCGCTGTTGCCAGCCGCGCGGTGGGCCCTTACCCCACCGTTTCACCCTTACCTGCCAACGCGCCAAAGTGAACCTTGACTGACAGGCGGTTTATTTTCTGTGGCGCTTTCCGTCGGGTTGCCCCGCCCGGGCGTTACCCGGCACCGTTTCTTCCTGGAGTCCGGACTTTCCTCCCCGCCGGTTGCCCGGCGAAGCGGCCATCCAGCCTTCCGCGCAAGACGGGCATTACGCGCAAGCAGGGCGCGCGGTCAATGGACAAGTTCCCCGTCAGAGCTAAAGGATAAAATCATCCGCCTGCAAAGGCCCCGCCCGCCAAGGAGCGCGGCGCAGGCGGGTCGCCTGAAGCAAAATCTGCGGATCCACGTCGGCAGTATAGCCAGCGGCACGGGCCGCGATCCGGAAAGCAGCGTCATTCATGGACCCTTGAGCGCGTGGCTTCGCCACTCCGGCAAGGCCCTGCCGCTCCAGACGCGCCCAATCGAAATGCGGGCCAGGATCAGATTTTCGGCCCGGCGCCATATCGGAATGTCCGATCACACCCTCCGGCGCGATCGACCAGCGCGCCATGATCCCGCGCAAAAGGCCCTCGAGCGCGGCCATCTGGGGCTCCGGAAAAGGATGATGCCCGCGATTATCGAGCTCGATACCAATAGAGCGGGAGTTGATGTCCGCCTGCCCGGCCCATTCGCCTGCACCCGCGTGCCAGGCGCGCGCCGCTTCTTCCACAAGCCGGGTCACATCCCCCCGAACACCGACAAGATAGTGCGCCGACACCTCTGCAGCAGGGTCACACAGCCGCTCAAGCGCCGCGGTTGCATTGTGCATCGCGGTATAGTGGATGACGATCAGACTTGGCGTCAGGCCATTGCGGCGCGGGCCGCAGTTGGGCGAAGGGACACAGCGCACCGCGCGTGTCTCTAACCGCCCGTGTTGCGGTAGATCTCAGGATCCCAAGTGCAGGCATAGCCGTCGCCGTCGGGGTCCATGCCGTTGCGATCCCGCTCCGGTCCGCCCGCTGCCAGAAACGCGATCTGCGCCTGGTCCTGATGGCGGAACTCACCACAACTGCGATCATACCGGTTGGCTGCATTGAACCTTCTGCGGTTATAGATCTTCGTACCGACCGGATGACTTGTGGCCAGCGCATAGGCCACGATATTGGGCTCAGTCTCGGTCCGCTCCGGCAGGGCTTGCGGCTGAACCACCTGATACTGCGCGCGGTTCGAGGCGATACGCTGGGCATCGCTCTCGATGCTGCGCTGGCCCGAAACAGCGTCAAAATTGTTTTCACGGCTGATGCCTGTCGCCGTATTGATGGCTGCCGGTGCGGGATTGAGCGGGCTGGCCTCCAGCGGCGCAATGCCGGAGTTGTTGGCGGCTGCGGCAAGCCTCTCGGCATCGGCGCCAGAGCTTGTCTGCGCCAGAATAGCCGCGGTCTGGGCGGCCGTATCCGCGGCAGAACCGGGCAGTGGCAACGGCTGCGCGCTCACACCTGGCGCGGACGGCAGAATGCCTTCGGCCAAGGCCGCATCGCGGTTTGCGCGCTGCGCATCGAAAGTCTGGTCGAAGCCCACGCCGAACCGGCTGTCCTCGGGAACCGCAGGCTGACAGGCCGCTACCGCGGCCACAGCACATGCGCCCAGAATCAATCGAACACTCATCATCTCAAAAGCCTGCATTTTGCTTTACGTACCGCGCCCGATTACCACCATTTATCGGGTTTGGCCACAAAGCCCGCCGCCCGCTCTAGTGCATAGGCGGAAGACAGCAGATCGGCTTCCTCGAATGGACGCCCAATCAATTGCAGTCCCATGGGCAGACCCTGCGCATTCGTCCCGGTCGGCACAGCGATGCCGGGCAGACCTGCAAGGTTAACGGTAACAGTGAACACATCGTTGAGATACATCTGGATCGGGTCCACGTTCGTCATCTCTCCGAGCCCGAAGGCGGCGGAGGGCGTCGCCGGGGTCAGGATGCAGTCGACGCCTGCGGCAAACACATCGTCGAAGTCTTTCTTGATCAGTGTACGCACGCGGCGCGCGCGGTTGTAATAGGCATCGTAAAAGCCCGCAGAGAGCACATAGGTGCCGACCATCACGCGGCGTTGCACTTCCGGCCCAAAGCCTTCGGCGCGGGTTTTCTCGTACATCTCGGTGATCCCATCGCCTGCCTCGATCTTGGCCCGGTGGCCATAGCGTACGCCGTCATAGCGTGCGAGGTTCGATGACGCCTCGGCAGGCGCGATCACATAGTAAGCGGGCAGCGCGTATTTCGTGTGCGGAAGCGATATGTCAACGATTTCGGCTCCTGCATCCTTGAGCATCGCAGTGCCGTCTGCCCAGAGTTTTTCAATCTCCTCGGGCATCCCGTCCATCCGGTATTCCTTTGGAATACCGATTTTCTTGCCGCGCATGTCGCCCGTCAAAGCATCCTCGAAGTTCGGCACTGCCAAATCGGCAGATGTGCTGTCGCGTGGATCGTAGCTGCACATAGCTTCCAGCATGATTGCCGCATCACGTACCGATTTGGTCATGGGGCCGGCCTGATCGAGCGAAGAGGCGAAGGCCACGATCCCCCAGCGCGAGCAGCGGCCGTAGGTCGGCTTGATGCCAACAGTGCCAGTGAAGGCGGCGGGCTGGCGGATCGAGCCGCCGGTATCGGTGCCCGTTGCAGCGAGGCACAAATCGGCGGCCACCGCTGCGGCGGAGCCTCCCGACGAGCCGCCCGGCGTAAGCGCGGTGTCCTCGTTGCCGCGCCGCCATGGATTGACCGCATTGCCGTAGGCCGATGTCTCGTTCGAGGAGCCCATGGCGAATTCGTCCATGTTGAGCTTGCCCAGCATAACAGCGCCCGCATCGGCAAGGTTCTGGCTCACAGTGGATTCGTACTCGGGCTTGAACCCTTCTAGGATGCGGGAGGCGGCCTGCGAGGGCACACCTTTGGTGCAAAACAGATCCTTGATCCCGATGGGCAAGCCGCACATGGCAGGCGCATCTCCAGCGCTCAGACGCACATCAGCAGCCGCCGCGCGCTCCAGCGCGATTTCGGGCGTGTGGTGCACGAAAGCATTGAGAGCACCTGCGCCTTCGATAGCCCTCAGGCAAGCCTCGGTCAGCTCCTTGGAGGTCGTCGCACCCCTGCGTAACAGATCGCGGGCCTCTGCCAGCCCCAGTTCGTTCAGCGCGGTTTTATCATGTGTAGCCATTATTCAACCACCTTCGGCACGGCAAAAAAACCCTCGCGCGCGTCAGGCGCATTCTTGAGTATAGCCTCCTGCATATCCCCGTCCGCGACCACGTCCGCACGGCGTTTGAGGCTTTGCGGGGTCACGGAGGTCATCGGCTCGACCCCCTCGATGTCCACTTCGGAGAGCTGTTCGATAAAGCCCAGGATCGTGTTGAATTCCTGTGCCAGCGCCGGAAGGGCTGCGGGTTCAACCTTGATGCGGGCCAGTTTCGCGACCCGCGCGGCGGTATGCTCGTCAATCGACATGAAGTTTCCTTATCTGCTTGTCCGTCCTCTACCGTCCCCGCGCGCCGCAGGCAAGCCGCAGGCGCAGCCCGCATGTCGGTTCACGTAAATTTGGCGAACCCCCTCGCCAACGCCGCGCTTTAGGTTAGGTTGCGCTGAAATTATCAGCAGGAGACGGCGTATGAATATCATCTGGCTTGGGCATGGATCGTTCCGTATTGAGATCGAAGACCGTGTCATTCTGGTGGATCCCTGGCTCACCGGCAATCCGCTGCTAGACGCGGAACATCATAAGGCCGCCACCGCAGGCGCCACTGATATTCTGGTGACACACGGTCATTTCGATCACATCTCGGACGTGGTGAAGATCTCGAAAGACACGGGCGCACCCGTCTCGGGTATGGTCGAGCTTGCGGGCCATCTGCACGGGCTTGGTGCGGTCGAGGGCGCAGGGTTCAACATGGGCGGCACGATCCCGTTAGGCGATGCAGTCCGCGTGAGCATGGTCCCTGCCTCCCACTCCTCAAGCGCGCAGGTGGACGGGCAAGCGCGCTATATGGGGAGCGAATCCGGCTTCATCCTGCGCGGTGAAGGCCGCTGCATCTACCTCTCCGGCGATACCGGGCTCATGGCGGATATGGCGTGGATCGGGGACTACTACAAACCCGATATCGGCATCCTGTCGGCGGGCGGACATTACACCATGGATATGGCGATGGCAGCCTACGCCGCGCGGACCTACTTCGAGTTCAAAGTGGTGATCCCCTGCCATTACCGCACCTTCCCGGCGCTCGAGCAGACGGCGGATGCACTGATCAACGGCGTGCTGCCCGGCACGAAAGTGCACGAGCCGCAGGTCATGGAAGCGATCGTCCTTTAGCGGGACCTTTGCGCGGCAAGGGGCCGCAGCTGTGGAACACGGGATCTTCCGGCGCGTTTGCGTCGAAACTGCAAAGGAGAACGATATGACCTCGCCAGCCCCGAAAACCCTCACCATTTTCGGCGGTGCAGGTGCCACGGGCAGCGCTGCCGTCGAGACTGCTTTGGCGCGAGGGCATAGGGTGCGCACGGTCGACCACCACGTGGGCTCCGATACGGGCGAAACCGAGCGCCTCACCCGGCACGCAGCCGACGTACTGACAGATGATCTCACCGTGTTCGTTGAGGGATCAGACGCGGTACTGTCTTGTCTGGGGGTCGGGAATGACGCCGCCACATTGCTTTCGCCCCCACCGCTCTACACCGAAGGTACTGCGCGGATCTGCGACGCGATGCAAGCAGCAGGCTTAACCCGCCTCGTCGTGATGTCCGCGACCTTTGTCGGCACGTCCGATCGCGGCCCGATCTGGTTCAAGATCCCCGCTCTCACGGCGCTCTCAAACGTATTCGAGCAGATGAAGCAGATGGAGGAGATGCTGCACCGTCGCACCGACTTAGACTGGACCGCCGTGCGCCCGGGATGGTTGATGGAGGGCGCCGCCACCAACGATTATACCGTGCAGGCGAACGTTATTCCGGAAGATATGATCCGCACCCGGTACGCCGATGTCGGCGCTTTCATGGCACATCTGGCAGAAACTTCTGACTGGATCCGCCAGACTCCCGCACTCGCGCGCCATGAAGCTCCGAGTGCGAGCGGGCCCGGTGAAGTTGTCCGTGCAATGCTGGGCTAGGTTCTGCGCCCCGCGAAAAAATCGCGCAACAGCGTCGCCGCCTCAGTTTCTGCGAGGCCGTCGAACACCTCTGGCACGTGATGGCACTGAGGATGCGCAAAAACCCGCGCACCCTGCGCCACACCACCTGATTTTGGGTCAGACGCCCCATAATAGAGCCGCGCAATCCGCGCAGCCGATATCGCTCCCGCGCACATCGGGCACGGCTCCAACGTCACGTAGAGCGCACAGCCGGTGAGCCGCTCCGCACAAAGTGCGGCACAGGCTGCACGAATCGCAAGGATTTCGGCATGGGCTGTCGGATCGTTGTCTGCGCGCGTACGGTTGCCTGCCTGCCCGATCACCTCACCGCGTGGGCATACGACCACCGCCCCTACAGGCACTTCTCCGCGCGCGCCCGCCGCTCGTGCCTGCGCCAAAGCAACATCCATGAAAGAGGTAAAATCCATTCTTCTTTGATGGCGCGAAAACACATCCTTTCGCAAGGGGGGCGGGTGCGCTATGGCGTAGCGCATGAATGATAGCACATCAGATACGCCCAAGGGCGACCGCATCGCCAAGACCCTCAGCCGCGCGGGCATCGCCAGCAGGCGTGAGGCGGAGCGGATGATCGAGGAAGGCCGTGTCTCGGTCAACGGCGCGGTGATCACCTCCCCAGCGCTCAACGTGACCGAAGCCGACCGGATCGTGGTCGATGGCAAACCCGTCGGTGCGCCTGAGCCTGCCCGGGTCTGGCTCTATCACAAGCCGACAGGGCTCGTGACGACCGACAGCGACGAAAAGGGCCGTGAGACGATTTACGATGCCCTACCCTCCGATATGCCGCGGGTGATGAGCATCGGTCGGCTCGATCTCAACTCCGAAGGCCTGCTGCTGCTGACCAACGACGGCGGCGTGAAACGCCTGCTGGAATTGCCTTCGACCGGCTGGCTGCGTCGCTACCGCGCGCGGGTGAACGGTCGGCCCACCGATGAGGCGTTGGAGCCCCTGCGCAAGGGGATCATTGCGGAAGGAGAGCCATTCCAGCCGATGGAAGTAGTGCTCGACCGCCAGCAAGGCGCCAATGCATGGCTCACGGTAGGCCTGCGAGAGGGAAAGAACCGCGAGATCCGCCGCGCGATGGACGAAATCGGGCTGAGCGTGAATCGCCTGATCCGGGTGAGCTACGGCCCGTTCCAGCTCGGGGATCTAAAGCCCGGTGCGGTCGAGGAAATCCGCCGCAAGGTGCTGCGCGATCAGCTGGGGCCGGACGCGGAGGCCCTTCTGGGCGAGCCCCCCGCCGCGCCAACGCAGGTGAAACGCGGCTTCAAGCGGCGTGTGCCGCACAAGGGCGACTTTGGCGGCCCCGGGCAGCCCGGCCTGCCAAAACCGCGGGAGGAAGTTGAGGATGGGCAAAAGTCACGCGGCAAGGCCGGGAAGCCAGCCAAATCCTACCGCCCACCCAAAGCGGAGCGTGATGCTGCCCGCAGGGCCAGCGGCGCACCCGCCAAGCCGCGCACATTCTCTAGCGGTGGTGTAAAATCCGCGGGCTCTACGGGACCAAAATCGCCCAAGCGGCGTTGAGGGACTGTCTGGCGCCAGTCACGGGAGACTGGAAACAACGCCAAATGCTGCTTATGATAGGATAATCGCGGGCACGCTGCCCGCAAACGGAGTACCGATGGGACCGACACCACTTCGCAAAACGGCCTATGTCGCGCTGATCGTGCTGCTGTTCGGCGTGACCTCCGGCTGGCTCGGAGGGCTTTGAGCGTGGCAAAGCGGTTTGGCGGAAAGTACAGCCCCGAAATCAGCGGCCCGCCCGCAAAACCAGGCACGCGGCCCCGGCAGATCGAGGTCGACGCAGCGGGTGGGCGGTCCAATCTCCTTTTCGTTCCCGCAGTCGTACTGATCGCCACCAGCATGGGCAGCGGCGCCGTGAGCCTGACAGTCACTTTTCTGGGTGCGCTCTGGCTTACGCTCGGGGCGTGGCTGCTGCGTGCAGGCCTGCGCGCGGAGGCTGCGTTCAATGCCCGCAAGGTCGCCCGCCGCCCCGCTCTGCCGCGCAAGATACTGGCAGCAGTCTGCGCCGGCATCGGTGCCGCACTGGCTGTCGTCGCACATCAGGAGGGCGGTCTGCTGATCGCGCCCGTGCTCTACGGTCTCATCACAACTGGCCTCTACCTCGCAGCTTTCGGGATTGATCCGATGCGCAGCAAGGGAATGGACGGCATCGACACGTTCCAGCAGGACCGCGTTGCGCGCGTTGTGGACGAAGCGGAAAAGCATCTGGCCAGCATGCGTGAAACAATCGCGCGCGCGGGCGACAGGCAGGCCACTGCCCGGCTCGAGGATTTCGTACAGACCGCGCGCGATCTGATCCGCACCGTCGAGGAAGATCCACGCGATCTCACGGCGGCGCGCAAGTATCTGGGTGTATACCTTCAGGGCGCGCGGGATGCGACAGCGAAATTCGCCGACATCTACGCCCGAACCCGTGATGCGCAGGCCCGTACCGATTATCTCGCACTTCTCGATGATCTGGAGAAAAATTTTGCCGCCCGAAACCGCAAGTCGCTGCTCGAAGACCGCAGCGATCTGACCATAGAAATCGACGTGCTGCGCGAGCGGCTGTCGCGTGAAGGCGTACGCCCGGAGTGATCCGCGCCCGCCTCCCTTTACAAGGAACCGAACATGTCTGAAGCCAACCGCGAAAAAGCCGCTCAATCCATCGCCATGGTCGAGGAGGTCACTGCCGTCGTGCTGCCTGAGCCGCGCGATGCAAACGCCGTCGTGACGCTGGAGCAGGCCGACGCGCCGCAAAGCGCCGAGATCCGCGCGCGCATGGACGAGCTCGATATGAACGACACCCAGTCGATCATCAGCTTCGGCTCCGCCGCACAGGCGGAATTGCAGGAAATCTCCCAGGCGATGCTTCAGGACGTGCGCAACAAGGATGTGGGCCCTGCCGGGGACAGCCTGCGCGGAATCGTGACGACCATTCGCGGCTTTTCCGTCTCCGAGCTTGATGTGCGCCGTGAGCGCAGCTGGTGGGAAAAGCTGATCGGCCGCGCGGCGCCTTTCGCCAAATTCACCGCCAAGTTCGAAAAGGTGCAGGAACAGATCGACCGGATCACCGACAATCTTCTGTCCCACGAGCATACGCTGCTCAAAGACATCAAATCGCTCGATATGCTCTACGAGAAAACGCTGCAATTCTATGATGAGCTGGCGCTCTATATCGCCGCCGGTGAAGCAAAGCTGGCGGAATTGGATGCCACCGTGATCCCGGCCAAGGCCGAAGAAGTCGAGAAGGCCGCCGAGGCCGATCAGGTCATGGTTGCACAGGAGCTGCGCGACATGCGCGCCGCGCGCGATGATCTAGAGCGCCGCGTGCATGATCTCAAGCTTACCCGCCAGGTCACGATGCAATCGCTTCCCTCGATACGTTTGGTGCAGGAGAACGACAAATCTCTCGTCACCAAGATCAACTCGACCCTCGTGAACACAGTGCCCCTTTGGGAGACACAGCTGGCGCAAGCTGTCACGATCCAGCGCTCCTTCGAGGCCGCCAAGGCGGTGCGCGAGGCCAATGATCTGACCAACGAACTTCTGACCTCAAATGCGAAGAACCTGCGGACAAGCAACAAGATCATCCGCGAGGAGATGGAGCGCGGTGTGTTCGATATCGAAGCGGTCAAAGCGGCCAACGCGGACCTTATCGGCACGATCGAGGAGAGCCTCCAGATCGCGGATGCAGGCAAGGCCAAGCGCGCCGCAGCCGAGGTCGAGCTCAAGGAAATGGAAGCGAAACTGCGCGATACACTTGCCTCCGCCAAGGCCAAAAAGACGGGTCTGGGCGATACGGCAGGCGGCGCCGTGCCGGGCTGAGCATGACTGCGGGACAGATCATCAGAAACGCGGGCGCTGGGCTGATCGCCCTGCTGCTCGCTGCCTGCACGGATGGGGCAGCGCCGGTTGAGCCGGTGCTCAAACCCTTGGCGAGGCCCGATGCCGCTGCATCGGCGTCACCGCCCGTTCAAGTGGCCCGTCCCACTTCGGAGGCCAGCGCTCAGCTGCGCAGCTATCTCAATCAGGTGCAGGGCGCACAGCTGAACCAAGGGCTGTTGCGTCGCGATGGTGGCGGCAGCGATACCCCGTTCACCAACACGATGCTGGCGCGCAACTTCGAACAGATCGCCCTCTACAACGAGTACGACAGCAGCTTTTCGGGGCGCGGGGGTGCCAGTCCACTGCGCCGCTGGACTGCCCCGGTCCGGATGGAGGTGATCTTCGGAGACAGTATCCCCCCCTCCGAGCGCGCAACTGACAGTGCAAACATCCGCGCCTACGCAGAGCGGCTGGAGCGGGTCACGAACCATCCTGTCAGCATCGCGAAGCGACCGAATTTCATCGTGATCATTGCGGATGAGGATGACCGCGCGGAGGCCCTTGCACAGGCTGCCGCCCGCCTGCCCGGGATCTCGGCCGCCAGTCTCGCACCGCTCAACAATCTGCGCGACGATACCTATTGCGTCGTAGCTGCCTACGCGTCGGGCCAAGGGAGTAACGTTTATACCGCAGCACTCGCCGTGATCCGGGCGGAAAACCCCAGCCTTCTGCGCTTGTCGTGCATTCACGAAGAGCTCGCACAGGGCATGGGTCTGGCAAACGACAGCCCCTCCGCGCGCCCCTCGATCTTCAACGACGACGATGAATTCGCCCTGTTGACCCGCCACGACGAGCTGTTGCTTCAGATGCTCTACGACCCGCGCCTGAGCCCCGGTATGACCGCCGATGAAGCCCGCGACACGATCCAGACCATCGCCGCCGAGCTGACGGGCGGCGGACCCGTGTGATGGGTCGGCCCCACCGCGCCACGCGGATTGGCTTGATTAGGCACCGAGCCGGACTTACTTTGACCTCAACGCATTCCTGAAGGACATACCATGAGCATTTTCGGCTTCCTCTCCGGCGAATTCATCGACGTCATTCACTGGACCGACGACACCCGCGATACGCTCGTGTGGCGTTTCGAGCGGGAGGCGCATGAAATCAAGTACGGCGCCAAGCTCACGGTGCGCGAAGGACAGGCGGCGGTTTTCATCCATGAGGGCCAGCTCGCGGATGTGTTCACGCCAGGGCTCTATATGCTAGAGACAAACAACATGCCGATCATGACCACGCTCCAGCATTGGGACCACGGGTTCAAATCGCCGTTCAAGTCCGAGATCTATTTCGTTAACACGACGCGCTTCAGCAATCTCAAATGGGGTACCAAAAACCCCGTGATCGTGCGCGATCCGGAATTTGGTCCCGTGCGCCTGCGCGCCTTCGGCACCTACTCCGTGCGAGTAATAGATCCAGCGCTGTTCATGCGCGAGATCGTCGGCACCGATGGCGAATTTACGATGGACGAGATCAGCTACCAGATCCGCAACATCATCGTGCAGGAATTTTCCCGCACCATTGCGCGCGCGCAGATTCCCGTGCTCGACATGGCCGCCAACAGCCGCGAGCTGGGCAAGATCATCGGCGGCGAGATCGAAGCACAGCTGGCTGAATATGGCCTCGCCCTGCCGGAGCTTTACGTCGAGAATATCTCGCTGCCGCCGGCAGTAGAGGAGGTGCTCGACAAGCGCTCCTCGATGGGGATGATCGGAAATCTCAATGAGTATATGCAATTTCAGGCGGCCGAAGGGCTGGGCCGCGATGGAGCGGGCGCGGCGTCCATTCAAGCGGGATTGGGCGCGGGCCTCGGCATGCAGATCGGTGCACAGGCTGCCGCAGCGGGGCCCTGGGGCGCCGCTCCAGCGGACCGGATCGCCGCGCCGCCTCCGCCGCCGGTCGAGCATGTTTGGCACATCGCCGAGGCAGGCCAGACCTCCGGCCCCTTCTCCAAGGCCGCGATGGGACGCAAGGCTTCCGAGGGCGCGCTGACCCGGACCACATTCGTCTGGACCCCCGGTCAGGATGGATGGAAGCGCGCTGAGGACGTGATGGAACTGGCGCAACTGTTCACCGTGCTCCCTCCGCCTCCCCCCGACGCCTGAGGTGGGCGCGGCCCATGTTTGATCCCGATGTCCGATCCTGATGCGTGATGTCGTTTTCCCGCCCGCGCTGGCCCAAGCCGTCGCGGCAAGCGGTTTCTCCCCCGCCGTGGGTGCAGGTGATCTGTTGTTCCTGACAGGAGCCACCGGCGCAGACACACAGGGCGTGATGCCCGTAGATGCAGCCACCCAAACGCGCAATGCGCTGCACAAAGCCTGCGAAATCCTTGCCTCAGCGGACGCGGATGCCCAAAGCGTGGTGGAAATCACCAGTTATCATATCGGCTTGCGCGATCACTTTGACGCGGTTGACACAATCCTGCGCGAGGTGATGGGCGTGCCTCTGCCTGCCTGGACCGCTGTGGAAGTCGCCGGACTGCGCAGGCCCGGTGCGTTGATCGAGCTGCGCATCGTGGCCCATGTCCCGCAGCCGGGTTGAAACTCTACGCTCCCGCGTCACGTTCCTTTGCGTATGAAGCGCCCCACTCTCACCAGACCGCACCGCCGTACCGTCCTCAAATGGACCCATGGCCTCATGATCCCACTGTTCGTTTGGTTCATGCTGGTCACGCCCGATGTGGTGGTCCCGATGGGTAGAGGGTGGTTTGCGTTGCATTCCAATCTGGCGCTGGTGTTCGTGTCGATCTGCCTGCTATGGACCGCCGACGTGATGCGGCGCGGGCTGGCCTCGCGTCCGGGGCCGAAGTTGCAGGGCTGGGCGCGTGCAGTTCATAAGCCGCTACATCTGACCATCGTCTGGGGGCTGTTTCTTGTGGCGCTCGGTGGTTTTCTGTTAGGGCTGACCTCGGTCGTCCAGATCAAGGCGGGCCTGTGGCTGCCCTTTGCCCCGGCCATGGGCTGGCCGCGCGCCCACGATCTCGTCGGCACGCTGCATATCTACCAGTTCTACCTGCTGGGCGTGGTTATTGCAGGCCATGCCGCATTTCACATCTGGCGCCACGTCAGGCTGCGCGACAACGCCCTGCGCATCATGGCCCCGAAGGCCTTGCACCGGTTTTTGTAAGCCCCCTTGACCCTGTGGGGCGCAGGGATGAAGGTCAGGGCCAATCCAACAACCGCAAAGGCCGCCCCTTGCCCGACAAGCCCCCAGATTTCGGGCTCGCTCCCGTCCTCCAAGAGCACCGCTTTCCCTGCGATACCTGTGGCAGCGATCTGCGGTTCGAGCCGGCAAGTGGCGATCTGAAATGCGATCATTGCGGCCATGTCGAACCCATCGGAACCGTCTGGACCAAGGCACGCGCCGTAGCGGAGCTTGATTTAGGGCGGGGGATTGCGCAGACGCTCGATGCCGCCGAAATGGAGGAAACACGGGTCAGCCAATGCCCCAATTGCGCCGCACAGGTCGAGCTTGATCCCAACACGCAGGCCACGGAATGTCCTTTTTGCGCGACCCCCGTGGTGGTCGATACGGGAGTGCACCGCCATATCAAGCCGCGAGCGGTGCTGCCCTTCGCGCTGGCGCAGGAAACCGCGCGCGACGCGATGAAAGATTGGCTCGGCGGTCTGTGGTTTGCGCCGAACGGCCTGCAAGTCTACGCTAGGAAGGGCCGCGAGATGGACGGCATCTACGTCCCTTACTGGACCTACGACGCCCAGACCGACACGCGCTACACCGGCGAGCGCGGCACGGTCTATTACGAGACCCGCACCGTGACGCGCGACGGTAAACGACAACAGGTGCGCGTCGCCAAGGTGCGCTGGCGCGGTGCGTCGGGGCGCGTGGCACGGTTTTTCGACGATGTATTGGTGCTCGGTTCGCGGTCGCTTCCCAAGCGGTTCACCGACGCGCTGGAGCCCTGGGATCTGGCGGCCCTGGAACCCTACGCTCCCGAATATCTCGCCGGCTTTCGCGCGGAGGGCTATACCGTCGCGCTCAATGAAGGCTTTGCCGAGGCCCGCGCGAAGATGGACGCGATGATCCAGCGCGACATCAAATTCGACATCGGCGGCGACCGCCAGCGCATCCACTCAATGGATGTGGCCGTGACGGATACCACCTTCAAGCACATCTTGCTCCCGGTCTGGCTTGCTGCGTACAAATATCGCGGCAAATCCTACCGTTTCGTTGTGAACGGCCGCACAGGCCGTGTTCAGGGGGAGCGGCCCTATTCCGCGATCAAGATCGCATTCGCCGTCATCGCAGGGCTTATCATCGCCGCCGGTGTGGGCTTTCTCTATGCACAGAATGGATAAGACATGAGCCAGATCGACACGCTCGACCAGATCCACACAGCGCGCTATTCGTGCCGCGCTTTCCTGCCGGAGCCCGTGCCGCAGGCCGATCTTGCGCGCATCGTGCGCAGCGCGCGCCAAGTGCCCTCGTGGTGCAACGCGCAGCCCTGGCAGGTCGAGATTACACGCGGAGCTGCCACAGACCGCCTGCGCGTCAAGTTGACGGAGACGGCGCTGGCGGGCACGCCTTCTGCCCCCGATCTGGAGTGGCCTTCCACATACACCGGCGCCTACTCCGAGCGTCGTCGCACCTGCGGCTTCCAGCTCTATGATGCCGTGGGCATCGAGAAATCGGATCGCGCCGGCCGCGCCGCTCAGATGATGCGCAATTACGCGTTTTTCGACGCGCCGCACGTGGCGATCATCCACTCTCCCGCAGAGCTCGGCCCGTATGGCGCGATGGATACCGGCGGCTTCGTCGCCGCCTTCACGCTGGCCGCGACGGCCCTTGGCATCGCCACGATCCCACAGGCCGCCATCGCCGCCTATGCCCCGCTTCTGAAGGAGCATCTGGGCATCGGCGACGACCGCCTGATCCTTTGCGCTATCTCGTTGGGCTATGCTGATCCCGACGCGCCGGCGAACCAGTTCCGCACCGAGCGTGCTGACCCAAGCGACATCATTCGCTGGCACGACGCATGAGGGCGCTCCTGCAGCGGGTGACGCATGCCAGTGTGAGCGTTGAGGGAGAGGTGATCGGCGAGATCCGTGCGGGGCTCACGATCTTCGTCTGCGCAATGCCGGACGACAGCCCCGAGACCGCACAGGCACTTGCGCTCAAGATCTCGAAGCTGCGCCTGTTCAAGGACGAGGCAGGCAAGATGAACCTGAGCCTCGCCCATACCGGCGGTGCGGCCTTGGTCGTCAGCCAGTTCACCCTAGCCGCCGACACATCGCGCGGCACGCGCCCCGGCTTTTCCTACGCGGCAAAACCGGAGCAGGCTGAAGCGCTCTATCTGGGGTTCGCACAGGCTCTGCGTGATCTGGATGTGCCCGTTCAGACAGGCAGGTTCGGCGCGGATATGTCCGTTGCGCTGGTCAATGACGGGCCAGTGACGATCTGGCTCGATACCGCCGCTTAAGGCTCGCGCAGCGCCTGCTTGGATTTATAGAGCGGCTTCAAAAGGTATTGCAGCACCGTCTTGGAGCCTGTGTGCAGCTCCACGCTGGCTTGCATGCCGGGGCGGATCTGCAACTCGGTCTGCCGCGCGGTGAGGTTTTCCGTATCGACAGCGACCGTCACCTTGTAGTGCGGATCGCCGTCGGGATCGCGCGCGCGCTCGTCCTTGAACACATCCGCCGAGATGAGCTTCACTTCGCCCTTCAGCGTGCCATAGATGGTGTAATCATAAGCCGAGAGCTTGACCGTGGCTTCCTGACCGGGGCGCACGCCCGCGATGTCCTCCGGCCGAACGCGTGCCTCGACGAAAAGCTCCTCGTCGAGCGGGATGATCTGGAGAATTTCCTCACCGGGGCGCACGACACCACCGATCGTGGTCACGTTGAGATTGTTAACGATCCCGCGCATCGGGCTGTGCAACACGGTCCGGTCAAGCTGGTCGGTGCTCGCCCTGAGGTTCTGGCGCAGGGTCGACAGCTCCTTGAGCACGTCTGAATATTCCTGCGCGCGCTCCAGCTGCGTGCCGGTGACGACCTGATCGTATTTGATCTTGGCATCGGCAAATGCCTTGCGCGCACGGGTCGCCTCGATCATCGAAACGATCTTGTTTTTCAGCAGCGCATCCATCAGGTCGCGCTCCCGCTGCGCCTCCACCAGCACCCGCTCTGCCCCGTCCACTGAACTCACGTAGTCGGATTGCCGCGCTTCCAGCAGCGCCGCCTCGGAGGCGACGATATCGGGGGTGCGATCGCGCCATTCGGCAGTCACGTCAAACTCGAACGCACCTTCCATTTCCGCCTCGAGACGCACACGGCGGATCTCGAAAGCGCTGATCTGGTCACGCAGATCATCGACGGAAGACTGGAAGCCCGTGTTATGCAGGCGCGCCAACACATCGCCCGCCTCCACGATATCGCCCTCGCCCACGGCAAGCTCGGCCAGAATGCCGCCCTCTAGGTTCTGGATGATCTGGGGCCGTGAGCTGGAAATCATGGAGCCTTCTGCGCGCACGATCTCATCGATCCAGGCGAAGAACGCCCAGACCAGGAACACGATGAGCGTCCCGGCGCTCAACCAGACGACCATCGAGGGGCCGCGCATTTGACGGGCGATATGCGTATCCATGGCAGCGCTCATGCGGCACCTCCGTTGATGGCGGTAAGATGCGCGAGGACTTGGTCTTTCGGGCCATCGATGCTCAGCCGGCCATTGTGCAGAATGATCGTGCGGGTTGTCAGCGCCAGAATGGGCGCGCGGTGCGTCGCGATCACGGCGGTGCGCCCGGCGATCCACGTCTCGAGACGCTTGACAAGCGCTGTCTCCAGCTTTTGGTCCAGCGCCGCCGTCGGCTCATCGAGCAGGCAGACCTGAGGGTTTTGCAGCCAAAGCCTTGCCCAGCCGATAGATTGGCGCTGCCCGATAGAGAGCCCGCCACCTGCATCGAGGATCTCCAGATCGAGGCCCTTGGGATGGGAGCGGACAAAATCGCCAAGGCCCGCGAAATCGAGCGCGTCCATCAGGCGCGTATCGTCCCGCTCCAGCATCGTTAGATTGAGGTTGTCTCGCAACGTCCCGGTAAACAGGCGCACGTCCTGGCCCAAATAGCCGATCAGGCGGCGCAGATCGCGCGGTTCGATCTGCGTCATCTCCGTCCCGTCAATGAGCACACGGCCTTTGGTGGGGGCATAAAGACCGCTCAACACCTTGAGCAGCGACGATTTGCCGGAGCCATTGGCGCCGAGGATCGCCACACGCTGGCCCGGCAAGATATTGATGCCCGGCAGTTCCAACGTCGGAGCGCCGTCCTCGCTATAGCGGAAAGTAATATCGCGCAGCTCGAAATTTCCGGTCAGCGCGTCGCGGCGCATGTAGGTCCGGCCTGCGGCAGCGTCCTGCTCGGACCCCGCGATATGTTCCAGTCCGTCGAGCGCGGATTTAACGTTGCCCCATCGCGCCATAGTGCCCGCGAGTTGCGTCAGCGGCGCCAGTGTGCGCGAGGTCAGGATGCCCACGGCGATGATGGAGCCCACCGTGAACTGTCCCGCAAACACCAGATAGGTGCCCATGATCACGGCGGCCACATAGGTGCCCTGCTGGACGCCCTGCGACCAGAACGTGAGCACCGAAGCAAGCTTGCGCTGCTCTGAGGATTTGACCGCCGACAGGGTGGTCAGTTCGCTCCACAGCCGCTGCACGCGGTCCTCGCCGCGCTGGGTCTTGACGGTATCGATCTCGAAAATCGCCTCGTGCAGCAAGCGAGAGGATTTGGCGGTGGCGCCCTGGGTTTCCTGCGTCAGGCGGATCATGCGCTTTTGCATGAAGAAGCCGGGCACCACCATGAGGATGCCCCCGATCACCAGCACCCAGACCACATTGCCCGCGATGGAAGCCACGAGGAACAGGAATACGAAGATGAACGGAATATCGGCGATGGTGCCGATCGTGGATGCAGTAAAAAATTCTCGCACCGAGCCAAATTCGCGCATGGATGAGAACAGATCCGACGGTGATTGCGGTCGCTTGTCGCTGCGCATCCCGAGGATGCGGGCCATCAGCGTTGCCTGCACCGAGAGCTCAATCTGGCGGCCTGCGCCATCCATCAGTTGGGCGCGGGCGATCTTTATGAAAGCCTCCATCAGCAGCGCCAGCACCGCGCCGGCGGCCAGCACCCACAGTGTCGCTTCGGACTGGTGCGGGATCACACGGTCGTAGACCTGCAACGAGAAAAGCGCCACGGCCACCGCCAGCAAGTTTGCGACGAAGGAGCCCAGCGCGACCTCACCCAACTGCCGTTTGAATTTGGCAAACTGACCCCAGAACCAATGCACGGGCTTCTGCGCGGTCTTGTGTACTTCCGCAACCTTCTCGATCGGCATCTGCGCGCGCAGGGTGAGACCCGAGAAGAAGGGGATGAAATCGGTCGCAGGCACCAGCGCGCGGTTATCGGGGCATGTCTTGTCATAGACCACCAGATCCTCGCGGTCACGGCCCAGCACCAACAGCAACTGGCCGGAGGTCATATAGACCAGTGCGGGAAACGCCTGATGTTCAAGGCTGTTGCTGCGCAGCATTTCGGCGCTCAGGCCACTGCGGCGCAGCAGCGTGGTGATGATCTGTGCCTCGTCCTGCTCGGTCGCACCTGGCTTGAGCCTCCGCGCGAGGGCCTCGGACAGGTCGGCCTGCGATACTTCCGTGCCCAGAACGCCCGCGTAGGTCGCGATGAGGGCGGCACGTGCGCGCAACTTGTCCTGAAACGTCGAGGTATTGCTGGCTTTGGGGACTTTGGGGGCGTCAGGGACATCGGCGGCGACGGCAGGTTTGAGGCGGCCAGTATTGCCGTTCACAATCGTCAGGGTAAAAGGTTTGCTCATATCGCGGATCCATCGGCCAACACGCCCAAAAGCTCGGCCATGGCCACCCGCAAGCGGATAGCGTCATATTTCAGGGTGACTTCGTTTTCCTGCTGGCGCGCGAATGTCTCGTAGACACCCACCACATCCATGACCTGCCGCTGGCCCGCATCATACTGCGCTTGAAACAGATCCAGGTTTTGCTTGGCCTGCACCGTGAGTGCTGTGGCTTCCGCCGCCTGCCGCTCCTTCGAGGCAATCTGGCCTTCGAAATTGCGCAGCTTGCGGTTGGCGTCCTCGGTCGCCTGCGCCACGCGGCGGCCTGCGGCTTCCTTCGTGGCCTCGATCGCCTGCAAACGGTCGCCGGTGCCAAGGCCCAACAAGTCATCCGTCTTGATCGTGAGGCCCGCCGAACCGCCCTGCCCCACGATGGCCCCGGCGCTCAGCCCGGGCAGCTGGCTCGCTCGGTCCACCTTGGCGGCGGCGATGGCGCGGATCTTCTCGGCCTCGGTCTGGGTGACGCTCAGCGGCTGCGCCATCCCCGCGCGCACCGGCAGCGCAGGTGTGCCACGCAAGGTGCTGAGATCGCCGATGGCCATGGCGTTCAACTCGGCAAACGCGGTTGCGGCGGCCTCAGAGGCGGCGGCTTGGCTGGCTTTGATTTCCAAGAGCTTCTGACGCAGGATCAGCAGATCGGAGCTGTCGGAGACACCGCCCTGCACGCGCTGCTGCATGATCCATTCGAAATGGCCGATGTCCTTCGCGCTCTGGCCCGCGAGGATAAATTTCTCGCGCGCTTCGGTGCCGCGGATATACAGATCGAGCCCAGCGCGCACACGCGTGTTCGTGTCGGCGGCCAGCGCCACGGCAGCGACCTCCACATCGGCGACGGCAAACTCGCGCTCGCCCTGCTTACGGCCATTGTCGTAGATCACCTGCTCAACGATGAGATTGGCCACGACCGAGCCGAGCGACGTGAGGCTGATGTTGGGACCGATGGAAGGCAGCCAGTTTTTTGACGCTGCACGTGCGCGCAATTGTGCGGCCCTTAGTTCACTTTCGGCGCTGCGCGAATTGGCGGCAAGAACGGCGGTCGCCACCTGACTGTAGGCCGTGCCCGCAGGCAGCACGCTTCGGCGCGCGATCAATCCCTGTATAATGACGCTTTGAGCATTGATTTTCTCGGCGTGAGTCGGCTTGGCGTGGGCTGTGTTTCCGGTCATGCTCTGCATAGCCACGACATCCGCCGTGCCCGCATTGCCGCCCACATCCGACAAACATCCAGCCAGCGCGAGCGCACTTACGCACATCGCCGCCGTTTTTCGTCTACACTGCCCCATATCCTGCCCTTAACGTGCCGATATTTATATTTATTCTTATTATTATTTTTATGTGCTGGATGCGGCGGCGAAGTGTCACCGCCGCATCCCGTTTCCCGATCCCGTGGCGCCTAGATGGTGACGGTGATCTCGTTGTCGACATAGAGCAGGCCTTCCGCCCCCACCGAATAGACGTTGAACGTTTCGCCATCGATGGTCTGCTGATCCTGCGCCACACCGCCCGCGATGATCACGCGGTCGTCCGACGAGCCACGAATGGTCAGCGTGTTGGAGTTTGACGAGAGTGCCAGCAGGCTTGCCTCGTTGATCACCACACTGGCGGCTTCGGCGAAGTCGAGGTTGATATTTTCGATCTGGTAGTCGCCCAATGCCGCGTTGCCGAGGTTGATCGGGTTAGTCACCGCTTCATCGTTCAACACAAGATAGGTGCCGGACGTGTTGCCCGCCACATCGGTCGAGTTCACAATCAGATGCGAACCGTTGGGCACGTCCACATCGAATTCGAACTCCGTCTCACCGCGCCGGTTCAGGCCGCCCTCACCCTCCACCTCTGCGATCGTCCCGTCCGTGCGGACCTGAACAACACTTGCGGTATCAGACGACGGAGCACCGTTCTCCATCGTGGTCTCGATGGAAATGCCGCGAAATCCGCCGACACCCTGATCCACCGATGCGATGATCGGCCCGCCGGGCGCTGCGGTATCGATAGACAGCGTGTCCTCGATCACGGCGACGTTGCCTACATGGTCGCTCGCGACAACCCTGATGTCTGCCTCGTATTCGCCCATGCGGATATCCGCGGCAGGCACGACCAAAGACCAGTTGCCCGCCGCATCGACCGTTGCGTCATAGGTGGTGTTGTCGAAGGTGACACGCACGCTAGAGCCTGCTTCCACGGTGCCGCCCAGCTCGATGCCCGCAGCCGCTTCCGCCGCGTTCACGATCTCGTCCGCACCAGCTGAATTGCTGGTCATGCCGAAGGGCACGACTTCGGTATCCACATCCACAGTCGCGGAGATGGTTTTGATGTTGCCCGCAGCGTCGGTCGCCGTAGCGCCGACATCGGCAGTATATGTGCCTGCGGCCAATGCCGCGCCATTGAACACCGCCGACCAGTTGCCTGCCGCGTCGATGACGGCATTGGCGGTCTGGCCTCCCAATGTGACGATCACCGAGGACGAGCCGATTTCGGTCGTGCCGGTCACGGTCACATTGCCATTCGCCTCTACGGCGCTGATGATGTTGTCGACCGCAATGTCATCCACCGCGATGCCGAGGTTATCGACACGGGTATCGACCTCGACACTGTCCGTCGCCGAGCGGCTGTTGCCGTAGGGGTCCGTGGTAACGGCCGTGATTTCAGCGGTATAGACGCCCGCCGCGACGTCGCTTGCGGAGAAAAACGCTTCCCAGTTACCGCTCGCATTCGCGACGACGTTGTGGCTCACGCCTTCCATTGTCACGGTGACCACGGCACCCGGATCGGCGGTGCCTGTCAGCACCACACCGTCGCTCGCCTCGGCTTGGTTGATGATGTCGTCGCCCTCGACCGGGGTGCTGCTGATCGTGAGCACGCCCGCTTCGGTATCGACGCGCACGGAGGTCGACGCGGTATCAACGTTACCCGCTGCATCTGTGGCTGTCGCGGTCATTGTAGCGATGTAGGTGCCGGCGGCCACGCTGCCTGCGGGGAAGGTCGCGGTCCAGCTGCCATTGGACGATACGACCGCTGTCGCGGTGGCACTGCCCAAAGCGACGGTTACGGCCGAGCCGGGTTCGGTCGTGCCAGAAACGACCAGAGGCTGTCCGGCCTCGGTCTCGTTGATGACGCCATCTGCGCCGCCGGTGGTCGAGGTGATGGAGAAGTCGCGCACCAGTGTGTCGACGACAAAGCTGCCGGAGGTGCTGGCGGCGTTGCCGAAGGTATCGGTCGCGACCACGGAAACCGTGCCGTCATATTCGCCGACAGCCAGCTGCGTGGACGTGAACGTGGAACTCCAGGTTCCTGCTTCCGTCGCTGTGACCGTCTGCGTCACGGTGCCGACGGTAATTGCGACGGATGCACCGGGCTGTGCCGTGCCGGTGAAGGCCACGCCGGCGGCATGCTCCAGCCCGTTGATCGTGCCATCGCCGCCAACTGTCGCCGTATCCACTGTCACAGTGGTTAACGTATCCACGACCAGCGTATCGGAATACGTGGCCGAGTTGCCGAAGCTGTCTGTCGCAACCGCTGAAATCGCAGTGCTATACTCGCCGCCCTCGAGCGAACCCGGCGTCCATGTCGCTGTCCAAGTGCCCGTGGAGGAGACAACGGTCGTCTGCGTGACACCCGCGATGGTGACCGCAAGTGTCGCTCCTGCCTCGCCCGTGCCTGTCAGGGTCACGCCTTCGGAGAAATCGACGCCGTTGAAAAAGTCGCCGGTCGATTCAGTGCCGGAGGAAAAGGTGATCTCAGGGGCGATCGTGTCGATCTCGAAGGAAGGACCATCGAGCACGGTCGAACCGCCTTCGGGGGTCGTAACGGTAACGACTGAATCGTAGACGCCGTCCTCGGGGAAGTCATCGCCCTCGAAAACCGCCTCGAAATCGCCGTTAACGTCGATCACCGTAACAACAGTCTCGTCACCGACGACCACTGTGACCGTATCGCCGGGCTCACCGCCGCCTGTGATCGTCAGAACTTCTTCGCCGTCGTCACCGCCGATGGTCACGTTCGCATCCGCATCGTCTACGTAAGGGGCCGCAGGACCCTCAGACCCACCGCCGCCGCCGCCTGCAAGACCGCCGATAACGGCCACGCCGCCCAGACCCGCCGCAACTGCGGCACCGGCACCAAACACGCCACCGCCGCCCAGCATCGTGGCGCCCAGCATCGACACAGCCCCGTCACCATCCGCCAGAGGCACACCGGCCACTTCGGTATTCCCGAGGAAGATCAGCTCGTCAGAAGCACTCCACTTACCCCACTCCGCCGTCGGGCCGTACTGTGCGTAGAGATTGCCCTGGCCTGCATCCACGAAGCTCACCTCGTTGAGGTAGCCGTCAGCGGAGACGAACAGGCGGTTCGCAGGGCCGCTCTCGTTAAAAAAGTTATTGATGGTGATCGTACGCCCGTCTTGCAGCGTGATCACGAGCGTATGGCCCGCCCGCACCTGGCTGGCAAAATCCGACTGCCGCGCGTTGATCGAAATTTCCTGGCCCGATCCGGCTAAGATTACCTGGTTGGACGCATCCGCAGACATGCTGCCACGCTGCAAGCCGCCCGCACTTTCGCGGACGACGAAATCAATCGTCTTCATTGTATGACCTACTCTACCTCGAAGCGCCTGCGTTCGGCAGGTCACTTAACTCTGATTATTTTTTTTATGTTGCTACCTGGCCCGTTATATCGCGCCATGATTTCACCTTATTGCGCGAAGTTGCACAGAGTTGTTTCAGAAAATCCAGATCTTTTTCCCCCATTGCGGTCTACAATTCTGGTAGGTGTGCGCCTGTTGCCACAGCGACGGCGAGATCTTGATACTGCTTGACCGATATTTATTCGAAGTAAGGTCACGATTTACGTTGCCGCCATAATTTGGCCACAAAGACAATTCCGTTGACTTCCCCCGCCCACAGACGGACCCTTTCCGGCATGAAAAACCCCCAGACCCAGCTTCACACCCTCGAGGAAGATCCCGACCACGGAATCACCCTTTCGGATGGCACTCGCCTCTCCGCACGCCTTTGGCGCCCGACAGGCGCAGCGGATGATCCCGTTCCGCTCATTCTGGAGTTCCTGCCCTACCGCAAACGCGATGGCACCTGCGCGCGCGATGCGCTGACGCATCCCTATTTCGCCGCCAGCGGCTATGCATGTGCGCGGGTCGATATGCGCGGGAACGGTGACAGCCAAGGCCTGATGGCCGATGAATACACCGCGCAGGAGCTGGCCGACGCGGTCGAAGTGATCCATTGGGCGGCGGCGCAGCCGTGGTGCAACGGAAATGTGGGGATGATGGGGATCAGTTGGGGCGGGTTCAACGCGCTTCAGGTCGCAGCACTCGCCCCCGCACCCCTCAAGGCGATCATCACTCTGTGCTCAACCGTGGACCGCTTTGCCGATGATATCCACTACAAAGGCGGCTGCCTGCTGGGCGAAAATCTCGGCTGGGGGGCGACCATGTGGAGTTATTCCAGCCGCGCGCCCGATCCCGCACTGCGCAGCGACTGGCGCGAGATGTGGCTCGATCGATTAGAGAATGAACCTTTCCTCCCCTCCGTCTGGCTGCGCCACCAGCGCCGCGATACCTATTGGCAGCACGGGTCGGTATGCGAGGACTATAGTGCGATAGAGGCGAAGGTGCTGGCCGTCGGCGGCTGGGGCGACGCGTATAAGAACGCTGTGCCGCAGCTGGTGGAGGCGCTGGACGGAGCCAAAGGTATCGTGGGGCCTTGGGTTCACAAGTATCCCCATTTCGCCGTACCGGAGCCACGTATCGGCTTCTTGCAAGAAGCCCTGCGCTGGTGGGACCGCTGGCTAAAAGGAACCCGGACCGGCGTCGAGGACGATCCCGATTACCGCGCCTATCTGATGGACGGCGCGCGCCCCGCCGCATGGTACACCGCGCGCCCGGGCCGCTGGATCGCAGAGGCACGGGGGGCGACCCGCCATCTTCCGGTGCAAACCCTGCATTTGGGCGATGGTGGCGTCCTCGGCACTGCCCCCGGCACGGTGGAGACCACTGTCGCCTCTCCCGCGCACTGCGGCACCGCATCGGGCGAGTATTGTGCGATTTGGCTGGGACCGGAAATGCCCGGCGACCAACGCGCCGACGATGCCCTCTCCGCCACCTTCACCTCCGCCGCACTCGACGCCGATATGGATCTCGTCGGTGCGCCGCGCATCACGCTGTCGCTGGCCTGCGACAAACCACAGGGCCAGATCGCCGTGCGCCTCAATCACATTCACCCCGACGGCGCAGCCACCCGCATCACCTACGGCGTGCTGAACCTCACGCACCGCAGTGGCTCCGCCAACCCGCACCCCATGACACCGGGTGCGGCCGAGGAGGTTACGCTCGATCTAGATCACATCGCGTACCGCGTGCCTGCGGGGCATCGCATCCGTGTGTCCATCTCGACCGCCTACTGGCCGCTGCTCTGGCCCGCACCGCAGGCCGCTGCCATCACCCTGCATCAGGGAAGCATCAACCTGCCCCAGCGTCCCAGCGGCGGCGCGGACGAGACAAGCTTTGCCGCGCCGCAGGCCGCGGCACCCTGGCGCACCGAAGAGCTACGCGCCGAAAATCACATCCGCCGTCAGGAGACTGATATGGTCAGCGGCCTCCAGTCGCTGGTGATCGAGGATGATTTCGGCAAAAGGCGCGATTGCGACCACGGATTGATCACAGGCTCATCGGCCCGCGAGCGTTGGGATATCCACCCCGATGATCCCCTGTCTGCGCGCGGCACCTGTGATTGGGAGACCGAACTGGAGCGCGGCGACATTCATCTGCGCACCCGTGCCCGCTGTGCGATGTGGTCGGATGCCACGACCTTCTATCTCAGCGCGAAAATCGAGGCATGGGAAAATGGAAAGCTCGTCTACGCCCGTGACGAAACCGATTCAATCCCGCGCGATCACCTGTAACGCGGCTGACATAAACGCAGGGCATTAACCCTTGCGACACAGTCAGAAATGCGCAACCTTTGCGCATCACTTAAAACAAGCGCGCGCATAAGACGCGCGATTCCAATTGGGAGAACCAGATAATGAACGATCAACTCAGAACGCTGAGCACTAGGGTAACCGAGGGTCTGATGACCCGCCGTGAATTCGTCGCGCGCGCCGCCGCCCTCGGCGTGACGGCCGCTGTGGCCAATTCGATGTTGAGCACTGCCGCACAGGCGCAGGACGCAACGCCCGTCGCGGGCGGCACTTTCAGGATGGGACTGGCGGGTGGTGAAAGCACCAACACGCAGGATCCAGCCCTCTGGGCCTCGCAGGTCCCGCTGGCCATCGGCCGCCTATGGGGCGAGTCGCTGGTGCGCGAGACTCCCGAAGGTGGTCTCGACGGCCTTGTCGCTGAAAGCTGGGAAGGCTCAGAGGATGCCAAAGTCTGGCGCTTCAAGATCCGCGAAGGCATCACTTTCTCCAACGGCCAGCCCGTCACATCGCAGGACGTTCTGCGCACGATGGAGCGGCATTCAAACGAAGAGTCGAAGTCCGGCGCGCTCGGCATCGTCAAGGACATCCAGAGCATGCGCACGGATGGCGACGACATCTTCGAGGTCACCCTCGGTGTCGGCAATGCCGACCTGCCTTTCCTGATGGCCGATTATCACCTGATGATCCAGCCTGACGGCGGCTATGGTGCGGAAACCGCAGCAATCGGCACCGGTGCTTACATCATGGAAGATTTCGAGCCCGGCGTGCGCGCGACAGCGACACGGCGTCCAGATTACTGGGGCGGCGATCAGACACAGACAGCCCATTACGACCGGATCGAGATTGTCGTGCTCAACGATGCGACCGCACGCACGGCCGCTTTGCAGTCAGGTCAGGTCGACAGCGTAAACTCCGTCGATCCAAAGATCGCACGCCTGCTGGACCGCGCGCCCAACCTCACCGTGCGCAACGTCTCGGGCCGGGGCCACTACGTATTCATCGCCCATATCGACTCAGCGCCCTTCGACAACAATGATCTGCGTCTCGCGCTGAAATACGCCTGCAACCGCCAGGAGCTGGTCGACAAGATCCTTCAGGGCTATGGCAGCGTGGGCAATGATTTCCCAATCAACGCCGCCTACCCGCTCTTTGACGAGACGATCCCGCAGCGTGAATTCAGCATCGAGAAAGCCGCCGAGCACTACAAGAAATCCGGCCACGACGGCAGCCCAATCATCTTGCGCACCGCCGATGGTGCCTTCTCGGGTGCTGTGGATGCCGCGGCGCTCTACCAGCAGTCCTGCGAAGCCGCGGGCATTCCGCTGGAGATCAAGCGCGAGCCCAATGATGGCTACTGGTCCGAAGTCTGGAACGTCCAGCCCTTCTGCTGCTCCTACTGGGGCGGCCGCCCTGTGCAGGACCAGATGTATACCACAGCCTATTCCTCCGATGCGGACTGGAACGACACCCGCTGGAAGCGCCCCGAATTCGACGCGATGCTGATCGAGGCACGCGCCGAGCAGGACGAAGCTAGGCGCAAAGAGATCTACTCCAACATGGGCCGTATGCTGAACGAGGAAGGCGGTGTCATCCTGCCGATGTTCAACGACTTCATCGATGCGGCCTCCAACGAAGTGCTCGGATATACCGTCGATCCCAACAGCCCGCTGATGAACTACTACGCGTTCAAGCACACGTGGAAAGCGGCGTAACTTCCTGCACCCTATCGTAAAATTGGTTGCCCAGCGTCTCGCGCTGGGCATCCTGCTGCTGCTGGCGGCCTCCATTCTAATCTTTGGCGGCACCACGATGCTGCCGGGTGATGTGGCCCAACAGATTCTTGGACAAGGCGCCACACCCACCGCGCTCGCAAACCTGCGCGCCGAGCTTGGCCTGAATGATCCCCCCGTCACCCGCTATCTGAGCTGGCTGGGCGGCATTTTGCAGGGCGATCTGGGCACCGCACTGACCAATGGCCGCGACATCGCCGACAGCATCGGCGGACGGCTCAAGAATACCATGTTCCTCGCCTTCTGGGCGGCCGTAATCTCGGTCCCGTTGGCGATATTCCTCGGCCTGCTCGCCGTCCGCTACAAGGACCGCTGGCCCGACAAGCTTATCTCCGGCGTCACACTTACGACCATCTCCATCCCCGAATTCATGATCGGCTACATTCTGATGTTCGTTCTGGCAATCCAGCTGCCCTTATGGATCGGCAGTTGGGATTTCCTAGGGAGTGGTATCCAAGGGTGGCTGCTCACCAATCTTCGTTTCTCCTCGGTGGCCCTGATCAATGACGGCATGTCGTTAGTCGACAAGCTCAAGGCAATCACCCTGCCCGTGATCGTGCTCACGCTTGTGGTGCTCGCGCATATGATGCGCATGACCCGCGCCGCGATCCTCAATGTGATGCAATCGGCCTATATCGAGACAGCCGAGCTGAAAGGGCTGCGTCTGTTGACCGTGATCCGCAAACACGCCTTTCCCAACGCCGTGGCCCCCATCGTGAACGTAGTCATGATCAACATGGCGTATCTGGTGGTTGGCGTTGTGGTGGTCGAGGTGGTCTTTGCCTATCCCGGTATGGGACAATATCTAGTGGATCATGTGGCCAAGCGCGATGTGCCGGTGGTGCAGGCCTGCGGTCTGATCTTTGCAGCCGTCTATATCGGATTGAACCTTGTGGCGGATATCGTGTCGATTGTGACCAATCCGAGACTGAGGCATCCAAAGTGAGTTTTTGTGCCGAACAATTCACGCCGCGTGAGCAAACGTTCTTGCAAGACAAAAGCGCCGGAAAACGCCCGGTCCAGAACCAAGCCCTTCACCCCCACCTGTCAAATGTGAGGGCCAATACATGATCCGCATCCCCCCCGCCGCTCTGGTCGGCCTGTTCTTCACCACGCTATTTTTCTTCTGCGCCATTTTCGCGCCTTTCATCGCCCCCTACGGCATGGCAGAAGTCGTAGGCGATGTCTGGGAGCCGTCGTCGTCGGAGTTCCTGCTGGGTACCGATAGCATCGGCCGCGATCTGCTGAGCCGGATGATATACGGCGGGCGTACCACGATCTTCATCGCCACCGCCGCCACGATCCTGAGCTTTGTGACAGGCGCCACGCTAGGCTTTTTCGCGGCTGTTTCGGGTGGCTGGATTGATCAGGCGCTGAGCCGCTTCATCGATCTGATCATGTCGATTCCCTCGCTCATCTTTGCGCTGGTGGTGCTCTCGGTCATGCCAACCACGATTTTGACGCTCATCGTATTGATGGGTCTGTTGGACAGCACCCGGGTGTTCCGCCTCGCACGCGCGGTCGCGGTTGATATCACCGTGATGGACTACGTCGAGGCGGCGCGTCTTCGCGGCGAGAAGATCGGCTGGATCATCTTTCGCGAAACCCTGCCCAACGCGCTCTCGCCATTGGTGGCGGAAATGGGCCTGCGTTTCATCTTCATGGTGCTATTCGTGTCCACCCTGTCGTTCCTCGGCCTCGGGGTGCAACCACCACAGGCCGATTGGGGCGGGATCGTCAAAGAGAACAAGGAAGGCATCAACTACGGTATTCAGGCGGCGCTCTATCCGGCCTATGCCATTGCTGCCCTGTGCATTTCGATCAACCTTGTGGCGGACTGGATCCTAAGCCGCACCACCTCCCTGAAAGGCGGCCGCGGATGACCGAACCCCTCCTCAAAGTGCGCGGCCTCAAAATCGGCGCGACGATCTATCCCCCCGGCGAGAAATCGCGCCACATCGACATCGTGCACGGCGTCGATTTCGATCTGGAGCCGGGCAAGGTCCTGGGGCTGATCGGTGAATCCGGAGCCGGCAAATCCACCATCGGTCTGGCGGCCATGGCCTACGGGCGCGGCGGGGTCGAGCTCACGGGTGGCGAGGTCTGGGTCAACGGGCGCGATGTGTTGCAATCGGGTATGGGTGACAAACGGCGTTTGCGTGGTGCGGAAGTTACCTATGTCAGCCAATCCGCCGCCGCCTCATTCAATCCGGCCAAGCGGATCATGGAGCAGGTGATAGAAGCCGCCATAGGCCAGGGAAAATTCTCGAAAAAGGAGGCGGAGAAACGAGCCGTTGTCCTGTTTGAAAAGCTTGGCCTGCCCGATCCCGAAACTATCGGATCACGCTATCCGCATCAGGTCTCCGGTGGACAACTCCAACGCTGCATGACCGCTCTCGCACTGTGCCCCCAGCCCGATCTGGTGGTGTTCGACGAGCCCACAACCGCCCTCGACGTGACCACGCAGATCGACGTGCTGGCGGCCATCAAGGACGCGATCCGCGATACCGGCGTGGCCGCGCTCTACATCACACACGATCTTGCTGTCGTCGCGCAGGTCAGCGATCACATCATGGTGCTACAACAGGGGTCCATGGTCGAATACGGCACCACGGATCAGATCATCAACCACCCGCGCGAGGCCTACACGCAAGCGCTCGTCTCCGTGCGGTCGATCAAGCACGAGGAAAAGGCGCCCACCGAGACACCGCTGCTGCGCACCCAAGGTATTACCGCGCGCTACCGGGGCACCAACTTCGACGTTCTCAAGAACATCAACGTAGAGATCCATCCAGGTCAGACGCTCGCTGTCGTGGGCGAGAGCGGCTCCGGCAAATCGACACTTGCGCGTGTGATCACCGGGCTGTTGCCGCCCTCCAGCGGTGAGATCACCTTCGAAGGGCGCACGCTGACACCGGATCTGGCGACCCGCCCGCTCGATGATCTGCGAGAGCTCCAGATGATCTATCAGATGGCCGACACCGCGATGAACCCGCGCCAGACAGTGGGCACCATCATTGGCCGTCCGCTTGAATTCTATTTCGGCCTCAAAGGCAAAGAAAAGCAGACCCTTATCCAGGAGCTGCTCGATGAAATCGAGCTCGGTGAGGGATTTCAGGACCGCTACCCCGCCGAGCTGTCAGGCGGGCAAAAACAACGCGTGTGCATCGCCCGCGCGCTGGCCGCCAAGCCCAAGCTCATCATCTGCGACGAGGTGACGAGCGCGCTGGATCCGCTGGTGGCCGACGGCATCCTCAAGCTGCTGCTTAATCTGCAAAAGGTCGAGGATGTGGCCTATCTCTTTATCACCCATGATCTGGCAACGGTCAAAGCCATCGCTGACAGCATCGCGGTCATGTACCGCGGCGAAGTGGTCCGGTACGGGCCCAAATCACAGGTGCTGTCGCCACCTTTCGACGATTATACTGATCTGCTCCTGAGCTCTGTGCCGGAAATGAAGATCGGCTGGTTGGAAGAAACGATTGCGAACCGGAAGATGGAGAGTGCGGGCAACTGAGCCGCATGCGTTACGCCCTGAGGTGAACGAGTGGCTCGAATCCGCCCCAGATCATGCGCATCCCGTCGAAAGGCATCTCCGGCAGATCCATGCTGCGGGGGTCGGCCATCATCGCATCCATGCCCTTGTCCGCCGTTTCCCTGTCAGGCCATTCCATCCACGAAAAGACAACAGTCTCTTCATCCTCCAGTTTGACCGCCATGGGAAACGACGTAACCTTACCCGTCGGCACATCGACACCCCAGTTGTCAAAACTACCAAGGCAGCCGTGATCCTTCACAATCTCCCACATCTTTTGCGCCATCTCGACATAAGCTTGCTTGTTCGCGCTGGGAACCGCCAGCACTGCACCAGTGTAGTACGACATGGTGTATCTCCTTCGCTGTTTCTGGCCGCCACGCCGGACGGTCGGCTGAAAGACTAGCATGGATTGACCGCGCGCACTATTTGCGCGCGGCGCGTGTTGGCTTGCTCCGCAGCCCACGCTACGGTCTGCACGAACTGCACCGGAGGCTTTCATGCAAACCAAACTTCTCCTAATTATACTCGACGGTGTTCCCTACCGCAATTTCCGCCGCCTGTTCGGCAATCTCGAAGGTTGGGTCGACAGCGGCGATGCGCGCGTGTGGAAGATCCGCTCGGTGCTGCCCTCTATCTCCGCCTCCTGCTACGCTTCGATCCACACTGGCGTTGCTCCGGCCGAGCATGGCTGTACCGGCAACGGCAATGTGTTCCGTCTCAGCCAGCCCGATGTATTCAGCCAGGTCCGCGCGCAAGGCGGTGTCACAGGTGCCGTGGCACACAGCTTTTGGTCGGAGTTTTTCAATCGTCACCCCTTCGATTACGTGCGCGATATCGAATACGACGAGGCCGACAGCTCCACGATCAATCATGGCCGCTTCCACACCATGACAGGCTACGGGCACCGCAACCAGATGACGCCCTCGGACGTTGATCTGTTTGCCACGCTGACCAATCTGTGCCTGCGCTTCGGCCTTGATTACGGGATGCTGCACACCTGTACGCTCGACAGCATGGGCCACCGTTTCTTCCACGACTGTCAGGAGATGGACCACGCGTGCTTCGTGATGGACGAGATGCTGGCGCCCTTCATCCCGAAATGGCGCGCGGCGGGGTACGAGGTGATCGTCACTGCGGATCACGGTCAGGACGCGCGTGGCCATCACGGCGGGCGCGATCCGCTTCAGCAGGAGTCGGCGCTCTACTACTTCGGCGGTTCTGAGGGCCCGGGGGCGGATACGGTCATCGACCAGCTTCAGCTCGCGCCAACGATCCTCAGCCGTCTGGGCGCGCCAGTGCCCCCTACAATGAAGGCAGGCAGCTTCCTCAGCTAGTAGGGCCATGCCCCTTTGGCCAGTGCCTCAACCGCGCTGCTCACACGGTCGAAAAATGCGGCGGCGCGCACACTCATGTGGCGCGCCCGCAGGCAGCCATGCACAAGCCCCGCCTCCTCGAACCAGACCGCGCGGCCACCCGCCGCCACGATGGCATCGCGGTACGCCTCCCCATCGCTCGACAGCGGATCGCACTGTGCGGTGACGATCACCGTGGGCGGCAGACCGGAAAAGTCGTTATCATGCAACGGGGCATAGCGTGGATCACCGACGGGCACGAGCGCCCCGCCCATCCTGATCGTCTGGTAAAACTCCATATCACGCATGGTCAACTCCGGCGCATTAGCATGCTCGACGTAGCTCCCTGTGCTGCGGTCGCCGCCCAAGCCGGGATAGATCAACACTTGGCCTGCAACCCGCCCCCGCGCGCGATGCGTTACCGCGGCTGCCAAATTGCCTCCCGCACTGTCGCCCACCATTAACACGGAGCCGGGAAAGGCCGCGGCAATGGCATCGAAGGCTGCTACGGCATCCTCGTAGCACCCGGGAAAGACCGTCTCGGGCGCCAGCCTGTAATCGACTGAGATCACGCGCACGCCCGCGCGCGCGCAAATCTCGAAACAAACATCGTCATGGCTGTGCAACCCGCCCACCACAAACCCGCCGCCGTGGTAATAGATCACCGTGGCAGTGGTCGACGTACCCTCGTAGCGTCGACAGGGGATGCTACCATGTGCTTCGTCATGCGCGACGACGCCTTCGGGGTAGCCCGCGTGAAACTCGGCACACATCGCATCATACACCGCGCGTTGCTCAGAAATTGTCAGATTGACCGCATCGGGGGGATAAAACGCGGCCCCCCGTGCGATGTAGGCCCGCACCTCGTCATCGAGGAGCAGGCTGTAATCAGGCGGGCTCAAGCAGCTTCCCAGGGTGTGATGAATCCGCCGAGCACATCGCCAACCGCTGCATCCTGCGCGCCGTTCATCGCGATCATAGCGACCAGTCCGCGCTTTTTATCGTCGATCACATGATCGACACGCGCCGCGACATCGGCCTTTTCAAGAGCCGCATCAAACACGCGGGTGATCGCCATGCGCCTCAGATCGGGCTTGAAGATCTTGCCGACAGCGGTTTTCGGAAGCTCGTCCATGATGGTGATGTTCTTGGGCTGTGCCGCCCGCTCATGCACCTTTTCGGTGGCGAAAGCCATGAGTTCTTCAGCGGTGACAGCCGCACCGCCGACCAGTTCGACAAAGGCGCAAGGCACTTCGCCCGCATGCAGATCTGGCTGGCCGATTGCACCGGCAAAGGCGACGGCCTCATGGGCCAGCAGCGCCTCCTCGATCTCCGCCGGGTCGATGTTGTGACCCCCGCGAATGATCAGGTCTTTGGCGCGGCCCGTGATCCAGATATAGCCGTCCGCGTCCTTGCGCCCCAGATCACCTGTGCGCAGGTATTTGTCGTAGTAGTAGAGATCCTTGTTCTTGTCGGCTTCCGTGTAGGTGTGGCCCGGAAATACACCGGGATTGGAGACGCAGATCTCGCCGATTTCGTCCACCTCGGCGTCGATGGGACCATCCGCCGTACCCTTGACGATCCGAACTTTGGTATAGGGGAATTCTACCCCGATGGAGCCTACCTTGCGCAGGCCTTCGGTCGGATTACCGGAGACCAGAACGGTCGCTTCCGTAAGGCCATATCCTTCGACGATGGTAATGCCCGTGGCTTTCTCGAACCGCTTGAACAGCTCCAGCGGCAGCGGCGCAGAGCCGGAAAAGGCGGTCTTTACCGTCGAGAGGTCCGCATCGATCGGGCGCTGCATCTTGGCGGCGATTGCGGTGGGCACGGTGATGATGAACGTGACCTTCCATCGCTCGCACAGCTTCCAGAAGTTGTCGAACACGCCCTCGCCGCGGTAGCCCTGCGGCGTAGGCAGAACGATATGCGCACCAGAATGGACACAGCCCATGAACACCGCATGCACGGCCATCACGTGGAAAAACGGCAGCGGGCACATGGCAACGTCGTTTTCGGTATAGAGCAGGCGGGCGCCGGTCCAGCCGTTGTAGATCAGGCCGGAGTATTTGTGCTGGGCGACCTTCGGCATGCCTGTGGTCCCGCCGGTGTGGAAGTAGCAGCAGACGCGGTCCTCCTGTGGGTCCTCGAATTGCAGGGTCTTTGGCTGCTTGTCCATCTCGGTGTTGAAATTCTTGTATGTCGCCTGATTTTGCTTGCTGCGCTTCGGGCGGATCAGCGGGACGATGACCTTTTTGAGACCCGTGAGATAGCGTAGCAGATCCACTTCCAGCACGGTCTTGACGTTCGGCGCGAGCGCTACTGCCGCGGCGGTCTTGTCGGCCACATCGGTTTTTGGGAACGGACGCAGCGTGACGACGACAGTCGCGTTCGTTTCGCGCAGGATCGCCCCGATCTGTTCGGCGTCCAGCAGCGGATTGATCGGGTTCACGATCCCGGCGATGGCCCCGCCCAACAGCGCAATCGCCGTCTCGTTGGTATTTGGCAGAACGTAGGCCACCACATCCGATGGTCCGATGCCGAGCGAGCGGAACAGATTGGCCGCCTGCACAGATTTATCGTGCAGCATCTTCCAGGTCAGCGTTTCAGCGTGATCCGTTGGGCCGGAAAACAGCTGATAGCTGATGGCATTATTATTGGGGAATTTCGATGTGGTGCTGGCCAGCATGCCGTAGAGCGTCTTGTGCAGATCGCGGTCCTCCCAGGCGCTCTCCGCTTCGATGCGGGTGCGGTCCTCGATTCCAGAATATCCCAATTGTCTTCCTCCCCTGTGCCGGCCATTTTTGGCCCGTGCGTTATTTATGCGCAGACGATGACGCGCTTGCAGGAGGATTTCAAGCGAAGGGTGATATCAGACGCAGCGTCATCCGTGCGATTGCTATTGGGCGGAGGGGCGCTGATGCGCGCGGCCGCCCGGTCCTGATAGGGAGGCCGCGCAAATGGTATAAACGATATCAAACAGCCGGAATACGCAGTACCTGACCGGGGTAGATTTTGTCGGGGTGGCTCAGCATCGGTTTGTTGGCCTCGAAGATCTTCTCGTAATGCGCGCCGTTCCCGAGTGTCTTGGCGGAAATCGCCCAGAGGGTATCGCCCTTCTCGACGGTGTGGAACACAGGCTCGCCCTCGCCGTCGGTCACGTCATCCTCGACCTGGGCCACGCCCTCGACGTTGCCTACCGCCAGAATGACCTTCTCGCGCATTTCCTGCGAAGCAGCCTTGCCGGTTACCTTGACCTTGTCGCCTTCCACGGTGATGTCGAGACCCTCGGTATCGAGGCCCAGCTCCATCAGCTCGTCCTGAAGTGCCGCGCCAGAAACATCCGGCGCATCATCGCTGCCGAACACTTTCTTGCCCGCACCTTTTACGAAACTCCACAAACCCATTTGATTTCTCCCTGAATATTACTCTGCGTGCTTGAGTGTTCTACCCGGCGACACGTCAGCACAAGAGAAAGTTACTCCGCCGCAATACCATCGGTAAACTGGAGACGCGCGAGCCGCGCGTAGAGCCCGCCCTTGGCCACCAGATCATCATGGGTGCCTGTGTCCACGATGCGCCCGGCTTCGAGCACCACGATCCGGTCGGCTTTCTTTACCGTGGCCAGACGGTGTGCCACGATCAGCGTGGTCCGCCCCGCGCTCAGCTCTTCCACGGCGGCCTGCACCGCATGTTCGCTCTCAGCATCCAGCGCGCTTGTCGCCTCGTCGAGCAGCAGCACGGGAGCCGCACGCAGGATCGCCCGGGCGATCGCGATGCGCTGCTTTTGCCCGCCAGAGAGCATGACACCGCGCTCGCCCAGGTAGCTGTCGTAGCCCTCCGGCAACGCTGCGATGAACTCATGGGCAGCGGCGGCGCGGGCCGCGCTTTCGATTTCAGCGTCCGACGCTTCAGGCCGTCCGAAGCGGATATTTTCCCGTGCAGAAGCTGCGAAAATTACGGGATCCTGCGGGACCAGAGCAATCTCGCGGCGGAACGCATCACGCGCGAGATCGCGCAGATCAATACCGTCAAATGTGATCTGCCCCGATTGGGGATCGTAAAACCGCAAGATCATCTGGATGATTGTCGTCTTGCCCGCGCCCGACGGACCCACGAAAGCCACCGTTTCACCCGGCTTGATCTCGAGGCTGATACCGTCCAGCGCGGCGACCTCGGGCCGCGCGGGATAGCGGAAACTCACGTTCTCGAAGCGGATATGGCCCTGTACGGGTGCAGACAAGATACGCGCAGCGGCGGGATCGTTTACAGGATCCTGCGTCTCCAGCAGATCCACCAGACGCTCGGTCGCGCCCGCCGCGCGTTGCAGCTCCGACCAGATCTCCGACAGGGCAGCCACGGCACCGGCGACCATCACCGCATAGATCACGAATTGCACCAGCATGCCCACGGTCATCACATCCGCACTCACATCGCGTGCGCCGATCCACAACACGCCGACCACACCGGAAAACACGAGGAATATCACAATCGTCGTCAGATAGGCACGTGTCAGGATCCGGCGGCGGGCAGCGTCAAAAGAACTTTCCGTCATCTGCGCGAACTGCGCACGGCTGGCCGCTTCATGGGTGAAGGCCTGCACCGTCTGAACAGCGGTCAAGCTCTCGGAGGCGTTGCCCGACGAGGCGGCGATCCAATCCTGATTCTCGCGGCTGAGCACGCGCAGGCGACGGCCCAGCAGAAGGATCGGGATGATCACCAGCGGCACGATCAGCAGAACCAGCCCCGCGAGTTTGGCCGAGGTAAGCAGCATCAGGATCAGCCCGCCGATAAAGGTCAGCAAGTTTCGCAGCGCGATGGAAATCGACGATCCGATAACGCTCAAGATGAGCGTCGTATCGGTCGTGATCCGGCTCAGCACCTCGCCTGTCATGATGTTTTCATAAAACACCGGGCTCATGGAAATTACCCGGTCGAACGTCGCCTTACGAATGTCGGCGACCACCCGCTCCCCCAGCCGCGTCACGAGGGCATAGCGCAGCGCGGAGCCCACAGCGAGAAGTCCCGCGATCACCAGAGCCGCAATGAAATATTGGTCCAGCAGGTCCGCCTCACCGGTATCGAATGTATCGACCACGCGGCGCACCGCAAGCGGTAGCGCGAGGGAGATCATCGCCGTGGCCACAAGTGCGGTAACGGCGCCTGCCATGAGCAAACGGTAGGGACGCAGGAACGGCAGTAGCGCCCCTAACGCGCCGATCTTGCGGGACCGTGCGCGCTCTTCTGTGGCTGCGGGGGGAGCCGTCGTAATATCCGCCATGCGCTGTCCTTTGGTCAAACCGTGCAGCGCTTATTGGCGCGCCGCAATGCCGGGGTCAAGCGTTGCGCTGTCGCAGGCCATCGTGGCGCTAGGAAAAATGGAGCGGGTGGCGGAAATCGAACCCTCATCTTCAGTTTGGAAAGCTTGCGCTCAAAATCCAATAAGTTTTATAAAATCATACAGTTAAGTTCTACTTGAATTGTATTTTGTAGGTAAATTGTCTGAAATGATTTTTTGGAGCGGGCGGAGGGAATCGAACCCTCATCTTCAGTTTGGAAAACTGAGGTCTTAACCATTACACAACGCCCGCCTAGCGTTGTAACTCGTATTTCATGCTCGCTCAGAGGTCAAGTAACTGCTGAACAAAGGGAGAGGAATTTCGATGCGTAAACCGAGTGCTGTTATTATAGGAGTTGGTGACGGGCTGTCCGCTGCTTTGGCGCGGAACCTTATGGCAGATTACTCTTTGACGCTGGCCGCTCGCAGCGCGGACAAGATGCAGTCTCTTGCTGACGAAACCGGGGCACGAACGGTTCTTTTGGATGCAACGGATGAGAGCGCTGTAGAGGCTCTGTTCGATGATCTGCCTGAAGCTCCGAGGGTCGCCATCTATAACCCGTCGGCTCGTGTTCGCGGACCCATCACCGGCCTGTCCGTCGAGGACGTGCGCCGGGCTATCGATGTTACCGCCATTGGCGCTTTCCTGACTGGCAAACACGCCGCAAAGCGTATGCTTAAGGCAGAGGCCATCGACGGGAAGAAAGGGACCATTCTGTTCACTGGAGCATCAGCAGGCGTCAAAGGGTTCCCGCAATCTGCACCTTTTGCCATGGGAAAGTTTGCCCAGCGCGGCTTGGCCGAAAGCATGGCACGCGAACTGCACCCACAAGGGGTCCATGTCGCTTGGATCAACATCGACGGTGGCATACTAAACCCGGGCCGCATCGAACCAGATGACAAGCCCGGGTCTATGCTCAGGCCCGAGGCGATTGCCCGCACCTACCGCCATCTGATCGAGCAGGACCGCAGTGCCTGGACCAATGAGGTCGTCGTGCGCCCTTGGGTCGAACGGTTTTAGAGGGCCTGCAAATACTGGACTGAAACGATGCTCACCGATGACGAACTTGACCAATTGGACGCGCTGCTGCTTTCCCATACCAGTGAAGATTGCATGCTCCTCAGTGAGTTCGACGTGTTTCGCGCCGGTCTCATCGTCTGTCCAGAATTTATCATGCCCGGGGAATGGTTATCTTGTGTCTGGGGGAGCAGCACAGAACACTTGGAAACGCCCAAGGGTTTGGACAGCGTCACCGACCTGATGATGCGTCACTATACAATAACGTCGCGCAGTCCTTGTTGCCTCCAGCACGTGACTACGGCCCGCTCTATGAAGAAGACACCCAGACAGGGGAAATTCTCTGGGAGACATGGTGCTGTGGCTTCGAGCATGCGATGCGCCTAAGGCCGGATGCGTGGGAGCAGATTGCTGCGAGCAAGAACGAGGAAGCCGCTGCTTCGGTCAACATGATGCTGGCGCTGTTCTACATCGCCGAAGGTCAAAGCGATCTTCCCGACACGTCAATCAAAACCCTCACTGCAGGAGCGACGGATATTATTCCAAACCTCGTGCAGACCCTCAACGCTTGGACCAAATCCGGGACGACCGCTGCTCCGTTTCCCACATGGGCTGCGGCTAATCAAACCCAAGCACCGTTCTCTGGAAGCAAGGGCGGCAGGAACGCCCCCTGCCCCTGCGGCTCGGGTCGCAAGTACAAACAATGTTGTGGTACCAACTAATCAACCTTTGAGGCTTTGCTGTCAGCTAGGACCCGACCGTACGCTTTAGATGTCGGAATAGTTAACGGCCCAAAGCCGCCTTCCAGCAACCACCCTTGATGCTGCGTTGCGGCCCATCAAAGCGGCCGTTGGTGCATGGGGCAGCATTTTTGTTGACTGAAACGTCGGTGTTCGGACTTTTGTGCCGTTCGTGGCAACCGGTTCAGCGTCTGTCTTCGGACTTCTTCTTGGAACGACATTTGTCGATCGATAGGGAAAGAACGACCTGTAGATTGCTTTAGACTTGCGCATTCAACACAGGTTCCATGAGAGCAACATACATTTAATATGCTTGCATGCTTTATGGGTGCATGTATGTTCATTTTCATGATTAGAAAACAGGATGATCTGGTGGGATCAATGTTCCACGATATCGCACATCTCGTGCGTCTCAGAATTGATGATGCTCTCAAGCCTTATGGACTGACCCGCATCAAATGGTTGGCCATTGGTATAATATCAAACAGTGAAGGGATCTCGCAGGCGGAGCTTGCCAGCCGACTTGAGCTCAGAAGTGCTGCAACAGGGCGGTTGGTTGATCGGCTTGTCGAGCGCGGGTTGGTGGAGCGTCACGCAGACAAAAATGATCGGCGTGCTTACCGCCTTTTCGCTACCCACAAGTCAGAAGCGCTGCTGCTGGACCTTGAGCCACTTGGGGAGCGCCTCAGGAAAGAAGTTCTGAATGGTCTTGATCAAGAGGAAGCGGGTGGTCTCAAGAACAGCCTCACGAAGATCAAGGCAAATTTGCTGGGCGGTGCAGCTGCTCTTGTGTCCGCAGTTGCACTCAAATCCGAAATTTTTTTGCCGATGGTTTGATACCCGGCAATGACTTGGCCGAAAGGAAACGAAATGACAATTGCTACCTTGACGAAAAAACAATCATTCAAAAAACCTCCATTTTGCACATCGGACACGCTGGTCTTTGACGCGGCCGTTCAAATTGCTGAAATCGATGTAAACGCTCTCGCCGTGGTCAACGATGGGGTACTTGTCGGGATCATTACAGACCACGATATCATTCGCTGTTTGGCAGATACTGGGGCCAAATTTAGCGCGCAAAAGGTTGCCGACTGGATGAGCAACAAAGTGATAACTTGCACGCAGGACACAAAGATGTCGAAGGCACTTAATCTCATGGCTGGCCGTGGTATTCGGCACTTGGTTGTCGTCGAGGACGACCGGCCTTTGACGGTTATCAGCAGCAAGGAGTTGCTAACCACCGTGCACACGAACGATGAGTTGGAAATCCGTGTACTACAGGATCTGGCACGCGTCGCTCACGGTTCTGCTGCCTGAACATCAATTCTAGTTGCCCTGCTAAAGCGGTCTAGAACTTCGGCTAAGAAAGAAACACCCGCTCGCTCCAAGGGACCAAGAAAATGCTTGAATGGTCATCTGCGGGGCCCGTAGTCGGCGCAGCCTTTCTGGCATCGATTGTCGAAGTTGTAGAAGCGTTTACGATCGTGCTTGTCGTCGCAACCTTGCGTGGTTGGAAACCCGCCGTACTGGGCACGGGAGCGGCAGTTTTTGTGCTTGCAGCTATCGTTGTAATCCTCGGACCTTTGCTTGATCAGGTGCCAATGCACCTGCTGCAAGTGGTCATTGGGGTCCTTTTGCTGCTGTTCGGTATTGGCTGGTTGCGCAAGGCATCACTTAGAGCAGGTGGTGTTATTCCGTTGCACGATGAAGACGCAGTCTTTGCAAGGGAGACCATCGAACTCCGCACACAGGTGAAGCGCCACAGGTCTTCACAGGATTGGATTGCAGGTATCGCAGCGTTTAAGGCCGTCCTGCTGGAGGGGCTTGAAGTCATATTCATCGTGATTGCCGTCGGCTCTGGTCGCGAGGTGCTATGGGCTGCAAGTTTGGGTGCTCTTGCTGCTTGCGTTCTTGTCTTGGTGGTTGGAGCGATTGCACACCGGCCACTGGCAAGAGTGCCGGAGAATACACTTAAATTCGGCATCGGCGTAATGCTTTCGGCTTTTGGTGTATTCTGGACTGGCGAAGGGTTGGGCGTGGACTGGCCAGGGCATGACCTTGCGTTATTTGTTTTTGCAGCAGTGTTCTTAGTTGCAGGGTTGATGGCCGCCCGGATGGTACGGCAACCAATCAAAAAGGCGGCATCATGAATATATTAAAGGACGTCCTTTCAGAACTGTTCAGCATGTTTGTTGCAGACGCGCGTCTCACAATGGCTATTCTGCTCATCGTCGTGATTACCGCTTTTATGATCAGGTCGACCAACCTGTCGCCGCTTATTGGCGGATTGTTTTTGCTGCTTGGCTGTATAGCGGTCTTGTTTTTTAGCGTCAGCCGTGAAGCAACGCGTAGACTGCACGATAGCAGGCATTAGCTGCTTTGCAGTAATTGTATTTCAGGCACTTCGCTTGCATTAGGGCACGGTGAACAAACCGCAGTCTTATAATGCGTCTCCGTACGCATCATGCCGAACTTATTTATAAATTGCGGAGAAAGGCCACCACAACTATGCCAGAGACGAAAGTCCGCTTTTCACTCGATGGGTTTACCGAACAAGGTAATGGCTGCGCCTAAGACAGCCATGATTACGAAAAACACAGTACGCACAGAATAGCCACGACGGGCCGCACGGATTGCAGCGATGGCTGCCTGTAGAGCGTAATAGAGCGCAAAAGCCCGCGATGCGTAACTGATGATCTCAAATATATTGGCTGTCCACGTCAGAAAAATACCGATGCCGACCAGAATGGCGTAAGCAAGTTTTTCTGTGATTAGGCCGCGAGAGACTTCTGACATCAGCCCACCGGAACCGCTTGTGTCTGCAATTGCGGCGCTGAACTGCGCACTCAGAGCGGCCGCCACAAGAAGCAAGGGAAGGATCGGGGCAACAACTTGCATCAGATCAATGATCGCCGTCTCATCCAACGCAAGCGTATCAGATTTGAAAGCGTAGGTCAGAAGGGTGATGTAGAGCAAATAGATACCGGTCGAAATCAACTGCGCCAAGCGCATGGAGCGGATGCGCATGGGAGCATCATAGGTCGTCCCAAGATAGCGAGACGTTTCAAACCCCTGAACCGTTACGATCAAACCTGCCATCAGAGTGATACCGGCCCATCCGGTGACTTGTGGCGGATCAAACTTTAAGCCACTTTTGCCCGTCACCTCTCCAAAATGCACAGCAAGGCCGAACAGAAGGCCTGCAATAATTGCAAGTTTCAAACCAACAGAAACCTGCTCCATCCGTTCAAGCGCGGAAAAACCGCGTATCAAGCCAGTCAGCAAGATCAAAACAAAAACGGAGGTGCTCAGTAGATTGGCATGAAAGCTGTCATCGAGGTCTGTAAGACTAACGCCGAATGCGCCAAACAGGTTCAGATAGTAGGCAACCGATACAATAAATGCGAAGGCGAGCACGACTGAGGCGAACCTCTCAAGTCCTGCAAGCAAGGCGGAAGGGGCTTTATCTGTTTCGATTTCTGCAATGTTGAACCTGATTGCATTTCCGAACATGAAAGCAATTGCACATAAGCCAATCATAACTAGGGGTGCATACCCACCATAACTGACATCAAGTATTGGTCCCAAGACCAGAAAGCCGCTTCCGATGATCGAAGCCAAGGGTGTAATGGTAGCCCGCCAGACAGTTGCATTGGCAACTCGGGGCCATATCAAGATCACCCCAAATAGAATGACTACCGCAAGAATAAGTCCATTGAGCATTCATTGCTCAGATCAGATCGCAGCTGGCGGCGCAACGAAGATATGAGAGAGATCAAAAGCGATAGTAGCCGACCGTAGATTGAGCAGTATCGGTAAATGACGACTTGGCCCGGACCTTCGCCGAAAGATGCGCCAAGGTCAGTAGTGCGAGGCGAAGGGTGCATTCGCTGCGGCTGCGACAATGTCTGCATTAAGGAAATCGTACCCTCAACCAAACTCAAATGAAAATCCAATTTTCTTTAGACATTCCTGAATGGGATTGAGGAACATCAGTGCACTCGTCTGCTATGGTGCAATGTTTCCGGCTACTGTATTGCAGCGTCAAACTTACCTATGTGAACACCCAGTTAAAAACATGCAGCACGTGTTCGACACCAATCAAAGCAGTGAGATTTCGAAGGACATGAAAAGGATCATAGAAATCGCCTTCATTCCAAAAAACGAGAGATACTATCTGAACGTTGCATCGAAAGCTTATCAGAAATGACGCTCGGGACACACTAGCGTCTTTGAGATTTTGGCGAGGATACGATGCAAACCTACCTTAACGAACTGCTGCCATCGATCCAGTCTCTAGGGCTTTGGGGCTATTGGTTGATCGGGTTGATGGCGTTCGGCGAAGCACTGGTTTTGACCAGCATCTTTGCCCCCGGCTCAGTTGTGGTCGTTCTTGGCGGCGCACTCGTGGCCCAGGGTCTCTATGATTTTTGGATCATGATCTTTTTTGTGGCTACAGGCACCATACTGGGGGCAGAGATCAGTTTCAGGATTGGAGCCACGGGTGCCAGCCTCTTTCAAGAAGGCCGACGGGTATTCTCACCCGCACATCTTGAGCGCGGAAAGCGTTTCTTTGAAAAGTACGGGGCACCCAGCATCATTCTGGGTCATTTTTTTGGCCCGCTGCGGCCAATCATTCCAGTAGTTGCCGGTTTGTCCAACATGTCCCGACGCCGCTTCTTTCTATGGAATGTGATCGGAGGCTTTACCTACGCCGTTGCTCTGGTCAGTGTAGGATACTTCTTTGGCACCGCGACCAATCTGTTCAGCGCAACGATGACTCGAGCCGGACTATTTGCCATCGCGGTTCTGCTAGCTATCGCGCTTATGTGGTTTGCCGCGGTCAAACTGCGCAAAGCCTTGCCGTTCTTCATTTCCGTTTTTCGTTCTGTCGGTTTGGCTATCAGCGATAATCCGGATGTTCGCGCCCTAGTAGAGCGCCATCCCATTCTTTTCAGATTTCTCTCAGAGCGTTTGTCGCGGGATTCCTTCGCCGGTCTGCCCAGCACTATTCTGGCATCTACTTTCGTATATTTTCTGTTCCTCTATGCCGGGTCGACGCTGGATTTTGTCAGGCAAAGCCAGATTGTCGCAGCAGATGTCCGGGTCGCCAGCTTGTTAACCGCCTTTCGCGACCCTGCGTTAGTTCGATTCTTCACCGTGTTTACTGCACTAGGCAGCTGGAAGGTGATCGCGATACTGGCGATCACTGTTTCAGCTGTCTTGTTGTTGCAAAGGCGACTCCATTATCTGCCCAGCCTTTGGCTGGTGCTAATCGGCAACCAGCTGACGGTGACCTTGCTCAAGAACGTTTTCGCGCGCCCGCGACCTGACATGGCCGTGTTCGCCGAAAGCAGCTATTCGTTCCCCAGTGGTCACAGCGCGGCCAGCGTTGCGTTTTTCGGATTTCTGATCTTCGTTCTTATCCGTGAGCGCATCGGGCCGATTGTCGTTTCGTTTCTTGTTGGGATGACTATCATTTTTCTGATCGGACTGAGCCGGATTTATCTGGTTGAGCACTACCTCAGCGATGTCTTGAACGGGTATCTTGTCGGTACTCTTTGGGCACTGCTCGGTATTTGGTTGGCGGAATGGCTACATACCGGAAGATATCTGAACACGCAGATTGCGATTCTGCCTTGGCAGAAGATCGCCTCCATTACGGCGGTAGTCGGTGCTTTAGTAGCCGTGGTGATGATGGTTGAAGACTATCAACAGGTCCGCAACGTACAGTCTGTCCCGGCCATAACACAACTGGACGTACCACTTGAGACAGCCTTTGCCGTAGGACGATTACCCAGTCATTCCGAAAACATTCTAGGCCAGCCGCAAGAGCCGGTCAGCTTGGTGGTGCTGGCTACAGACGATGCTGCGTTTGTCGAAGCCTTTGGCAAGGCCGGATGGTTTGTCGCCGATCAGCCTGGAGTTAGCACCATGTCACATGCAGCATTCGCGGCCTGGTTTAACAAGGAGTATGACACCGCCCCTGTCACGCCCGCATTTTGGAACGGTCGACCGAACGACTTCGGTTTTCAAATCGGGACAGTGGAAAAAAGTTTAAGAATTCGCCATCATGCCCGGTTTTGGCGCACAGGTTTTCGCACGCAGGATGGCTTCTTGATCTTTCTCGGAACGGCAAGTTTCGACGACGGACTAAAATGGGGCATGACTCACCGCATCGACCCCAACATCGATGCAGAGCGTGATTTACTTGCAACCGACCTTCAAAATACGGGCCTGATAAGTTCAGAACAACACATCCAACTCGTTGCGCCAATCCTGGGGCAAAATCTGACGGGCGATCCCTTTTTCACTGACGGGAAGGCCATCGTGTTTCAGTTAGAGTCGGACCGGAACGTCATCAATGTCCAGCCTGAGCCAGAAGTTCAGTCGCCACGAAATCCCAGCCTAAAATAGGATTTGCACTCGGTGGTGGTGCTGCGCGTGGACTAGCTCACATCTTGATGCTTGAGGCGTCCGGTGAATTTGGCATCAAGCCTGATTTTATTGCTGGTTGTTCTATCGGAGCGTTGCTTGGCGCTGCGTATGCCTCTGGCTTAAGTGCCGCCGAGATACGCGATCACGCATTGCCAGTTCTGGGTACGCCAGGAAAGGCAGCGCGACAGTTGTTCTGGCCCGCAGCCAATCTTAGGCGCAATCGATTTGATGGCCGCAGACTAGCTGTCAAACTCACCCTGATGTTCGAAAACCATCCGCACCGCACGTTCGCGCACATCAGGTGAATATCTTTTTCCACTTTTGTTCTTTTCCATAACCCAGCATCCTGACTTCTGGGTCTCCAGGAAACAAGGGGCGGTTCAAAGCCGTCTGCTTGGGGTTGTTGGGATCAATGGTCACTGAAGGCCTGATCCTAACTTCGATTAGTTCTGATGGTGCTGTCAGACCAATGCGAACCAGTCTCAGTTCACCTTTGATCTCAATCTGTTAGGCTGAGCAGAGGCCGCGCCACTTGGTAAGAGCGGCAGCGCGGTTCAGCTTGAAGTTTGATCGGCTGTAGAGGTGGCGCTCTTGGTTGAAATGGTTGTGGACTGAGGTGAATCGCCCCGGGTTTACAGGAGGCCTAGAGTTTCATTTCAGGTGACCATATCGAGCACATCGCACTGTGCATAGAGGTTCTCTTCGGCCTCTGCAGGCGGGATCCGCAGCACTCTTCGCGGGGTTTTTGCTGTCCGGTACTGAATACTGTTCCAACATCACGAAGCGCGAGCGATCCTGTGGTTCCAACTCAATGTGATTGATCTATGTCACATATGCTGCACCAAGTGTTCGAAATGATACAGAAGAATGATCGGCCCCTCCTCAGATATTCTTCCTCCGTTCCCGCCTGACATCCGCCGGAACAGTGCCAACATGCTGTTTTGGCGTTAGTAGCAAGATCTATCAAAGGCCATTGTACTGGAACTTTTCAGCCATTCGCGTCAACCGCGAAAGTCTGACTATTTTAGGGAGGTCTCTTACACTTCGGGCGGATAGCCGCCATTCGCGGCAAGTGCGAGCCGGACTTGCCGCGCAGGTGTGAGCCGACATTCATATGACGTAAGAACTGCGTGTTGATCTGCGCAGCCGCAGGGCTGCTCCGAGTCTGAAGTTTTGCGAGATTTGCAAAAATTCAATCGCTCTGCCATCGTCGGCTCACATTGCAATATGATTGAGATTATTGCGCGAAAGAGTGCCAAAATGTCTTATCCAGATTTCATCAAAGCTTTTCCCAGTATCGACGTGCCGTTCCCCGAGGATGTGGTGCAGACAGCAGTTGTGCAGTCCGAAGTCGGTCTTGTGGCTTTCTTCACTTTCCTCAAGGATATGAAACTTCCTCCGCATTCTCATGGTGCTCAGTGGGGTACTGTTGTTGAAGGCCAAATTGAATTTACCATCGGTGGAGCGACCAGGATCTACAACGCCGGTGATAGCTACTCTATTCCGGCAGGCGTCGAACATGGTGCTTTAATCAAGTCTGGAACGCGCGTCATCGACGTCTTTGAAGAAGCTGATCGATACGCGATCAAGCAGTGAAAACGTTCGGCTCTGTGCCGTTCGGCAACATTTCGCGGGTCAAGATACTTCAGGGGGAATGAGTTTCCGACATGGGCCGTTGCTAACAGCTGCAGTGGTTGCCACGAGTATGCAGACCCTTCAGCTGAAGAATCTCAGCCATAAACTGCGCAGTTGCGGCGGCGCAAAATAAATAAACGTTTCATGACCAGCTTCACGCAAAGCTGGGCTTATAGCGGTGTAAGAAGATACAGTATCCAAAACTCGCATTAAAGCTCGGGATTTTCGGGAAGGTTGACTAAATTATAAGTAAACATCATGCTTAAGAGGTAAATATTTTATTAAAAGATAATTAAATAAGTTTCACCAAGGGAATCCTGAAATGGCATCGCGGGCTGCATTATCTCACATTCCGGGGCCGCCTGCTCCGGCTGTTGTGGGCCACACGCTACGCATCGTGCATGATGCTTACGGGCTTCAACAGCAATCCATTGCGCGGTATGGCCCAGTCTATAAGATCAAATTGCTGGGGATATGGCGGGTCAACTTATGTGGTGCAGACGCCATGGAAATGGTGCTGCTGGACAAGCACCAAAATTTTTCATCTAAAGAGGGGTGGAACGCGTTATCCCGATTGTTCCCCGGCGGGCTCATGGTGCAGGATTTTGCTGAGCATCGCCAAAACCGACGGATCATGCAGGCCGCCTTTCGCGCCACGGCTCTGCGGGACTATACCCAGCGGATGGCCGACGCCATGCACGTGCTGGTGCAAGAGTGGCCCGTTGGCGAGCCCTTTCCTTTTTACGATGCCATCAAGGAGCTGACGCTGCGTGTCGGCTGTGCGGTCTTCATGGGGCTGCCGCCAGACAGCGATCTGGCCCGCAAGCTGAATACGGCCTTCATCAACGAAGTCAAAGCAGCATTATCGGTGATCCGCTATCCACTGCCTTTGACACCAATGTGGCACGGCGTACGCGGTCGCAAGTTCTTACTGGACACATTTGGCAGCTTGATCGCTGAACGCCGTGCCGCACCCGGTGAAGATTTCTTTTCGCAGATGTGCCTGGCAACTGATGAGGACGGCAAGGGCTGGAGCGAAGATGAGATCCTTGATCAGTTCAATTTCCTGATGATGGCGGCTCATGATACGACATCAACGGCCCTCAGCACTATGATCTGGGCAATTGGCGCGCATCCCGAATGGCAAGACATCCTTGCCGCCGAAGTTGCGCAGATTGGAGATGGTCCGCTTGATACTGATGCATTGGCTCAGATGACCCAGACGGAGCAAGTCTTCAAGGAGGCACTGCGTCTTGTGCCTCCGGTGCCCTTCATCCCGCGCTACGCCATTGAGGGGTTTAGCTGGAATGGCTTTGATATTCCGGCAGGCACGGCGATTACGCTGAATCCCGGTATCACTATGTTATCGAATGAATTTTACACCGACCCTGAACGGTTCGACCCCTCCCGGTTTTCACCCAACCGTGCGGAGGACCAAGCCCATAAATTCGCATGGACCCCGTTTGGGGGTGGCGCGCACAAATGCATTGGGATGCATTTCTCAACCTTGCAGGTAAAGATTTTCATTGCAACTTTGCTGCGCGAGCGTCGAGTGAAGCTGGCCAGCCAATCTCGAACCGAATGGCAACGGATGCCTATCCCGCGGCCCAAGGACCGCCTTCCTGTTGTGCTTCATTCAGTCGCTTCGCATTGACCTCTCCTGATGTACTCGTGCTCTAGCGCCGCAGAGACGGCAGGACCTGAGCGGCTTCGAATAGAGCAACTCGATTCCGTCTGATTGATCGCTTTCGGCAAAATTACTGCGTATTGGCGATGGCAGCACAAAGTAGACACCAAATCAAATGCGTAGGCTGGCTCGGTTCTATTACCGCATCCGCATCAGGCTGCTTCGTCCCGCACTTCTGATCCGCAACTGCTCCAAATGCTGCGCGATGCACGAATAGCCACTTCGACGGCCTGCACCGCAGTATGGCCGAGGGTGGGTGAATGTCCGGACTGGGGCATCCACTCCACGCGCCCCACACTCGACACAAAGGGCGGCAAGTGTGAGTTCGCTGCGGGTGCAAGAGCATCCTGTTAGAGACATGAAAGCAGCCATTCAGTGCGCAGGTTCAACGCCCGCCCATGCTGCACGAGGAACCAAGGTGAGCAATTCGCAGGAAGCGGAGTTTGCAAAGCTTGGACGTTTCCCGACAGCGGCCATTGATTTTTTACCGCGGCGAATTTGGGCTTAGAGCCCAGAGAACCGAATGCTGCGTTGAGAGGGAATATCGGCTTTTCGTGGTGCGTTCGGGTGCAGGTCATCCACTCTGATCCCGTCAGTAGCCATTTCAGCGCTATCCCTACGTAAATCCAGACATTCGATTGGCGTTGATGATGTGACTACCCCCACGACCGGATCAATGCACGTTTCGGCCGCCCTTGGTTTTCTGGATGGCCGTTGACGGCGGGTTCAGAAAGGCGTCGAACCGCTCTTTGACGACCATGTAGCATTCACAGACCACGCTCTCCAGCCCTGGGCGATCCACGACCTGCATCATTCCACGACGGTAACTAATAAGGCCCTTATTTTGCAATGACTGGGCCGCCAGCGTGACCGAAGTTCGGTTTGCGCCCATGATCCGCGCAAGAAATTCGTGGGTATAGGTCAGATTTTCTCCCTCGGCCCGATCGTGCATCATTAAAAGCCAACGGCACAGACGCTCTTCGACTGAGTGCAGGGAATTGCAGGCGACAGTCTGCATCACTTGTGAAAGCAACGTCTCCGAGTAACTCACAAAAAGATCTTGCATGTGTACGCTCGTCTGAAACATCATTTGCAAAGGTCGGATATCGCATCGAAGCATTGGCCCTTGAAGCTGCACGGTGCATCTGCTGAAGGACACGCGTCCAAACATCGCTGCGAATAGCCCGAACGCGCCTTCGCGGCCGATGTTGGCGCATTCGATCTCTGAGCCATTTTCCAAGACCGTCAACAGCGACAGGACGCATCCTTGCGGAAAATAGGCGTGGGTCAGCAACCCACCTGCCTCGCAAACGGTTGTTCCGAGTTTGAGATCGACCTCTGTCAGATGGGGTAATATTCTATCGTGAGCCTCTTTCGTGAATGCGCCAAGTAGCTGGTTTGCATGAACGCTTGGAACTTTCATCGGCGTGTTACTCCTCAGTCGTGTGACAGCTGCCTTGAAGGGAGCACAAGTTTATCGTTCACGCACTGCTCTATGTTGTGCTGGCAACAGACAGTCGGTCCGAAATTGTGTCAGTCCATCCGCTACGTCCTTCACCAAAAAGGAATTTATTTGTGGCCTATCAAATTGCTTATGTCAGCCTGTCGAAAACGCCACTGGATGAAGTGCTGCTCTCCGATATTCTGACTGCCTCGAAAAGAAATAATACCCTCGACGGTATTTCCGGCGTCCTCATGTATCATGACCAATTATTCTTCCAAGTACTGGAAGGTGAGCGAACCCTCGTGAAGAAGTGTTATCAACGCATCCTTCGCGACCCGCGCCATTCGTCCATATCGCTGATGTGGGAAGATGAGGCTGAAACCCGTGCGTTTGCTTCTTGGGCTATGGGTTACGCGGGCCCTGATGAGATTGGCTTGCAAAGTGAAAATCAAGTCGCTTCCCTCGCCGACCTGACAAGTGGGGAAAACACCGCCGCGAGCAGTGATAGCCTAGCTTTGCTGTTGGCAAGCGAAGTATTTCGAAGCTTCTCGGGCATCGGCAGATTTTGTCAGGAGGTGCCCATTATGAAGCCGTAGCGCGAGAGACGTAACAGCTGTCGGGCAGTATCCTCCACTTCTGCCCTAAGGTTGTCTTTCCCCTAATTGAGTAACCGTTATCGGTCACTTTCAGATTTGAAAAATTAAGAAGAGCTTTTTGGATGTTTTACAAGGACGAGCGGCTTGCACTGTTCATTGACGGGTCGAACCTTTATGCCGCCGCTAAGGCGCTCAGGTTCGACATCGATTACAAGCTGCTGCGCAGCGAGTTTATGCGGCGCGGAAAACTGCTGCGCGCATTTTACTACACTGCCCTGCTGGAAAATGACGAGTATTCGCCCATTCGCCCGCTGGTTGACTGGCTGGATTACAACGGCTTCTCAATGGTCACGAAACCGGCCAAGGAATACACCGACAACCAAGGCCGCCGTAAGGTCAAAGGCAACATGGATATCGAGCTTGCCGTCGATGCGATGGAGCTGGCGTTGCGCGTCGATCATATCGTGATCTTCTCAGGCGATGGCGATTTTCGCCCGCTCGTGGAATCGCTACAGCGCCAGGGTGTGCGCGTCTCAGTTGTCTCAACGATTCGCAGCCAGCCACCAATGATCTCGGACGAACTCCGCAGGCAGGCTGACAATTTCATCGAACTGAACGATCTCAAAGACGTGATCGGCCGACCTGCACGGGACACGCCAGCGGACCGCACCGATACCGTCTCCGAACTGAACTGACCCATCCCGCCGGGGCGAAGCCCACCCTCGCCCCGGCGCGCTTGCTTTCCAACGTCACGACAATGTCATTGCGACATTGATGGGCGTGTTCCAGACCGACGCCGGTCTGGTCCCATACATAATTGGCGCGCGGCGGGTCGCCATCGTTCAACCGGCGCTGTCACTCTTGATCGAGGTTATGCTGTCGCCAGTTTGGGTCGCGGTCTTAATCGGAGAGTTCCCGACATACATCTTTCTGCTCGGCGGGTTTCTTGTAGGGTTCGCAGTTGTTAGTGACGCCCTTTTGACAGCCCGAAGTTCTACCTCGGACACGTTTGAAGACGACCGCTAGATTGCAAGACTGCTCTGTCTGCTTTGTCCGGTGCTGCTGACCTTCGATTTGCCGACATGCTGCACGATCGACGAATGGCCAGTGAGCGGGCTGTGACCGCAGCATTCAAAGACCGTGCTCAACGTCGGCTGTGGGCAGTTCCCGTCGCCCAACACAAAGGGCTGATTGTAGACTTTCGCGGCACTTCGCACAGGAGCCAGCTTCGCCGAGCAAAGCTGGCAGATTATGATCCCGTCTCAAATCTGACGATAGCCCGGTTGATTTGGTCCCTAACCTGTTACGCCATCACTGCTGCGTAGCAAAGTTCCCGAAAGCGCTCAATCAAACTGAGTTGAATAGCTCCATGCCAAATCGCTCTGTTTTTGTGATCTTAGCGCGCTGGAGCCGATAAAACTTAAAATAAGATTGATAAAATGAGCCGACTTGGTGATCATGACAATAGAAATCGCAAAAAAGTCTACTTGGGGAATACAGTTTATAGGAAATTTTAGATGGCATTATCATACAATTTGAAACGCGACCGAGATGCGAAACTTTTTGCGCATTGGAAGACAATTTCATCCGAACATATCGAGGCTACGGGTCTGGATCGCGCCGCCTTGATTCGGTTACAAAGCGCCATCCGCGGGCGGGTGGTCGTGCCGGGGCAGCCAGACTACGATACAGATCGCAAGCTCTCTAATCCTCTTTTCGACGAGCATCCGCAGGTCATTGTATACTGCGAAGGCAGCGGAAATGACGTCATGACCGCCCTCGAAACGGCGCGCGAGTTTGGCTTGAACGTGCGATCACGTTCCGGTGGGCATTCGACCGCTGGGTATTCGACTGGGCCTGGTATGCTACTTGATGTCAGCGGCATGAATTCCTCACAGGTATTTAGTCCGATAGGGTCGTCAGCCCCTGCTGCGCGTGTGCAGCCAGGTTGCTCTTTCGGAAATCTAAACGACAGTTTGGACCTTTATGATCTTCATGTACCCGGCGGCGGATGCCCTGATGTTTGTGTCGCGGGATATATGCAGGGTGGTGGATTTGGTTTTAGCTCCCGTATGCTCGGCATGAACTGCGACCGCGTAATTGGCGTCTCAATGATTACGGCCGACGGAACGCTGGTACGGGCGGACGAGAAGACTAATCCGGAGCTGTTCTGGGCGGTGCGGGGCGGCACCGGGAACCAATTTGGCGTGCTGACCGAAATAGATTATTTGCTGGCACCAGTGAGCCAAGTATGGGGTTTTGCGCTTGCTTGGCCACTAACATCTGCCGCAGAAATTCAGCAAGCGGCAAACGGCTTGGCTGTCATGCAAGAGCAATACATGGCTGGCGATACCAACGGCGACATCGGCTATATGACGATTATCTGTGGACAATCAGATGGTACGCCACATCAGGCGGATGGCTCGCATCTCACGCCGTATCTGCTGATGCGTGGCATGATTATTACCAATGCATCGCAAAACGATCAGGTGGCTCTCAAAGAGCGAATTGCCCCGCTCACGGCGACGGGTGCTAAGTTACAGTGGGCGGCGTTCGATACCTACAACATGATGAACCATCGATTGTTGGCAGAACCGAACGAAATCCCCGATTTCCCAGCGGGCACACCAATGCCAATGGAGAATAAGAATGCGCGTTACGTCGGGGCGGACACCGTCTTGGCTGTCAGCGATTGGGTGAACCTGATTGAACTTGTAACGCAAGAGGCGCCAAACCCTTATTATTGCTTGGTTATCGAACCCTATGGCGGGCAGATCAATAAGCTCGGAAAGTTCGATACAGCGTTCATCCACCGCGATGTCGCGTGCGATATCTTCCTTGACGGATTTTGGTGGCGGGAAGAGGATCGCCCTGCAGTTGACGCGTGGTTGGGCAAATTCAACACCTTCATGAAACCGTTCTGGACGGGGCATGTGTACCAGAATTATCCAAGCTGTGAATTGGCGGACTACCGTTGGAATTATTTCGGCGATGCCTTCCCGACCTTGCTCAAGGTCAAACAGAAGTATGATCCGCACGGTTTGTTCGATTTCCCACAAGCAATCAAACCTATTCCGCCAAATGCGGGCCCCGGGATCACCGTGTCTAAAGCTGAACCGCTGTTTCAAAATAACCTACGTGGAGAAGTAAAAACTGGGTGAGTGCGCTGGGTTCCCCTCAAACACCAATAGCTGCCTGGTTGGCCGCCGCTGGTCTTGCCGATCTGACGGAGATGTTCGAGATTGAAAAGATCACGCCGGATATTTTAGCCGAGCTCAGCGATGACGATCTGCGCGAGATCGGACTCAAACTCGGGCAACGGAAGAAGTTTAAACGCGCGCTCAAGAACGTAGAGGTGGAAGCGGCAGAACCTGTCGGCGAACTGCTTCTCCCCGAACTCAGCGGTGAGCGGCGCCAGCTCACCGTTGTGTTTGTTGATCTGGTAGGCTCGACAGATCTCTCACGCCGTCTGGATCCCGAAGACATGTCCGAGCTTCTGCACCTCTATCAAGATGCAGTTTCAGGAACGGTGGCCCGGATGGGCGGGCATATTGATACTTTTCTGGGCGACGGGGTCGTTGCCTTTTTCGGTTGGCCGCTTGCACGAGAGAATGCTGTGGAGCAAGCCGTTCTGGCCAGCCTGTCCATCGTGGGGCAAGTGGCGGGGATCGATGCGCCGCAGGACGAAAAACTGGGGTGCAGGATCGGTATTGCGACAGGGCTGGTCGTAGTTCAGCCTGACGGACAGGTGACGGGTGAAACCCCGAACTTGGCCGCGCGGCTACAATCTATCGGGGCTCCCGGCACGGTTGTTGTGAGCAAGAGCACGGCGGAGCTGACGCAAGGCATGTTCGCCGTCGAAGCTATTCAAGCACCAAAACTCAAAGGCTTCCCTGAAAGCACACAAGCATATCTGGTCACGGATGCCCGACTGGGAAAGAACCGGTTTGAAGCCAAAGACCGGCGCAAGCTGTCGGCAATTGTCGGGCGTCGGGCCGAACTTGATACTCTGGCTGCGCTCTGGGGCGACGCACAGCAAGGGCGCGGGGCAACCGTGCGCATCGAAGGAGAAGCCGGGATCGGTAAGTCACGTCTTTTGGCCGGTTTCAAATCGATGTTTCACGCGCAAGATCGGTTTGTTTTCAACTACCAATGCGCGCCAAACTATTCCGATTTTGCTTTGTGGCCGGTGTCGCAGTCGCTACGGCAAACTTATGATTTTTCCGGCCCCGCCGCGCACCCGGGAGAGCACCGGACCCGCCTTAAGGAACGGTTGGAGAGTGTGGGCAATACCAAGCCTGAGGCACCCGGTTTGATGGCACAGCTGATCGGCGTTCAAATCGGCCCCGACCCGATCACGGATGATCTTGATCCACGATCCCGCCGGAACCAGACGCTTGAAATGCTTGTTCGGCAGGTCGAATGTATTTCAGCGATCCGACCCCTCCAGATTATTTTGGAAGATGCCCACTGGGCCGATCCGACAACGCTTGAATACATCGAGCTCCTGCTCACTAAAGTCTCCAAACTGCCCGTTTTGGTGGTGTTGACGTCGCGGGGTAGCGACAGGTTGCAGGACGCGGAATGGACGACGCGCCTCAGTCTCGGACGTTTAAGAAAAAAAGAAAGCCACGCTATGATCGCCGAGATGTTGGCTGATGGCGCCACAGGCGAGATGCATAAAGCTGACAGCGAACTCCTTGAAAAGCTCACAGCGCGCAGCGAGGGAATTCCGCTATTTCTCGAGGAATTGACACGCAGCGTGATGATGGCGCGCGCCTCAGACACAGACACTGGAGCCGACGACATCCCTGTAACATTGCACGATCTACTCATGGCGCAGCTTGATCGGCTTGGCCCTGCAAAAATCGTCGCTCAATCGGCAAGCTGCATAGGGCGCGAGTTTTCGATCGATCTTTTATGCCAAACGCTTGGGCAAACGGCTGCAAGCTTGTCTTCGGCGTTATCCCAGTTGACCGAAGCGGGAATAATTGTGCCTGCGCCTTCTCTCCACAAAGCCGATTTCGCGTTCTATCATGCACTTATTCGAGATGCGGCCTATGAGAGCCTCCTGTTTCGGGATCGACAGAACCTGCATAGCAAAGTGCTGGCAGCACTAGATACAATACGGGACGTGCCACCGGAACTGTCTGCGCAGCATGCTGAGGCCGCGGGTGATTTGCTGCGGGCTGGTGAAGAATTGTTGCGCGCCGGTAAAATTTCCGCAAAGCGTTGGGCGAATCGGGAAGCCGAGCAGCTTTTGATGCACGCGCTTCATATTATCGCGCAGTGGCCCGCCAGTGAGAAGCGGACGATGGTCGAGATCGAATGTCGTTTGGCTTTGGGCGACGCGCTGGGCGCGATACACGGATACGGAGCAACAATCGTCCAAGAAAACTACGACGCGGCCCGCGTATTGGCTGAAGGCGCTGGTGAGATAGAAGCTTTGTTTAATGCGCTTCGCGGTTTGTGGAACGGTATCTACAACTCTGCCGATTTCGTCAAAAGCCTGCCAGTCGCCGAGCGGATGCGCGACCTTGCGCAACAAACGGGGGAGCTGCGCCACTGGGTTACCGCGCAGCGCTCGCTTGGCTCCAACTATCTCAGCCTGAATGATTTCGAGGGCGCAAGCGACGCCTACCGCGATTGCATCGCCCGCGGCACGGATTTGCCGGATCGCGCGGCAACATCTTATGGCGAACTTCCAATCGCGGTTGCGCATGGGATGTTGTCGCAGCTTGAAGCGTTTGCTGGACGTCTCGACACAGCATTGCAGCTGGTAGAACGCAGCGATCAAATTGCGCGTGCTAATGGCCATCCGCTGGCAATCAACCAAGCATTGGCCATTGTCAGCATCATACACTGGCTGCGCCAAGAGCCGGAACTGGCGCTGAAAGCGGCAGAAGAAGAGGGACGCCTCGCGGCCAATTACGGCTATGTGCATTGGCTCGCGCATAGTGAGGTCATGATTGGCGCCTGCGAAGCGCGCCTCAATCGTTCTTCTGCCGGATTGAAACGCTTGCAACAGGGCATAAACGCATGGATTGCCAATGGAGCACGCTCATATGCGCCGGTATTTTTCTGTTATCTGGCTGACTGCGCTCTGGATCTAGGGGAAATCGAGACTGCGCGTCAGGCCGCGAATGACGGCATCGAGCTTGCGCATTCTTCTGGAGAATTTTTCGCTTTGGCTGAGTTGCAACGATTGCGAGCGCATACATCGGAGCCGTCGGATGTCGAAATGTCCCTTCAACAAGCGCTAAAGACGGCGCGCGACCAAAAGGCCAAACTCTACGAGCTTCGTATATTGTGTGACGCTTTAGATGTGCCGTCAGTCGCGGGTACAGAATTTGCAATTCAAGCGCGAGAAGGTTTGGTGGCTTTGCTGGATGAACTGGAGGAGTATCGCGAAGGACACGAAATGCAACATGCGCAGAGCCTCATATTATGAGGAAGCGGGTGTGTTTTCTGGAGCGTTGTCTCAGGTATTTCTAATTGTTGAAGATCTTTGGTTCATGCCAAAATCAAGATGTTGGGCCGGAATTTCTATTCAAAACTCACACGACTATCATGTCAAAGTTTGCCGAGTCACCAAGATGACCTTGTTTGCTCGTTCAGGTTACCCTGATATACTTTCCGTGTGGCTCTGCCTGATCATGAGCTCTGAAAACAACGATCGCGGCCGGTTACTAGGGAGCACATCTCACGACCCAGTTCAGATTTTCTACCAGAACTGAGCCTCCTGCAAGCATAACCCCGGACGATGCCCCGCCACTTTGAGCGATCCCATGAGTGCGGGCAACAGGATGATCTCTGCCAATATATACTGATAAAAAGCAACCGCGTAAGGAACGAGACCTTGATCGTTGAGACCCCGACTAAATTAGGGTGTAAATCCAAAACTGATGTACGCAAAAAGTACATCGGCAACCTCAAGACCAGAGGGTGTGGCGGTACTTCCGGCTGCGGTTGGTTTGTCCATTTGTAATAACTACCACACGACGGCGTTTTCAAAATCATCAAGACGAACGAACGGCAACTTCGTCCGCAGACCGATGCTCCAGCCGACAAAATGCTGAGCTCTGCACGAATGTCAGGTTTGGGGAAGCTGCACTGCAGCGCTGGATGAAACGGTCAAGATCGGCTCTGGTCCGATATCGGCAGGGCGAGCGGCCACAATTCTGATTTAGAAGCGCACAAAGGCCGATTACAAACACTCGCGGAATATGACTACCGGTTGAGATGCATCCCGGCATCGACCAGCAATAGTTCCCCAGTTACGTGGCGGGATGCGTCAGACAGGAAAAACAGAGCTGCATCTGCAATGTCGTCCGGTCCCGAGGCAACGCCCAGTGCCGTCCTTGCCTCGACCGCTTGAACCGTCTGGTTGAACGTATCTTCGTCCATCGCATCTTTGAACCAGCGTGTCCCGATAAATCCGGGGCAAATGGCGTTGACGCGAATGGCAGGAGCAAGCGCGCGGGCCAGCGAAATCGTCATTGTGTTCAAGGCCCCTTTAGTAGCGGCATAGGCTACGGAAGACCCAATCCCCTTGATGCCCGCGATAGAGGATGTGTTCAGGACACTGCTCGCGCGCTGCGTCGTTTCATGCGCCGCCACGAGAAGGCCTTTGGTGGCTTGCAGCATCAGGTAGGGGCCGACCACATTGACTTCGTAGGTGTCCATGAAATCGCCTTTTGTCAGCGCATCCAGATCAGAGTGATCGCGCGCATGGCGGGTGATCCCGGCATTGTTGACCAGAATGTCCAAACGCCCCCGCCGCGCGGCGGCATCTGCCAGTGCCCTACATCCATCAGGGTCCGCTACGTTAGCCTTCACGACTTCCACTTGTGACCCGGCCGCTCTACACAGATCAGCGGCCTCTTCTGCTTCTGCCGATGAACGGGAGAAGTTAATGATCACATCTGCGCCACGCTCTGCAAGCTTTACCGCAATCGAGCGGCCAAGGCCCGTGGCCGAACCTGTGACCAAGGCAATACGTCCATCGAGATCAGCCATTACAAATTCTTTCTTTAATCTACTTCGTTAATTCTTGTTCATGATCCGCAAGCGCACCCATCTGTGCCAACGGCACGTTCGCTTTGATCGCTGCCTCGGTCAATTGCGCCACCGTCCCCGCATCCAGTGGTATCCCGTTGGCATGCCGGTCCTGCGCTGTTTTACGTTCTGGGTCGCCAGGGAACTGAACTGCGTCCACACCGGGGGCCGAGGCGGATGATTTGACCCACTCTGCATACCGGTCCATGTCGATGCCGAAGGCTTCAGCCATGCCAAAGACATCAGGGTCGATCAAAATCGCAAGCATGTTGTTGGTGATGCTGCCTGGCATTTCGCGTGTCGGCAGATATGCACCTCCACCACTGAACGATCCGCCCAGAATGTCACCGAGCAGAGCCAATCCGAAGCCTTTGTGTTGGCCGAATGTCGTCAGTGATCCCCCCTTGTCATCGAACATCACGGAAGGGTCATTCGTTGGATTGCCTTTGGCGTCGATTACCGAGCCATCCGGCACCTCCTTGCAGCTCAAGTTCGCAACACGCGCTTTGCCCATCGCGATAGTACTGGTAGCCATATCCAGCAAGAACATCGGGTTCTTGTCGGTCGCAGGGATTGCTGTGCAGTATGGGTTTGTCACGAACCGCGCATCGCTGCCGCCGAAGGGTGCCACGATGGGACGGGCAGATTGCACATTTGCGTAGATGATACAGATAAATCCAGCATCCGCCGCCATCGCGCCCCAATCACCCAATCGCCCCAAATGGAAGCTGTTGCGCAGCGACAGCACAGCGAAATGGTTGGTCTGTGCGCGCTCGATCGCAAGGTTCATCGCCTGCTCCGCGACGATGTGGCCAAAGCCACGTTGACCGTCTACCAGCAGGAAAGGCCCCCTATCCTGAACGATCTCGACGTCCGCCTCCGGATTCAATTGCTGCGCTACAATGCCGTCCACATAGGCCGGGATCATGCCCACACCGTGGCTGTCGTGGCCCGTCAGGTTCGCATCCACCAGGCGCTTCGCAACCTTGCCGGATTTAGTTGTATTCCCACTGGCTGAACCCAGAATGGAGGTCGCCAACTTGGTCAACTCTTCAGCAGATATATTCATGCAAGTTTGCTTCCGTTCGATCATCAGCAATATTATGCACTACGATGATGCCTTGTTCTCAAGATCATGCCGTCATTTCAGTACTGAGACCGGCTGGACGTCAAGGCGCTTTTGCAAAGTCTATCCTGCATAACGCCCTCATCTCCGTCGCACCTCTGATCAATGAAGCCGTAGCGAAAAAGCGTCTTGGGTCGTTTCGAGTAGCGGTGTCAGTTTTCGATACGGCCCAAGATCTCTTTGCAGGCGACCTGCATTGAGGGGCGACGTGCATTCAGTGACGGCCGAGTGTATCTCTGCCCAGTGATCGACAGCGGTGTGTGATTGAGCAACCGCCCTACGATCTCCTCAAGAACTCCGGCTTCCATTGCAACTATGGCAAATGTTCTGCGATGCATATGCGGGTTATACTTGAGCCTTTCCGGCTTTGTGATATGATCAACCACCGATTTTGGAGAAGGAAACACCCACTTTCGGCTGAAAGGACGCAACGGCGCTAAAATCTCATGATGCAACTGCAAGATCGGCAGGTCGAAACTTCGTCCGTTTTTGGTCATTGGCAGGTGAATGTGATCTTCCTGAATACTACTCCACTGGAGAGTGAGCACCTCAGTTTTTCTTAGGCCGGTAAATAAAAGAAATTCATAGAATACGCGGTGTATCGGGTTGTTCAGATCGTCGATCGTTTGCCGCCACGCCTTCAAGTCATCAATAATACGGCCATCCGGTTTTTCCTCATACCATTCGATTGCCATAGTCGGGCACTCGGGCAGGTCGTAAGTCCGACGTGCATGGTTATAGATCGACCGAAAGGCGCGAAGCACATGATTGGCCCCGGACGGCATCTTTGCCAATTCCTGGTAGCGGCGAACAACCATCGCTTTGCTAATCTCATCCAGCGGCAATCGTATCCAGTCTTTTAAATGCAGTTCTAGTTGCCTTCGTGTCCCACTCTTATGGACCTCAGAGCGCAACTTTGGCCGCGCCAAGTAGACTTCCATCGCGGCTTCCAGTGTAGGCGCGCCTATCTGCGCCGCCTTCCCCGCCCCTCTGCCCATCTCCAGAGCAAACCCAAGTGCAGTCTGCCGCGCGGCCTGTGCTGAGATCGTTGGGAACCGGCCAATCAGAATGCGTTTGGTCTGACCGCCTACGTCTTTCTGAAATTACCAGGTCTTGGAACGCTTCCCTACAAAAAGCACCAGCCCGTTGATTTCGGAGTCCCAAAACTTGTCGGTTCCCGCTCTCGCATGCGATAATTTCCGCGCAAACGTCTCTGATATCTCGGGCATTATACTGTCTGCTTTTTATCGGTTTCAAACTGAATGCTGGTGCTATTCAAAACATCAGGAGGAACAATATAAGTCAATGAATAGAACGACTAAGAATTAGAATGAAACAGCCGGAAACTCAGAAGCTTTGTTTGGAAAACTGAGATCTTAACCATTACACAACGCCCGCACACAGATCTCAACTAGGACATCAGCGCGGGAGCGTTAAGATGCAGGGGCAAGGGATTGTCAGACTGGGGGCTTAAATTCACGCGGGCACACGTGGCACGCCACCGAGCCTCCCCGGGATCACTGCGCCACCAACTATCCGCAGGCCAAGCTGCCAGCCTAACACCTGATTGCTCGACAGGCAGGGCAGCCCGGTGCGGTCCTCGATTTCCGCGATCACGTCCAGCGTGCGTAGATTGGTGCAAGAAAGGAAAATCGCCTGCGTCCCTCCCTGCGCAGCTAGATCGCAGGCCGCGCTAATGATCGACTGCGGCGCGATCCTTACCACGGCGGCCTCGCTGGCTTCTTCAAAGCTGCCGAATATGGGTGTCGCAATGCCAGCCTGTGCCAGCGCGCCCCGTAGCTTGTCGGACACATCTGCCGTATAGGGCGACAAAAGCGCGAGCCGCGTGATCCCGAGCACAACACAGGCGGCGACCAGCGCACTCAACGGATCGGTCACGTGGGCGGTGCTTACCCCCGCTCCAATGAGGGCCGCCACCTGCGCCGTCCCGATTTCGGCTGACGCGGATGTACAGCCATACCCGACCATGGCGTAGGGCAACGCCTGTGGCAGCATGGCGGCGGCGGCCGTAAGCTGCCCCGACATCGCGCGCAGGTTCTCTGGCGTCACTGTCGGCGCACTTGCCACACGCGTGATAAAAAGGGGGGCATCCGCAGGCAGCATGCGGCGCAGATCACCTTCAAGCGTCTCGTCCACCTGCAAAATAATCATCCCCAGCGGCGCGGGGCCATCGGGCGCTTGGCTGTAACTGTAGCGCGTCATATCTCCATGATCTCCCAGCCTGCACGCGGCGACAAAAAGCGCGGCGCTCCGTCCGTGATCACTATATCCTCTTCGTGGACCATAATCTTGCCCTCCGCGATCTGGAGTCCTGGCTCCAGTGTAATGACCATACCCGGCTCGAGAACCGTATGATCCTGCGCGATAAGCGAGAGGCCTTCAGTCAACTGCATCCCCAATCCATGCCCCAGCCGGCCCGCATCGGAGCCACCCGCTCCGCCGGTCACAATCCGGTCCATCGCGATGAAAAGTTCTGCGGCAGTGGTACCCGAACGCGCAATATCTGCCGCCGCCTCAATCGCCTCGATGAGGCGCGCGTGGGCGCCAATGGTTTCAGCCGCCGCAGGTCCCACACTGAAATTCCGGTCAAAATCGCTGAAATACCCATCCCAGACCAAGCCGGTATCGAGCATCAGCACATCGCCGGGGGCCAGCGGCGCATCACCGGCAGGCGAGATCACATCCCCGTATCCACCCTGCGCGCAGCCCCCCGCCAGATAGGGCACCCAATCGGCACCCTCCTCCAGACAGAGGCGCTGGAAATCGCGAAACACCTGCGACAGGGGCACGCCCACCGCCGCGATCTGCGGCACGCGGCCGAACGCGCGGCCCGCGATGGCGCAGGCCCGCTCGATCTTGGCAATCTCGGCAGAAGATTTGACCGCCCGCAGGCGCGCGACGATGCCGCCGTCATCGCGCACTGCACCGCGCAATCCCGCCTGCACCTGCGCCCAGCTGGCCAGCGGCATCCGCAAATAGCTCTCGGCGCCCATCGGCGTGCCGATACTGCGGGGGCCAAGCTCGTTGAGGGTGTCAACCAGAAGGCTGACACCATCATCCGCAGGATCGGGCGCGCGCCAGGTGCGGATATCATCAAGCCAGGTCTGCGCCATCAGCGCCTCACCGATGGACGGGATCACTGCCACAGGCTTGCCGGCGGCGGGCACCACGACAAACCAAGGGCGCGTCGGGCTCTCCCAGAAGCGTGTTAGAAAGCCGGTGAAATAACGGATATCGGCCTCACAGCTAAGCAGCAGCGCGTCCATCCCGGCGGCCTGCATCAGCTTTTGCGCGCGCAGGGTTCGGGCGCTGAGTTCTTCGGGCGCAAAGCCGCGCTGCATCACGCCGGTCCTTCACTCAGAATGCACAGGATGCGCGATTGCGCGGTGAGGCCCAGATCGTCGCGCTGGTCTGTGTCCATGGCGATAAGCGCCGCGATCCCCGCCGCGCCCGAAGGCGAGGATGCCAGACCAGCGACCATGGCGAGACCCGCCCCGGCCTGCGCCTCGGCCTCTGAGATCAGGGCAAAGGCGTCCGCATCCCGCGCTAAGCCCTTGAGCGCGATGAGCGAGGGCATCTTGCAATCGAGCCGCCCCATCTCGGAAACGGGCCCCGTGCTTTCCACTGCTTTTCCCGCCTTTACCGAGCCGTGAAGCGCCGCCGCTGCATCCGGTTCCACCACGATGATACGCGGCCCGTCTCCCCAGGCGTCCCGCGCCAGCACCGCGCATGCGCAGGCCAGACCGCCCACGCCCGCTTGCAGGAAAATATGCGTCGGGCTGTCTGGCAGTTGTGCCATCGCTTCGGCCATAAGCACCGTATAGCCCTCCATCAGCAGATGCGGCAGCGCGGTGTAGCCCTCCCATGATCCGTCCGACAAAAGCTGCCAGTCGTTGTCCTCTGCCGCTTTTTCCGCCGCGCGCAGGCTGTCCTCGTAGGTCTCTCCTTCCCGGACCACCCGCGCGCCCTGCGCCTCGAGCCTTTCGGCAAAACTTTCGGGCACACTGCGCGCGATATAGACGACCGACGTGGCTCCGAAAGCCGCAGCGCCCGCCGCAACCGAGAGCCCGTGATTACCGGCGCTGGCCGTCACATAGGTCCGGCTGCGCACGTCCTCTTCCTGCGCGTGGCGCGCGATAACATAAGCAGCCCCCAGCGCCTTGAAGCTGCCGAGGCCCATGCGTGCGCGCTCGTCCTTGATCCAGACGTCTTGGACGGCCGCATGGGTAGCGATAGCCTCGCTTGTCTCCAGCGGGGTGATGGCCGCCACGGGGCAGCGCGAAACAAGCGCCTGCGCGCGTGGTGCATCGCCGGACGGAAACGGAATTTCGTCAAGACCGGCGAGCGGCGCGGGGCGGGTGATGTGAAGGATTTCCATCCATCAAGGGTGACCGCGAAGCAGCACCTGCGTCAACACAAATAGCGGCGAATGGGGGCGCGCTCGCGCCTCCGCACCATTATCAGTCGTCCGCGCAGGGCGTTCCGGCCTCCGCCCAGATCTTTAAATCCCGCGCAAGCGACGTAACGGAGCCCGGCGCGCCGGTGCGTGCCGCTCCCGGTTCAAAGCCATAGCTCACAAAGGCACTCGTGGTCACATGCTCGACGAGCGCCGCAATATCGAACCCGTCATTCGCCTCCGGATCACGCAGCAGAGTGCAGATCTCAACACTGGATCTGCCCCGCCACGCAAGCTCGACCGGAGGCAGGCGCCAGGCATCGTCGATCTGCGGAGCGGCGTGGGGCACGGCATTGTCGCCAGCCGCACTCATGTGGCAGGCGCGGCAGGGAATACTTTCGGCGCCAATCCGGCTTTCGCCCGCGACGACGTTCATGCCGTGCAGACGCTCAGGCCCGTAGCCAAGATCATCCCACGCGGGCCTGCCCTCTTCTCCGACGTGGCAATTGGTGCAGCGCGGATGGGAGGCCACGGCATAGATGCGATCCCATGCGGCGGTTCCGCCTTCCTGCGCCTGCGCAGCAGCTGGAAGGATCAAAGCGAGGATAAAAGCCCAGAGCCTCATACGAAATCGACGGTCTTGAAAAACGGCATCTCCCGCAGGCGGATGCCTGTGGCAACAAAGATAGCGTTGGCGAGGGCCGGTGCTGCGGGCGGTACGGGCGGCTCGCCGATGCCGCGAATATTGGGGTTGTTCTCCAGCGCACGCACTTCGATCTCAGGGCATTGGTGCAGGCGCATGCCCTCGGAGAGGTGATAATTGCCCTGCTCTGCGCGGCCATCTTTGTAGGTGATCTCCGAGTTCATGGCGTGGCCAAGCCCCCAGACCACGCCGCCCGCAACGTTGTTCTGAAAGGTGACCGGATCCACCACGCGCCCGACTTCGGCTGCGACCCAGACACGGTCGATCTTGATTCCCCTATCCGTGGCGGTTACCTCGACGACTTCTGCGACGGGCACCCCGAATGAAGTGACCAGCGCGACACCGCGTCCCTGTCCCGGCTCCAGTGGCGCGCCCCAATTGGACATCTCAGCCACCGCTTCGAGAACGCGGCGCGCGTCGTCGTCGTTGACCAGTCGCAGCCGCTCAGCCATCGGATCGGCACCCGCCGCGTGGATCAGCTCATCCAGAAAGCTCTCGGCGAAAAATCCGGCTGTGGACGCGCCGACAGAGCGCCACGACGATGTGGGCGCCAGCTCCGGTACGGCATAGGCACGCACCCGCAGATCAGGGACGGCGTATCGCATGTTCCACGCTCCCGCGGCGATCTGCGTGTCAGGCCCCGGCACCGGCGCGCCAAGGCGGCCTGATTGCGAGCGCGAGGCGGAAACGGTGGCGATATCGAGATCGAGTGCTGTCACCTTGCCACCCGCGTGCGCGCCACGCCCGCGCGCCATGCCGATCTGGCGGTTATAATCCTGCGCGAAATCCTCCTCGCGGCTGAAGGTGAGCTTGACCGGTGTGCCCGGCACCTCGCGCGCGATATCAACAGCCACGTCGATGTTGTCGAACTCCAGACGGTGCCCGAAACTGCCGCCTGCGTATTGATTGTGCAGATGGATCTGCTCGGTCTCCATCCCCAGACGCTTGGCGATGCGTTGCTCGGCAAAGCCGGGAAGCTGGTGCGCGACCCAGATGTCGACCCGGTCCGCCGTGACCTTGGCGATGGCGCCAAGCGGCTCCAGTGGCTGGTGTGCGACGTAGGGCGCGCGGTACTCCGCCTCCACCACTTCTGCTGATTCTGACAGAGCGGAGTCCACATCGCCGTCGTGGCGCCACTCCTTGTCGAGCCGCTCGGGCGTGAACGAGGCCTCAACCTCCGCCCAGTGGCCCGACTGCTCCGCAGGATAGGCCGCCACGTCCCA